>Ga0307378_10006057_pt1 | contig 16661 bp, 12 predicted proteins | sample UN1MG_FD_202238 | JGI IMG/M metagenome (GOLD analysis project Ga0307378, IMG submission 202238) | Soil microbial communities from Risofladan, Vaasa, Finland - UN-1 | ecosystem: Environmental > Terrestrial > Soil > Coastal area > Acid sulfate soil | place: Finland: Risofladan, Vaasa | collected... | reverse complement strand
TCGTTCCCCCGAACAGGTCTCCCTCGTTGCGGCCGCCTTTCTCCACGTCCCGCTGGTAGGAGGTCTTGGTCTCGTAGGGAAAGTTCTCCGCTTTCTTGAGGGACGACTCGATGGTCCGGTCATCGAAGCTGATCCCTCGTTTCGCTGCAACCGCTGTTATTTCCTCCATGATCTTGCTCACCTGCCCTCGCAGCTTCCCATCTTCCAGCACCGCGCCGAAGGGTTGATCTGCCCAGGCGGTTACCAGACCGAAGGAGGCGATAAACAGGTATTTCTCCCAAATGGCGGGGTAGGCATCTTCCCTATATTGTACAGATATCCCGGCCTGCTCGAAGAACTCTACAATGGAGGCCGGCTCGTATCCGGGGTGGTCCGGATCCTTGCCGGAGATCAGGACCCCGGCCATGCCCTTCTGGGTCACCACCCCCGGTCTGTCGATGCTCGCACTCACGTAGACACAGGCGGGAAGCACGATTCCAGTCTTCACATGCGCGCGGATCCGCTCACGGATATCGACTCCGTTCAATAGAGGCACGACAACCGTGTGCTCCGCGGCGACAGGGGAAAGGCGTCGGCTCACTTCCTCCAGATCGTAGCCTTTCACGCAGACGAGGCAGAGATCCGGCGGTCCAGACTGTTCAATGTTGGCTTTAGCTTCGCCGGGCAGGCAGACCAATCCGCTCTGCTCAGATGTATTTAGCAGCAAACCTTTTCCCCGGATCGCTTTCAGGTGGGCGCCCCGGGCTACGAACGTTATCTTTGCCGCTTCCTCGGGGTCTCGCCTCTCCGCATCGGTTGAGTAGTGTCGGGCCAGCAGACCCCCGAAGTACCCCCCCACGCCGCCGATACCCACAACGACCACGTTCGACATTCGATCAGCTGCTGCAGGTTTATCCATTTTATCCTTCTCCTTGCACGGTTCATAGTAGAAGGCAGTTCTAATCCGTGTCAATGGAAAATTACCGCGACGATCCCTCCGGGGCGACGCGTCCTCCGGACCTCGGCCAGAGCCCTCCACTTGTCTGGGATCTCCTGCAGTACTGTAATCATAAAGGTGGCATCAAAACTGCCATCCTGGAAAGGGAGCTGGTGGGCGCTGGCCAGCAACGGTTCAACATTGCGGATATCCGTGTTCTCAGATCGAGTGAGTTTATTTTTCAGCTGTTCAAGCATGCCCGGTTGTATGCCGCTTTGCCGGATCAGCGCCTCCGCCACGATTCGCAGCGCCAACTGTCATGGATGGAAGAGAACCCTTGTGGACAACGGTCAGTACACCATATAATTCTCACATGGACAACCTCGATGGCCTGTGTGAAAATTTGAGGAACTATTTTGCAACCCGTTCCGATATCGCTATGGCGTTTCTGTTCGGATCTGCAGCGCGTGAGGAACAGACCGTAGACTCCGATTTGGACATAGCCGTCTATTTCTACCCAAAAACCAAAGCACTGGAATGGGAAGAGGAGACAGAATTCCCCTCCACCGATGAGGTTTGGGGAGATATCGACAGCATCACGTCCAGCAACACAGATCTGGTTGTTCTAAACAGGGCGCCTGCCACCCTGGCCTATGCAGTTCTGAATGAGAGTCGGTCGATCATTATCAAAGACACCGCCCTTTACTGGCGTTTTTTTCTCACAATCAGCTCTGCAGCAGAAGATTTCCGCCAATTCGCTCGTGAGTACTGGGAGATCAAGCATCGATCTCGATCACTGAGTGACGTTGACAGGGATCGACTGCTTCGTATTGTCGATTTTCTGAGAAACGAACTTGCAGATGTCGAAACTTTCACCAACCTCTCCCGAGAGGTGTATTTGAGAGATTCTAATATTCGCAGAAATGTGGAGCGTTGGGTCGAGAATATTGTCAACGCCTCGATCGATATTGGGAAGGTACTTTTAGCTTCCAGTGAAGCACGGATTCCCCAAACGTACAGAGAAATCTTGTCAAATCTAAACGGGCTCTCGGAATTTGATCCGGCGGTTGCAGAAAAACTGGCAGGATTTTCCAAGTTGAGAAACATACTCGCGTATGAGTATATGGACATTCGTTGGACCCGGATTTCAGCATTTGTTCAGGAAGCCTTACCGGGGTATGAATATCTGGCGACCTATACGGAAAAGCTCCTCTCAGCAGGTGGCGAACAGATTTATCAGATCAAACCAACCCCTTAGGTTGGCGCCGCAAGCCCTGTCTTAATGAGCTCCTTCAGCTTGATTTTGCCGGCTGAAATTAGCTCGATTGCTTTCTCGTAGTCCTTGCGTTGATACATCAGGGTCCCTAGCAGGTTCAACTCCCGATCCTGGACCAGTCCCAGGTCGACTGATCGGTTTTTTCCCGAACACACCAACAATTATGATGGTCGAACCCTTGCGGGCGGAAACAACCGAGTCGCTGATGGTTGCCTCGCTCGCCGTTTGACCTCGAGGATCGAAATGAGGATACTACACCCATAACATCGCACAACAACGAGACACCACGGAGGTACCCAATGGCCAAAATCGTGATCGTCGGCGGGGTGGCCGGTGGAGCGACCACCGCGGCGCGGCTGCGCAGGATGGACGAACAGGCACAGATCGTGCTCTTCGAGCGGGGCGAGTACATCTCCTACGCAAACTGCGGTCTACCCTACTACATCGGGGGAGTGATCACCGATCGGGAACAGTTGTTCGTCCAGACTCCGGAGGGCTTTTCCGCCCGCTTCAAGATCGACGTTCGGATCCGCTCGGAGGTGACCCGTCTCGATATCAAAGAAAAACGAGTGGCTGTGACAAACTTGAAGTCCGGGAAAACCTACCAGGAAAGCTACGACAAGCTGGTCCTCTCCCCCGGCGCCGAGCCCGTCAAACCGCCGATCCCGGGGATCGATTTGGAGGGTATCTTCACGGTGCGCAACGTCCCGGACACGGACAGGATCAAGGAGTATATCGAAGGCAACAACGTACGGCGGGCTCTTATTGTCGGAGCCGGCTTCATCGGATTGGAGATGGCGGAAAACCTTCATCACCGCGGCATCTTTGTCACGATCGTGGAGATGGCCGAGCAGGTCATGACCCCCCTGGACTACGAAATGGCCGCGGAGGTGCACCAGCACCTGAAATCCAAGAAGGTCGAGTTCTACCTGAACGAGGCCGTCTCCGCCTTCGAATCGAAGCTCGGCCGTCTGGTCGCCCGGCTGTCCAGCGGCAAGGAGCTGCGGGTCGATCTGGCCGTGCTGGGAATCGGAGTGCGGCCGGAGAGCGCCCTGGCCCGGGAGGCCGGATTAAAGACCGGGGAGCGGGGCGGGATCTCGGTCAACGGATATCTGCAGACTTCGGATCCCGATGTCTACGCCCTTGGGGACGCCATCGAGTTCCCCAATCCGATCGTGGGCAAGCCCATGATCACCTACCTGGCCGGCCCGGCCAACAAGCAAGGCCGGATCCTGGCGGACAACATAGTCCTTGGAAACAAGCGACGCTACGGTGGTTCGATCGCCACGGCCATTGCCAAGGTATTCGACTTGACCGTAGCCTCTACGGGCATGTCGGGAAAAGCCTTACGCGCCGAAGGGATTCCCTTCATCTCCTCGATCACTCATTCCGCCTCCCACGCCGGCTACTATCCCGATGCTCAGCCCACCAGTCTGAAAATCGTCTTCAGCCCTAAAGACGGCAGGCTCTTTGGAGCCCAGGTCGTGGGCTACGAGGGAGTGGACAAAGGGGTGGATATGATCGCTACGATTCTCAAGCAGGGCGGTACGATCTACGATCTTCAGGAGATCGAACACGCCTACGCTCCACCCTTCTCCTCTGCCAAAGATCCGGTCAACATCGCCGGTTTCGTGGCGGAGAATATTCTGGCCGGGCTGGTTAAGATCGTTCATTGGCACGATCTGACCGAAGAAGAGCTGGCCAGTTGTTTTGTTCTCGACGTTCGGGAGCCGGAAGAATACAAGGTCGGCAGAATCGAGGGGTCAATCAACATTCCCCTGAACTCGCTGCGGGAGCGCCTGGACGAGCTTCCCCGGGAGAAGCGGATCATCGTGTACTGCGCCGCCGGCCTGAGGGCTTACCTGGCCTGCCGGATCTTGAGCCAAAACGGTTTCCCCGAGGTCTACAATCTGTCCGGGGGATACAAGACCTACGAGTTTGTTACCGAGAAACAGGCCAACGAAGACATCTTCGAGGGAGATTTTATCGGAAAGGACGACAACATATACCAGGCTCCCGTCGACGAGGCGTAACGGCAATTCCTTTTCTCGACAGCCGCCCGGCCCCCTGGTATAGTGTCAGGAATCAGGAGGTGCACGGATGAACTTTTCTTGGTCTATCTTCCTCGACCTCGGTGTGATCTGCATTGCCCTGTTGATCGCGACATTTATTCGATCGAAAGTCAGGTTTTTTCAGAAATTCCTGATTCCCAACGCCCTCTTGGCGGGATTTATCCTTCTTCCCTTCTACAACTTCCTCGCCCCCAGACTGGGGATGAACAATGAGGGGTTGGAAAACCTCGTTTTCCACCTGTTGAATCTCTCCTTCGTGGCCATGAGCCTGCGGGGCATGGGAATGAAAGGTGCGGGGAGAAGGATTTTCTCCTCCTCCGTCACGATCATCATCCAGTATACCCTGCAGGTGATTGTCGGTTTTGGACTGACCCTGGTCTTCATCTACACCTTTCTACCGAAACTCTTTCCCAGCTTCGGTCTCCTCATGCCCCTCGGCTTCGCCTTGGGACCGGGACAAGCCTTCGCCATCGGCAAAGGTTGGGAGGCGAGCGGCTTCGAAGGCGGGGGCAATCTGGGCTTGGTATTTGCCGCCGTAGGTTACATCTTGGCCTGTTTTATCGGCATTGCCCTGATCAACTTGGGCCGCAAAAGAGGGTGGATGAATCCGGATCTGGCCAAAGCGATCGAACAGCGCCGTGTGCGCACCGGGATCCTGCCTTCCCGGGAATCCAAACCCGTGGGAAGCCATCTTACCACTGAAACGGAGGCCATCGACACCCTCTCCTTCAACCTGGCCGTTGTTCTGGGGGTGTATCTACTGGCCTATCTGTTCCTGCATTTGCTGACCTTTGCTCTCTCTTTCGCCGGCAGCATGGGGACCCAGTTGGCCAACAACCTCTGGGGTATCGCCTTTATCTTTGCCGCAGTGATCGCGATGATTGTGAAACGGATCTTTCGAGCCTTTAACGTGGATCGTGCCATCGACAACGGCACTCTGACCCGTCTGGCCGGAGGCTGTATCGACATCATGGTCGCTGCGGCCATCGCCGCCATCACCATCGTCCTGCTGACACGCTTCTGGATTCCTATCTTACTGATCGCCGTGGCCGGGGGAATCGTTACCACCATCACGGTCTTCTGGACCGTGTCCAGGCTGTTCACGGACAACCGCTTCATAAGAGCCATCATGTTTTACGGATGCCTGACCGGGACCCTATCTACGGGTCTTGCCCTGCTGCGGGTTGTGGATCCGGACTTCAAGACGCCGGTGGCGACGGATTACATGTACGCTTCGGGCATCACCTTCGTACTGGTCATCCCCCTGATCCTGATGCTCAACCTCCCGGGATACTGGTACACCACCGGCAATAGTTGGTATCTGTGGTTGACCTTTATAATCATCGGTGCCTATGTGATCTTCTCGATCCTCAGCTACTCCCTGCTGGCGGGCAGGCGAGGATTCAGGAGAGCTTCTTCGCTCTGGCTGGAGGATTGAATCGGAATCCGTTATAATCGAAGGAAATAATGGAGGAAATTTGTGGCTGAATATCTTGGGCGGACATGGCGAAAACAAGAGTTGATCTCGATGATCGGAGATCCGCGGCAGATTGCCGGAGTTTCCCGCAGCACCCTGGAGGAGGGAAAGGCGGCGGGCGTGCAGATCCTACAGGTGAACACCGGCGGGGGCCTGCACTTCACCGTTCTCCCCGGCCGGGGTATGGATATCGCCGGCGCCTACTTCGAAGGCAGAGCCCTTGGCTTTCTCTCGCCAACGGGAATCACCTCTCCGGCCTACTACGATGAACCGGGACTGGCCTGGCTGCGCGGCTTCTACGGTGGACTCCTGACCACCTGCGGCATAACCAACGCCGGTGCTCCCAGCACGGATCGGGGCAAACCTTTCGGCCTTCACGGCCGAATTTCCAACGCAGCTGCGGAGGACGTCTCGGTCGATCAAGAGTGGGACGGCGATGAGTACCGAATGACTGTGAAAGGACGGATGCGGGAAGCCGAGGCGATGGGGGAAAACCTGATCCTCACCCGATCGATCCAAACAAAGCTGGGTGCCAGAAGCTTCACCCTGCAGGATGTAATAGAAAACCGAGGCTTCGAGGAACAGCCCCTGATGATGCTCTACCATATCAACTTCGGTTTTCCCCTGTTGGGACCGAAGGCCCGCGTGGTAGGTCCGATCAAAGAAATCATTGCCCGGGACGAGGAAGCCCGAAGAGACAAGGGAATCGAGGAAGCCTTGATCTTCCCGGAACCGATTCAGGGCTATCAGGAAAAGGTGTTCTTTCACCAGCTGTCTGCTGACAGCAAGGGGGACACCTTCATCGCCCTGCTCAACCGGGATATCGGGAACGGGACCCCTCTCGGAATGGTGATGCGCTTCAACATCAAGGAACTCCCCCAGCTCACGGAGTGGAAGATGCCCCGCAAGGGTTACTACGTGATGGGCCTGGAACCGGGAACCGTCACTCCCCTTGGCAGAGGAGTGCTGCGGGAAAGGAACGAGCTGCCGATGCTGGCCGGCCAAGCAAAGTATACGATCCGAATTCACTTCGAAGTGGTTGCTTCGGCGGCGGAGATGGACCGGGTCGAAAAAGAAGCTTCGGAGCTGCAACCCCTGTAGCAACGAAGGTAATCATGAAAGAACTCAAAATACGCCCGATCGGCATCATCCACTCTCCCTTCACCAGCCCGAAGGGTACGCCCATTCAATCGGCGGCGGGGGCAGACGTCCAGGCCACGGTGGAGGTATATCCTGAGTACACCGAAGGACTGCAGGACCTGGAAGGATTTTCCCATCTCATCCTGCTGTACTACTTTCACCTGGCCAAACCGTACAGCCTGACCGTGCTTCCCTACATGGACTCAATCCCCCATGGGTTGTTTGCCACCCGGGCGCCCTCCCGTCCCAACCCGATCGGACTGTCCGTGGTGCATCTGTTGTCTCGAAAGGAGAATATCCTTACGATCGAGGAAGTCGACATTCTTGACGGAACGCCCCTGCTCGATATCAAACCGTATATCTCGGATGCGGACCTCCGGCAGGGCACCCGTAAAGGCTGGTTGGAAAAAAAGGTAGAGCGAATGCATGCCACGAAGGACGACTCCCGCTTTGCCGAAGAGTCGGGAAAAGGAGACAAGTCATGATTGTCGAGTGGTTCAAATCTCTGGATCCGGTCATTCAGGCTCTGGTAGCTACCTGTTTTACCTGGTTCGTGACGGCCGCAGGTGCTGCTCTGGTTTTCTTCTTTAAAACAATAAATCGCAAAGTGTTGGACGGGATGCTCGGGTTTGCCGCTGGGGTCATGGTGGCGGCCAGCTTCTGGTCCCTGCTCGCCCCGGCCATCGAGATGGCGGAGAACGAATCTTCTTTACCTGCCTTTATCCCGGCCGCCGTGGGATTCCTCCTTGGCGGCGTCTTTCTCTTCGCCGTAGACAAGATCCTGCCGCACTTGCACCCCGGTTTTCCGAAAAACGAGGCCGAAGGGATCTCCACCACCTGGCAGAGCAGCATACTGCTGGTTCTGGCCATCACCCTCCACAACTTTCCCGAAGGGCTGGCCGTGGGCGTGGCCTTCGGCGCCCTGGCTACAGGACTCCCCTCGGCGACTCTGACCGGAGCGGTTGCCCTGGCCCTGGGCATCGGGATCCAGAATTTCCCGGAAGGAACTGCCGTTTCGGTGCCACTGCGTCGGGAGGGTTTTTCCAGGAGCAAATCCTTCTTCTACGGACAGCTGTCTGGAGTGGTGGAACCGATCGCCGGTGTGTTGGGAGCGCTGGCGGTCATCGTTATAAAACCCCTGCTCCCCTACGCCCTGGCCTTTGCCGCCGGGGCCATGATCTACGTGGTGGTCGAGGAGCTGGTTCCGGAATCCCAGAAGGAGAAGCACAGCGACGTCGCCACCATCGGGGCCATGCTGGGCTTTGCCGTGATGATGACCCTGGACGTTGCCCTGGGATAGGAGAGCTTATGCTGCTGAATCTGAGAATCCTGGCATCCACCTTCCTTATGATCTTTCTGGCTGAGCTGGGAGACAAGACTCAAGTTTCGATCTTCGCCCTGGCTGCCAACCGCAAGGCCTTCCTGTCGGTGTTTATCGGGGCAGCCGGCGCTCTGATTCTGACAACTTTGATCGCCGCAGCCTTGGGAGCGGCGATCGGCCGCTTCATACCGGAGAAGGTCATTAAGTTTGTAGCCGGGGCCGTGTTCATCGGTTTCGGAGCCCTGAGCCTCTACGAAGCCTTCAAGATTTGAGGATCGAAAGAAAACAACGATGGGTGTACTCCATTTCTTCAGGACACTGGGCCTGAAGTCGATCCTCGGCAGCGCCCTGACTCTGGAGGAGGAGATCTACAATCTCTACGCCTCCCTGAAAGAGGAGCTCGCCGAGCTGGAGGTGCCGCCAAGCATCGTGCATATCGTGGACGAGGAGGTCGGCCACCAGAATTTGATCCGGGATATGATCGCCAACCGCATAGGCGACGAGGAGATGGAGAGAATTCTCGAAGGGGGGAATCTTCACATCCACGATCCCCAAGCCCTCGAACCGCTCTCCAAGAACCGCTACGGCCCGGTCCTCCAGCGCCTTGAGATCATTCTCGACAGGGAAAAAGAGATCCGCGATCTGTTCACCGGCCTGTACAGGAAGAGCAAGATTCCCTTCGTCCGGAGGGCGTTTCGATTCCTCAAAGAGCAGGAACAGACCCACGTTCTGCTGCTGGAGAGACTGCTCGGAAAGCCGAACTCTTAAGCTAGGAATCTTGCAAATACTTCTTGTACGGGTAGTTCCAGAACAGGGGCGCCTGATTATGGGCCAGCCGTAGATCCACGAACAGCTTGGCCGCTTCAGAGCGCTCGGACTCAGGTGTTTGCTCTAGGTACTCCACAAAATCCGTGTATTCCGTCGCGGTCAGGGGAATCTCGAGGGTGTCAAACATGGCCACCGCTCGATTTCCGCCGGAATCTTTGGCCAGATACAGTATCTTGTCCGCACGTCGGAAGAGCTCCTTCTCGTCTTTGCAGGGTGCCTTGAGCTTCCGGCCCAACCCTTGGGCCACACCGATGGAAAGGGTGCCGAGTTCCTTGCCCTTCCAGCGTTCGAGAAAATCTTCCAATCCACCCCGGTACAGAGGATCTGTTTTCTTTTTTTCTACCAGCTCTTTTTGCGCCATAAGTACCGGTATCTCTTCGAGTTGGCCGGCGAAGCGCTCCTTCAGCAGCTCGGCGTATCGGCTGCGGATGCGCTCGGCCTGACCCAGGGCGGCTACCGCGTTACCCTTGACCACAACCAGGATCTCATCGCCTCCAAAACGCACGGCCAGATCCTCCTCCCTGCCTGAAGAGAGAATCACCTCGGCAGCCAGTTTCAGGATCTCGTCCCCGAAATCATGGCCCCGGGTATCATTGATCGCCTTGAAACGGTCAAGATCCATAATCACCAGGCTGAGCTTCTGCCCGGCCTGTTGGCTCTGAAGAAAGAGCGTAGGCATGAAGCGCAGATACTCGTTTTTTGAGAACATTCCGGTCAGCCTGTCGATCTCCTCAAAGTCCTTCTTCAAATCTACCCTGAGGGGTGTCTGGTCGTTATCGATCTCGTTGCGGATCCTTCGCTCCTCCGTGGCGGCATAGATCATCTCTGCCCCGGTTTGCCTCAAGGCGCTCCTCTCGTCGTTGAGCAGGAAATCCAAGATTTCGGTAAAACCGAACAGGATCTCAAGAAATACCCGGTTGTATTCTCCTTCGGGGCTGTCGATGATCTTCCGGTTCTCCGGCAAGGCCTCGATGTAGCTCTGGATCTGATTCAGCACCGGCCCGGGTTGAAGCTCGACCAAATCGTCCCGCTCGAAACGCTGCAGGGCGATAGGATTCTTGGCGCTGAGCTGATCCCGCCCGATGGCCAATTCGCTCAAGAATTCGTGCAAGTCCTTGACCACCGCGTACAGGGGACGGCAGCGGAAGTACTCCTTGCGATCCATGCTCAAGGCTACATGTCCATAGCCGCGAATGACATGGTTACGGATCTGGTTGATCGTTTCGATTGTTTTGCGTCCCGCTGAGGAGCCAAGAAAACGGTTCTGCACCTCCTGTCCGCGCAGAGAACTCTCCTTCTCGAAGTAGTCCACCTCTTTGAGATAGCGCAGGAGCAGCTCTTCCCGGGCAGAGCGCCACTGTCTTCGTATCTCCATGAATGATTCCCGCCCTCGGGTACCCCGGCCGCGGATGGGATCAATTAAACTCAATACGGCTTCCGGATTGAGAGATTCCAGCATCTGCCCGATGAGCTCGTGAAAGACAATCACAGGGGCCAGAGGATCCCGCAGGCTGATCTTCCAGAGCAGATCCGTGAAATCGGGCCGGCGGGAGACAAGAGGGCCCCTGTAGTCACGATGGGAGAAAATCTTCTGATGAAACCAGAGCAAGACGGAGTAGTCACCCTCCCGGATAAGCTGTGCCCGGCAACCGGGGAAGGCGTAGTCCATGATGGTCAGGATTCCCCGGAACTCCTCGTTGAAGTTGAAGATCTGCTCCTCCTGCCTGGCCGACTCCTCCGGCCGGGTGCCCTGGACCTCTTTCTCCACGGACCGGCGCCTGCTCCCCAGCCCCGGACTCTGGGAAGCCCGCAGAACCAACACCTCTTTGGGATCCAGTCCGATGAAAGAGTAGATATTGCCGAGTATCGAGGCCACCTCGCCTTGAGTTCTGAACAAATTCAGCATCTTCAGCAGGGCCGGATAGAGCTGCCCGGCGAACCATTTCAGTCGGGCGTAACAACCCAGGAAATCCGCAATCTGCTGATCGATCCTGGCGCACACCTGCCGGACCCTCTCCTCGTTGCTGTAGATACGTTTGTACAGACCCTTGATCAACTCACCGGCACCGTTGATCCGTTCCTGCAATACTTCCGGATCGGCTTGAACAATCAAGGTGATCCTGTACACTCCTTTGACGACATCGGTCAGGTCGAATACGTTGACCGTCTTCTGATTGTCGAATCTACCCCGGATACCCTCCAGAGCCTCCATCAATCGAGGTTGAAGTTTCTGAAAATTTATCAACAACCGGTAACCGGCGGGCTCCCAGCTCGACAGATCCCGGGTCAACTCGCCTCGCAGATTGAAGTTGCTGTCGCTGTCCCGGCGGAGGAAACCTCCTCCCTTGATAAGGGTCTCCCCACCCTTCTGGAGCTCGAGGAGGGTTCGAATCAGGCTATACCCTTCGGGATCGCCGCGATAGGCACTGTCCAAAACGAGCGATTTCAAAAACCCGTAAGAAATCGGGTCACGGGAGGGCCAGAGAAAGGAAAACAGGCTGGAGAAAAACTGGCGTACCCCGCTGATCTCGAAGCCTTCGCTGTAGGAGTAGCTTTCGATTTTCAGCCGTACGGCGTAGGTAGGGCGTTTTCGCCTGGCTTGATCGAAGAGGAAGGGTTTCGGTGTGGTTCTTTCTCTCTGATCCGATTTTCCCGCTGCCTTCCCGTTGCGGGAAGCTGCGCTCGTGTCCGTCCGACGATCCACCTTGATCTCCTTGGCCGCTTTAGAGAAATCCCGGTAGAGCTTGCGCCTCTCCCGATCGGACAGATCGCCGTATTCGCTCATACCCTTTAAATATACCCTCCCCAGCTTGTCTTTTAAAGGCAAACTGTTTACTTTGGGTGGATGCGAAAGACCCTCAGAACCAGACCGGAGCAGATCCTGAACGGCAAAGTCCTGCCGACCCTGCTGAAGCTGTCCGTTCCCGCGATCATCGCCTTCACATTTCACACGACCTTCAACTTCGTAGACCGACTGTTCGTCTCCCGGCTGGGGGCGGTCGAGCTGGGGGCCCTGGGCATGGCTTTCACCGTGCAGAGCATCCTGATCACGATCGGCTCGGGAACAGGTATCGGGGCCAGCTCGCTCATCGCCCGCTTCATCGGCGCAGGAAAAAAGGATAAGGCCGACAACGCAGCGGAGCACACCCTGCTGATCATCCTGGGGCTGTCCCTCCTCGTTACCATCCTCGGTCCCTTTCTGACCCGGCCCCTGTTCGTCCTTCTCGGTGCCTCCGAGCAGATGCTTCCCTATATCTTGAGCTACATCAACATCATCCTGTACGGTTCATTTTTCCAGTTCTTCGCCATGATCGGGAACGGTATCCTGCGGGGCGAGGGGAATACGGTCACCCCCATGCGGGTCATGATTCTCGGAACCCTGGTCAACATTGTCCTGGATCCTCTTCTGATCTTCGGGATCGGGCCCTTTCCGGCCCTCGGAGTGCAGGGTGCGGCCATTGCCACGGTGATCGGCCGGGCGGTCAGCTGTATCCTTCTAGCGGTCTCTCTGTTCGGAAAGAAGAACATCGTGATGCTGAACATGAGGGCCTTTCGCTACGAGGGTGCGATCGTCCGGGGAATCTTCGCTGTGGGCGGGCCCACCATCGTCGGACAGCTGTCCAACTCCCTGGGATTGAGCCTGCTGTTCATCCTGCTGCGCCCCTACGGCGACATGGCCAAGAGCGCCTTTACCCTCGGCTTTACCTACCAGCAGGTGGCGATTCTACCGATCATCGGCATCGCTCAAGGGACCCTGACCATGACCGGACAGAACTTCGGAGCTCGAAAGGTCGAACGGGTGAAGGCGGTGGTTCAAAAATCTCTGCTGTTCTGCGTCGCTTTCATGTGCGGCTTCGCCCTGGTCATGATCGCCGGCAGAGGGGTCTTCGTCCGCGTGTTCAGCGATGTGGAAGAAGTCATCCGCATCGGCAGGAGCATGCTGCTGATCTTTGCCCTCGGCTTTCCCTTCCTGGCGGCACGTTTCATCCTTACCAGCTTCTTCCAGGGCCTGGGCAAAGGTTTCACCGCCTTTGTGATCAACTTTTCCTACATCATCCTCTTTGCCATGCCACTGGCCCTGCTGCTGTCCCGGGCGATCGGCATCGAAGGGATCTGGTCGGCACTGTCCCTGGGGAACCTGCTCAGTTCTGTGCTGGGGGCTGTCTGGGCGGTGGCTACCGGACGCAGGCTGGAAACGGGAATCACAGAGCCGATGTCAGACGCAGCAGAAAAAAAACCGGTATAGGAAATCAATCCGTCCTTGTCGAAACAAACAACATCAGGTAGTTTCCCTGGGCTCGATAGACCTCTGCGGCGGCTTGGAAGCTAAGGATCTCGGTTCGGCGCAGATTCAGCCGCAGCTGCTCCAGCTCCAAAGTGGTTCGCCTTCCCTGTTGGTAGAGCAGCTCCGCCTCCTGCAGGGCGATCCCGTCCCGGTCCTTCTGGACCCGGGTCGACACCAGAGCTTCCTCCACGATCGCGATGCTCTGTCCGCCCAGAGTTTTCTGCAGCTCCGTGGTGTAGCTTTCAGTGGCGATCTCCATGCGTTTGATCTCGATGTCTGTGGTCAGCTCTTCCCGTTCATCCCGTTTGAGCTGATCCGGAGAGAAACTTAAAGAAAGGCTCACCGATGGGGAGAGGTCGGGAAAGGCGAGACCTGCGGCCAGCTCCAGCTCCGGCCGCCAGGACGGAGTCACCTTCAGCTCCGTCTGTAGGGCGACCAACTCGGATCTCAAATTTTCCAATTTTTCAGAACTTGGCCCGGCGTCCTCAAAACGTGCCGCCTCGATGCTTCGCAGCGCCAGCAACTCCAACACTTCATCGAGAGATATCGGTACAACCGCGATCCGCTCCTCGCTCGGAGCGAAGAGAAGCTGCAGGGTTTTCCAGTCGGTTAGATATCTCTGCTCGCTGTTGAAAAGGCTTTGCCGCGCGGTGATGAGATCGACCAGCTGGTCCTGGACATCCTGAAACGAGGCTTCGCCCAGTTCCTGTTGCCGCTGCACCAGCTCGTATTTTTTCTGCTCCAGCTCCACGGTGCCGTGGGCCAACCCCCGTTCCATGTCCCGGATCAGGAGGTTAAGGGCCGCCTGCTCGGCGTCAAAGTAGATCCTCTGCCTGAGGTAGCGCTCCCGCACCTCGGCGTTCCTGTAGTTCTGTTCTTCGGCATAGGTCTGCCGTCCAGGCGCAAGGGGCTCTACCGACAGGGTAAGTTCTTCCCCAAACTGCCGGGAATCATCCACAGATACCTCCCCCCCAAGGGACAGCTGGGGTGTCACGGGTAGGGAAAGGCTCGATTGTCCGTACAAGCCGCTCGACCCGGATCCCCCCGATGTGTATCCTCCACCGACGGACAGACGGGAGCCCATCAGCTCCGGCTCCCCCAGAAGATCCTTCCGGGCCTGTTCCACACTCCGCCGACTCTTGAGGATTTCCAGGTTCCGGGATTGAGCCCGCCTGGCGATCTCCTCGATCGATAGACTCACCGTATTCGGCTGATCCTGAGCCTGAAGACGGATCAGGCCTAAAGCTGTGAATGCAACCGCTAAAACCGCTCTTTTCATTATTTTCACTCAGGCTTCCACTTTCAAATTTTCAGCGCTCGGCTTCAGGTTGATCAGACTCAAGATACTCGGAACCATGAAGAGGGTGAATAAAGTTGAAATGACGAGCCCCCCGGATACTGCGATGCCCAGGGGCTGCACGATATTGGATCCTTCCCCCATGCCGATGGCCATCGGCAGCATTCCAAACACGGTGGTCAGCGTGGTCATCACGATTGCGGTGAAACGCAATCCGGCGGTTTCCACCAGGGCGTCGATCTTGTCCTCGTGATTCGGCAGGATCTTGAGATAGAAGTCGATCATGATGATAGCGTTGTTCACCGCGATTCCACCGAGAAGGATCGTGCCCAGCATGGAGTTCAGGCTGAGCGTGGATTTGAACACGTAGAGACTGAGCACAACCCCGATAAACCCCAACGGTACGGTCACCAGGATCACCAGGGGAATCCGGAGGGAGTTGAACTGAAAGGCGAGCAGAAGATAGATCAGCAGCACCGAGACAACCAGGGCAACGAACAGAGAGCGGATCGAATTGTCCAGCTCCTCCTGAGGATTGTCGAAGGTGATCGAATAGCCGGCGGGCAGCACGAGTTTTTCTTCCAGCACATCCCGCACCTGCTGCTCGTATTCGGCCCGGCGCGCGGCAGGCGTTCCCGGAGTCATCCGGGCATACAAACGGAAGATCCTCTCCCCATTCTCCGACGCGATGCCGGAAACCCCCATGGTTTCCTGGAAATCGAAGAAATGCTTCAACGGCACGGTTCCCTGCCGGTAGGGAAGGAGGAAGTTCTCCAGTTTTCCTCGACCCTCGATCTGGGAATCCGGGTAAGCCGCGGCAACGGGGATGGTGTTCTGATCCTCTTCGAACTCGATGGCGGCGGTGCCTCCCAAAATTTTGCGGATCAGGCTGAGCAGGCCTCGTTCATTGAACTCAGGGGTTCCTGCCAATACCTCCTCCCGGGCCGTCAGGGTCAGCTCGTCGGAGAAATTGGTCGAAGGGTCTGTGAAGGCCCAGCCGTAAATTTCCGTTTCGTTGACCAGGTCCCGAATCCGTTCCAGGATGGTAACCGCTTCGGCCGGATCATCGCCGTGCACGCTGATCTGCAGGTCCATAGTCCGCGGCAGGGGCAGTTGAGCCGGGTCCCACATCATGACGTTGTAGTACCACTCGTTGTCGGAGACAAACTCCCTCTGCAGATCCGCCACAACCTGGTTGGCCACCGAAGAGCTGGTCAGGTTCACGAAGTAGCGGTTGAAGCGCCCCGACACATCGGCGTAGGTGCTGACCACGTACTCCCCAACGATCTCGTTGATGCGCGCATCCAGGCTGGAAATCACCTCTTCGACGATTTGGTTTCGATCGGTGATCACCGAGCTGCCGAAAAAGAGCACGACCCGGTCGCTCAGCGGCGCCGAGATAATCTCTTTGGGGATCAGGGGCAGCACCTTGACCACGGAGAAAGCCAGAAGCCCGAAGGAGAAGAGCATGAACACCAGGGAAGCCCACTTTCGTCGAATCAGGGCGCTCAGTACGGTTTTGTAGAGATTCTTGAAGGAATCCACCATAGGGGTCGATAGCTTCTGCAGCCCGTGCAGCTCGAAAGGCGCGGCGGGTTCTGCGTTCGTTAGGTGCCGCTTTCGGTTGATGCTGTAGAAGAAAAAGGCGATAAGGGGAACCAGAGTCAGAGCCGCTACCATCGAGATGAGCAGGGCAAATACTACGGTGCGCGACTGGTCGCCGAGTATCGCATTGGTCAGAGGTGCGGTGAAGGAAATGGGTAGAAATACCAGCACCGAGGTCAGCGTGGAGGCAATCACCGGCGCACGAACCTGACCCACGGCCCGGATGACCAAATCCCGTAGATGACCGTTGCCCCGAACCGGGGCCTCCTCCCTGCGGAAACGATGGATGTTTTCGATGACCACAATTGAAGAATCGATGACCATGCCCACGGCCAGGGCGATCCCCCCCAAAGAGATCAGGTTCAGGCTGACCTTGAAGAAGTACATCAGTATGAAGCTCAAGACCAGGGTAACCGGCAGGGAAATCCCGATCAGAAGGGTGTT
>Ga0307378_10006055_pt1 | contig 16663 bp, 15 predicted proteins | sample UN1MG_FD_202238 | JGI IMG/M metagenome (GOLD analysis project Ga0307378, IMG submission 202238) | Soil microbial communities from Risofladan, Vaasa, Finland - UN-1 | ecosystem: Environmental > Terrestrial > Soil > Coastal area > Acid sulfate soil | place: Finland: Risofladan, Vaasa | collected... | reverse complement strand
CAACCCGAAAGCCGCCGCACCGGCCGCTCCCGCCCGTAGAAGGTCACGCCTCGTCAACCCTGTGGAACGCATAGTCTGCTCCTTGTGCTCGGAACCATCGGCGACCCGGCTCGGGCCGCCTCCACCGGTACGATACCCCCAGCAGCCGGCCCCGGTCAATACCCGCGCGGCCGCCGGCGCGCCTGGAGTCTTGCACTGCCCCACGCCCAAGGTATAGTAAAGTGATCGGACACCTTCCAAGGAGACTCGACGGATGCGAATCGACCGCCGCCAATTCCTGACGACGAGCCTCGCCGGCGCGGGGGGGATGATTCTGGGATGCTCGGGCGCCGACGCCCAACGCCCCGCCGCCGACACGGCCAACCCGTATGAACTGGTGCCGCTCGGCAAGACGGGCCTCAAGGTCAGTCGCATCGGCTTCGGCACGGGCATGCGCGGCGGGGGCCGCAACTCCGACCAGACCCGACTCGGCCAGGAACGCTTCGAGGCGCTCCTGGGGGCCGCGTACCAGCGAGGCGTGCGTTTCTTCGACATGGCCGACATGTACGGCACCCACGCCTACGTCGGCCGGGCCCTCAAGAAGATGCCGCGCAACCAGTACGTCCTGAGCACCAAGATCTGGGTCCGTCGCGGCGGCCTCCAGGAGCGCGAGCGACCCGGCGCCAATGTCCTGGTAGACCGGTTCCGCAAGGAAGTCGGGACCGATTACATCGACATCGTTCAGATCCATTGCATGACCGACCGCACCTGGACCGACGCCCAGAAACAGCAGATGGACCTCCTCGAGAACCTGAAGGCCAAGCGGGTCATCCGGGCCCACGGGGTGTCGTGCCATTCGCTGGAGGCGCTCGAGACGGCCGTCGAGCACCCGTGGGTCGATTGTCTGCACGCCCGCATCAACGCCTTCGGCACCGTCATGGACGGCCCGCCCGAGAAGGTGGCCCCGCTGCTGGCCAAGGCCCACGCCGCCGGCAAGGGCGTCATTGGCATGAAACTCATCGGCGAGGGACGGTTCCGCAACGACGACGCCAAGAAAGACGAGTCGGTCCGGTACGTCCTGGGCCTGGGGTCGGTCAGCACGATGATCGTGGGGTTCCTGAGCGAGGCCGAGATCGACGACTTCTCGGGCCGCGTGCTCAAGGCCATGCAGGAACCGAAGGCCTAGGGCGGCCCTCCCGCTCGCTCACGCTCGCGGCTCGGATTCCGGGCGCCTATAGCGGTTCAAGATTGGATCTTGGCGCGGTGGGTCCCCGTACCCACCGCGCCAACTCACCATCTTGCGGTGAGCGCGGCGGGTGCGGGGACCCGCCGCGCAAACACGCAGAGTTGAAATGCCGTGGTGCGCGGCGGCGTCACTTCTGCTGCGTCGGGTCCTCGCGCAGCATCGGCACGAACCGCACGAGCATGATGGAGCGTTTGCGCACGAAGCCCGGCCGGTCTTTCTCGACCAGCATCAGTCGCTGGATGCCGTGCTCGGGCCCGATGGGAATGACCATGCGGCCGCCGACCTTAAGTTGCTCGATGAGCGGCGGCGGCACCTCGCCCGCCACGCACGTCCCGATGATGGCGTCGAACGGCCCCGCCTCGGGCCACCCGTTATACCCGTCGCCGTAGCGGACCTGGACCACGTCGTACCGGAGGCGCCCCAGGCGTTTGGCAGCCTCCTCGGCCAGCGGCTTGACGATCTCGATGGAGTAGACGTGCGGCGTGAAGTGCGTCAGCACGGCCGCCTGGTACCCCGAGCCGGTGCCGATCTCCAGGACCTTGGCGCCGGGCTTCAGGGCCAGCAGGCGGGTCATCTCGGCCACCATGTACGGCTGCGAGATGGTCTGCTCGTGACCGATGGGCAGCGGGCTGTCGCGATAGGCCATCGGCCGGACCGCCGCCGGGACGAACTCGTGCCGCGGAACGCCCGCCATCGCCGCCAGCACCGCCGCGTCGGTGCAGCCGTAGGCCTTGATGACCTCGCACATGCGGTCGCGTTCGTCCTGGCGGGCGGTGAAAGTGGGCGGCGACCACGCGCCCGGTTCGGTCTCGGTCTTGGCCGGCCCGAGGGACACGGCCTTGGGCGGTTCGGCCGGCTTGGAGTTCTCGGCGGCGGTCGCGCACCCCAGGATCGTCGCCAGCACGAGCGCCATCGCCGCGACGACGGCCGCGCGAATCACCCGCACCGCCAAACGTTCGGGCCTCATGGCTCGCCTCCTTCGCCTGGGGGGATCGCGAGCGGTCAGACGGGGTGGGCCCCTGTCTTCAGTATGGCCCGGCAGCCGCGCTGCGCCAAGAGGCTGTTATCCCGCGTGCGCGACAGCCGCGCCGAAGACGGCCATCAGAATGATGACCGCGTAGACGAGCGCCACGACGACAACGATGCCCAGGACGAGGCTCGCAACCGCCAGGCCGTTGACGGGCGGCGCCGGGGCGTACGACGGCACCACTTGTCCCTGGATGGGCGCCATGCCGCGCTGCGGGTCCGGCACCGGCGGCAGCGGCGGCTGGATCTGGGTCATGGTCGTTGCCCCTTTCACCTGCTGTACGTCCCGGCGGGGCCGGGTATTCGCGCCGCCGAGGCTTCAGTACGTCCCGATCTCGCGGCCGCGGTCGAGAAAGAACTTGTACGTCTCGTACCGGACGCGGTCCGAGACGCTGTGGTCCGAATGGAGGATGTACCCGCCGCCGGCCATGGCGAGGGGGAGTTTCTTCTGCAACTCCGCCTCGACCTGGGCGGTGTCGTTGGTCTCGAGCGACCGGATGTCGAGACCGCCGAACAGGGCGATCTTGGCGCCGTAGGTCTTCTTCAGGTGCACGAGGTCCATGCCCGCCTTGACCTCCATCGCCTGGAGGCAATCCATGCCGGCCTCGATAAGGTCCGGCACGAGCGGCTCGACGTACCCGCACGAATGGACGATGACCGGCAGGCCGCGGGCGTGGCAGAAATCGAACGTCCGCTTGTGGGCCGGCCAGATGATGTCCTTGTACATGGCGGGCGACATGAACGGCTTGCCCTTGAACCCCATGTCCTCGAAGAAGTAGCAACCGTCGGGCAGACCCGTCTCGTCGAACAGGATCTCCATGAGGCGGATGGTGAGCTGGGCGTACACGGTGCACATGTCTTTGACCCAGTCGGGGTCGAGGGCCATGCCCATCAGCATGTACTCATGTCCGCAGACCGGGTGCATGAGTTCAAAGACGTTGACGCCGCCCCAGCAGAAGAAGAGGCCCTCGCGGGCGCACTTCTCCTTGGCCTCGCGGTACCCTTGGAAGTCGATGCGGCGGCGGTACGTGTCGGCATTGGTCAGGTGCGGCCGGATGTGCTCGTCCCAGCCGCGACGGTCCTTGACGAGAAAGTCGACGTGCTCGGGCGTGCCGGCCTGGTGCTTCCACCACCGCAGAACCGCGCCGTTGCCGCTGCGGGTGAGTTTTTTCTCGTCGTCCTCCTCGATGATCTCCTCCTTGAAGTCGAGGTCGGCCACCATGTTGAAGGCCCACCGCTGCCTCAGGTCCAGATGGAAATGGTCCTCCAGCGATTCGTCCTCGCGGACGTGCCCGGCCTGGGCCCAGGCCCGTTGGGTGTCGCCCCAAAAACCCTCGTAGGCGCCGATGTGGTCGATGGGCTGGCGCGCAAGAGTCCGGGCGATGCGTTCGCGGCTGGTCAGTTCTGCCATGTGCGATGTCCTCTCCCGTTGATGACCGGATGTCCTCCGGGCCCCCCTCGCCTTCTTGCGCGGCGGCCTGGGAAGGCCGCCGCGCGGAACTGCCCTCTATCGAGGCGCGGCGGCCCTCCCGGGCTGCCGCGCCAGGCGGCTATCGCGGGCCGAGCGCGCCTGTCACCTCGCGGACGCAGTCCCACGCGATGGACTGGAGGTGCGCGACCTCTTCCTTGTGCGCCGCGGTGCCCGTCACCTCGCCGCGCAGGGTCAGCAGCGGCAGGCCGACGGGGCTGCGGTCGTACAGCGTGGCGTAGAACACGCAGGCCGCCAGGTACGAGCCGAGCGGCCGGGGATGGCTGTTATCGTCCTCAAAGAGGGGCCAGGTGGGGTTCTCGCGCCGGGCGCGGTCCCACGCCATGCCCACGGGCGCAACGGCGGCCCCGACGTCGCGCGCCGCATCGAGGTACGCCCGGTTGTAGTCGATCTGCGCCTCGGGGGTGTGCTTGCGGGCCCAGGTGAGGTAGAGGACGGTCCGGGCGCCGGCCTTGCGGATCTCGGCGTCGAATCGGCGGACGAACTCGAGCATGCGGGCGGGGTCCTCGACCGGCCGCAGACTCTGCTCCTGGAGGACGACATAGTCCCACCGGGCCTGCCGGATGCGGGCCGTGGCGTCGCCCTTGTTCCAGTGCCCCTCGAGCGACTCACCGCCCGCCGTCACCATCTCGCACACCAGGGGCCGGGCATCGCCCGCCGCCACGGCCAGTTGCCCGATCATGGTGGGCATATTATGGAAGTACGTGTAACTGTTGCCGATGAAAAGCACGCGGATCGGCCGGGCGGGCCCGACGTACCGGTCGGCGGCCGCCTCGCCGCGCGCGCAGCCGGCCGCCCCGACGGCCAGGGCGGCCAGCGCCGCCGTCAACAGGTGCGCCAGGTTCATGCGTCGGCCCTCCGTCCTCAGAAACCCTCTCAGAACCCGATTCCGTCTTTCCTTTTCACGTGCCACGGCCTGCTTGCAGGCCGTGATCTTCGGTTCGGCGATAGTTTCTTACGGCCCGCCGCCGGGCCGGGCGATGTCGTAGCAATACAGCCGGTCGTGGTATCGGTCGTGGTATCGCAGGTACAGCCGCTTGTCCAGGATAACCGGGTGGGCCCAGGCGTCCTTGCACTTGCCGGGGACCAGGCGGAAACGGCTGGCGATGCCGAAACCCTGCGGCCCGGGCTTGACGAGGGCCATGTCGCCCTCCTCGGCCAGGCAGTACAGGCGGCCGTCGGCGTACACCACGGCGCCCTGGGAAAGCGTCTTGTCGATGTACTTCTGCTCGCCCGTAGCCACGTCCATGCAGACCCATCCGGCGTTGGTGTGCCCGCTGCCGTAGAGGAGACCGTCGACCACGACGGCCCCGCCGCCCAGGTTGTCCATCGGGCATTCCCACACCTTCTCGTAACCGACGGTGTCCCCGCCCGCGACGAGCCGCAGGAACACGCCACCCGATTGGGTCGGCATGGCGCCGAACACGCCGCCCGCCGCGTACGCCGGCGTCATGCACGGGGCGTCGTGCTTGGTCCGCTTGGGGAAGACCCACTGGAGGCGGCCGGTGTCGGCATCGACGCACACCAGGCACCGAAGCCCCATGGTGACGATGAGCCGGCGGCCGCCGAATCGCACGAGGATGGGCGAGGCGTAGCCCGTTCGCCGCGTCCCGATCTCGGCCTCCGGCAGCGGGGCACTGGTCCAGACGGTCTCGCCCGTATCCTTGTTGAGCGCGGCCATGAAGGCCTTGTCGCCCCCCGGCGTGACGATGACGCGCGGCCCGTCCACCAGAAGGCACTCGCTGAGGGCCCAGGTAATCTGCCGCCCGGCGAAACGCTCCAGCACGTTCACCGCCCAGACCTCCTTGCCGGTGGCGGCATCGAGGCACGCCACGCGGCCGTGGGCGTTCATGTGATAGAGGCGTCCGGCGGCGTACGCGCACGAGGCCCGGGCGCCGGGATGGGGCTCCTTCCAGGCGGCGCCGTTGGTGGCCTCCCATTTTTTCTTTCCGTCGAGGTCGAGGGCAACGATGCGCAGGTCGTCGCCGACGTCGCCGGTGATGTAGATGGCACCGCCGGCGATGATGGGGCTCGACCAGCCGCGCCCGAGGTCAGCGGCCGTCCAGAGCACCGTCGGCCCGCCCTCGGGCCACGCCTGGAGGAGACCCTTCTCCTGGGAGATGCCGTCGCGACGGGCCCCGCGCCACTGGGGCCACCCCGCCTCGGGCGAGGCGATGAGACCGTCGGCTGGGGCCGGGGCGGCCGCCTGGCCGACCGGCACCGTCGCCAGCACAATCGCCAGCGTCATCGCCAACTCAAAGACTCGCATCGTCATCACTCTCGCCCGCCAGGCGGCGGAGCCGCCGGACGACGTTCATCAGGGCCCGCACGTTATGGTACGCCGCCTTCCACTGGGTCGCCTTGTCGGCGGAACCGTCGAGCCGGCCGTCCTCGGTCACCTGATTGTACCAGCCGCCGCAGGTGTGGTCGACCTGGTGGTCCCAGATGAACCGCCACTGGGCCAGGAACGCCCGCCAGTACGCGTCGGTCTCGCCGCCGTATCGCTCGTGCATCACGAGGAGCACGTTCAGCCCCTCGGCCTGGGTCCACCACGACTTGTACCGCTCGAACGCCGGGGCGAACGCCTGGCCGCTGTAGTAGAAGCCGCCGCGCTTCGCGTCCCATCCCCACTCGAGGGCGTGGTCGACAATCCGCCGGGCCACGCGCCAGGTCTCGGCGTCGTCGGGGCGACCGAGGGCCTCGGCGGCCTCGACCAAGAGGTACGCCGTCTCAATGTCGTGGCCGAACGAATCGTGCATCGGCACGGCCCGCCAGTCGGGCGTGAAGTAGTAGTTGAGCGCCCCGGGCTCGACCTGGATGCGGTCGCGGACCAGGCCGAGCAACTCCTCGAGCCGCTCGCGGACCTGCGGGTCGGGCTGGACGCGGTACAGGGCGCTCAGCGCCTCGAGCAGGTGGATGTGCGTGTTCATCGACTTGTAGCCGAGGGGCGTGCCGATGCCGTCGACGGCGCCCGGCCGGGGCGGGGCGAGGATGGGCGTGCCGTCGCGGGCCATGGCCTCGAAGTACCCGCCGCTGCGGGCGTCGTGGGCGTGCGAGTCGAGCCAGCGGAACGTCTCCATGGCCAGGGCGAGGGCCCGCGGTTCCTTGGTGGCCTCGTAGACGGCCGCCCCGGCGTAGATGGCGAACGAGAGGCCGTAGGCGTGCTTCCCGCCGCCGAGTTGGTCGCTCACCCGGCTCGTCGGGTCGAGCAGGAAGAACAGGCCGCCGCACTGGCGGTCGGACATGACCTTGTCGAGGTAATCGAGGCCGTGCAGGGCGTACCACGTGTACGCTTCCCGCAGCGACGGGTCGTACATGGCGGCCTGGGCGGCCACCCACGTCTGCCGGGCCTGGTAGACGAGGAACCGGTTTTCGTCGGGCCGGCGGGTCCAGTCGCGGGCCAGCGCCTGGTAGAAACCGCCGCCCGGGTCGACGCACGCCGGATACCACCGGGCGAGGACGTCGCGCCGCAGGTGGGCGTCGAGGGCGTCGGCCAAGCGGGCGTACGTCGCGGGCGCGGGCGGCGCGGCGGGCCCCACCAGGCGGTCGGCCGTCGAGGCGCATCCGCACACGAGCGCCGCGAGCAGGGGCGGCAGTATCGCGAGGGTTCGTGTTGTCGCCATGGGTAGCCCCCAACAACGCGCCCGGCAAGCCGGGCGGCTAACTTGTTGTATGCCCCGGGCAAGGCCGGCGGCTGACTTGTCGTGCGCCGCGGGCAAGGGCGGCGGCTAACGTGTCGCACGCCACGGGCCTACTTCAGCCGCTTGACGCGGATGTTGCGCAACTCGACGCGGTCGCCGTGGCCCATGAAGCCGATGTGGCCGCTCTTCAGGTGGATGCCCGGGTGGTCGCCGCTGTCGGCGGGTATCTGGACCTTCTCGACGTCGGCGTCGACGATCGTGGTGCCGTTGACCTTGACGGTAATCTGCGAGCCCTTGGCGGTGACCTCCTCGAAGTTCCACTCGCCCACCGGCCGCGTGTATCCGCGATGGGCCGGCACGACGCCGTACACCGACCCGTGGTACTGCCAGGGCTTCAGGTTGGCGTGCTTGGGGGCGGTGTCGTCGAGAATCTGGATCTCCATGCCCGCGTAGGCGGGGTTGCCGGAGGCCGGCGCCCGGATGCCCAGGCCGTTGTTGCCGCCGGGCGGCAGGCGGAACTCGAACCGGACGGTGAAGTCGGCAAACTCGTCCTTGGTCAGGATCGTGCCGCCCTTGGCCGGGTCGCAGATGAGAACGCCGTCCTGGACGAGGTACCCGTCGACGGCGCCCTGCCAGCCGTCGAGGTCCTTGCCGTTGAAGAGTGGCGTGAAACCCTCGCCGCCGAGTTCCCGCAGGAAGGCGTTGGCCTCCTCGGCGGGTATCTCGCGCAGGTAGACGTTACGGAACCGGGTCTCGCCGCCGTGGGTCTGGAGTTCGATCTGCTCGGACCGGTAGATGGGCCGCGCGCGATCCCAGTAGTTTTCGAGCGGCACGTTGTCGACGACGAGTTGGCCGTTGAGCCAGACGGAGACGATGTCGCCGATCATGCGGATGCGGAAGGTGTTCCACTGGCCGGTGGGCTTGTCGGCCACGACGGGCGGCTTGCTGGGGTGCTTCTGGTTGTTGTAGAGTCCGCCCGAACCGACCTTGGCCTGGTCGATGCCGGCCACGGGGTCCCATATCTGGACCTGGGGGCTGCCGCGGATGTAGATGCCGCTGTCGCCGCCGGGGGCGATCTTGTAGTCCACCCACATCTCGAAATCGGCGTACGGATTGTCGGTGCACAGGTGCGGCCCGCCGCCGTCGTTGATGATGTCGCCGCCCCCGGCCCGCCAGTGCTTGCGCATCTCGGCATTGGACTTCTCGCGGGCCGCGGCCAGTTGCTCGGGCGTCATCCCGGCCCGCGACTTCGGGTCGCCCACCAGGCCGTGCCAGCCCGAGAGGTCGGTGCCATTGAACAGGGCCGTGAACCCCTCCGGCGGCTTGTTGGCGGCCCCCTCGGCCGCGCGGGCGGGCGCGGCAAAGACCGCCAGAACCGCCGATACCGTAAGCACCACGCACATCCCGGACACGGCGCGCCACCGGGTCATCGCAGGCTCCTTTCAAGAGACAGGCCCGATTACTCTAACCCGGCAGGCGGCAAGGAGGGAGACTTTTTTCGGGCCGGGCCAGACAGCGGCCGGACGTCGCCCCTGCCGGCCGGCGCATGGGCGCGGACGGCGTGGTCGACGAGCAACGGGCCCCTCCGGCGCCGGCGTGCCACGTCAATCGGGCAGCGGCTTGGCCTTGATGTTCTTGTAAAGGACCTTCGACTCGGGGTCGTGGCCCTGGAGGGCGAAGGTGCCGCTCGAGAGTTTCCGCCCGCCCGAGGCGTCGTCGGGCTCGGTGTACTCGCAGGTCGTCTTGCCGTTGATCTTGATGGTAACCGTCTTGCCCTTGACGATGATGTGGTAGGTGAACCACTCGTTGTCCTTGTGGGGGGCGGTGTTCATGACGTCCTTGCGGCCGTACAGGCCGCCGGTCTTCTTGGCGTCGGAGTGGGTGGCGTTGACCTGGCACTCGTATCCCTTGTTGGGCCATCCGTCTTCCTGGTACTCGGTGTGGAAGTAGATGCCCGAGTTGGCCTTGGGCTTGGTCTTGACGTCAATCTGGAACTCGAAGTTCTTGAAGTTGGCGTCCGCCACGGGCCCCACGTAAAACGCATGGGCCCGCGGGCCGCTGCACACGATGACCCCGTCGACGACCTTGATGGAGTCGGGGTTCTCGCTGACCTTCCATCCCGCCAGGTCCTTGCCGTTGAAGAGGCTGAACCAGCCGTCCTTGTCGGGTTTCGGGGCGCCGGCCGATTTCTCGGCCGCCCCAGCACACGCCGGCCACCCAGCCGCCACGCACACCGCAACGGCCGCCATCGCCACGAGACGTTTCATGGAGGAATCCTTTCCGGGCCACGTGCCGCGAGCCACCGTCCGCCCGCGGACCATCACTATGATGCGCGGCAACGGGCCGAACACAAGCGGTTTCCGGGCGGCGCGCCAGGACGCTTGCCAGTCGCCGCCAGGGTGCCTATACTCGCACCGCGCCGTCGTTTAGCCGCGGCCGGTACGGCCGCGCTGGTACGTTTAGCCGCGGCCGGCACGGCCGCGCCTTTGCGTGTTTGCGCGGCGGGTCCCCGCACCCGCCGCGCTCGAGGTCCGACTGTGGGCAGGCGCGGTGGGTACGGAGACCCACCGCGCCCAAACAGTGGTATGAGGCGCCCCGTCGCCGTGCCGGCGACGGCTAAACGATGGCGCCAATTGGCCCGGGGTTCCGGGGAAGTTCGCATGGCCAAGCACATCGGCATCGTGGCGTGCAGCGCCGAGGGCGCGGCCCTCTGCTACCGCACCATCTGCGCCGAGGCCGCCGACCGCATGGGCCGCCACAATCACCCCGAACTCTCGATGCACACGCACCCGCTGGCGCGGTACATGCCGGCCATCGAGACGGGCGACTGGCAGGCCGTGGCCGACCTGATGCTCGACTCGGCCGCGCGGCTGGCGCGGGCCGCCCTGCGCGAGGCCATCGAGGGCCGACCATGAGCCGACCCACCGTCACGCGCGAGGCCATCGTCGCGGGTCTGCGGCGATTGGGCCTGGAGGGCGGCGAGACGGTCATGGTCCACAGCAGCCTCAGCCGGTTCGGCCACGTCGACGGCGGGGCCGAGGCGGTCATCGCGGCGCTCGGCGAGGCGGTGGGCCCGCGCGGCACGGTGATGATGAGCGCGCTGACGATTACGCCGGCGTTCGTCGCGGCCCACGTCCGGGCCGCGCGCGAGGGCCGCATCGACCGGGCCTATCCGATGTTCGACGTGGCGGCCACGCCGACGTGGGCGGGCCGCATCGCCCAGGCGTTCCGGACGATGCCGGGCGTGGTGCGTAGTTGGCACCCCTCGCACAGCGTGACGGCCGCGGGGCCGCTGGCCGAGCCGCTGCTGGCCGGGCACCACCGGGCGCCGGCGTGCGGGCGCGACTCGCCGTACGAGCGGATCACGCGGCGCGACGACGGCCGCATCCTGCTCCTGGGCGTCGGCCACGAGGTCAACACGACGATGCACGGGTTCGAGGAACTCTCGGGGCTCGTGTACGTCGAGCATCCCGAGGTCTGTCGCATCCCCATCCGCACCCCCCGCGGCGAAGACCTGGCCGAGACCCGCCTGCACGTGTTCCACGTCAAGCGCGAACTCGGCCGGCTCGAAAGCCGGTACCTGGGGGAGGGGGCCGAGACCGTCACGCGCATCGGGGCCGCACCCGTGCGGCTGTGCTGGGCCCGGATGCTCCGCGAAATCACCCTGGCCGCGCTCGACGCAGACCCCTGGGTCCTCGTCACGCCGCGCGGACGCCGGGCCTGGGAGAAGATGACGGCCACCGGCAATTTGCTCGACCCGCCGGGGTTCGACGAGTAACCTGCCGCGCCATGAGGAGTCCGCGGCATGCCATGACGAGTGCGGCTGGTGCTCTGTTACACCTCAAGTGAAGAATAGCCGGGTGGCATGCCCACTGGCCTGCCCGCCTTGGGCGGGCCGCCTTTGCGTGGGCATGCATGCCCGCGGAACGGATGCCGCGGGCATGCCACCCCGAAAGTGACGAGTCACGGAGCACTAGGCGGCATCACGACGCGTACGAGTGCAGGCCGCCGCCGAAGATCCGCGCCAGGTTCACCCACAGCAGCGTCAGCACGATGGCCGCCAGGCCCAGGAGCACCAGGGCCGAGTTGGTGCGCGGGTACTTCGCCCCGTGCATGTGCCGCCAGTGCAGGTACGCCAGGTACACGAGCCACGAGATGAGCGACCAGAGTTCCTTGGGGTCCCAGTTCCAGTAATCGCCCCAGGCGATCTTGCCCCACACGGCACCGAGTACCAGGCCGAGCGTCAGCAGGGGGAACCCGAGAGACACCATCCGGTAGGTGGCGACCTCGGCGCCCACGAGCCCCGCCTCGCGCGGCGCGGCAAAGCCCAGCAGTTGCGCGAGCGCCGGCGCCGCCGCCTTCGCCATGACCACGTAAGCCAGCATGTACGCCGCCACGTGCGGGATGAACAGCCAGCACTGAAGCGCGGGCGGCAGCACCTTCGGCTCGGCGCTGAAGACCAGCCCCGCCGGAAACAGCACGACCACGCCGATGACGGCATCGGCCGCCTCGCCCCCCACGCCCAGCAGCCGCCGGCACAGCAGCGTCATCGGCAGCAGCAGCATCCCGAGCGTCAGAAACACCTCGAACATGTTCTGGAGCGGAACGTGGCCCGCCTCGGCCCAGCGGTACGCCCATCCTGCCGCTACCACGGCGCACCCCGCGCCGTACAGCACCATGCCGAGGCGCCGCACGCGCACCAGCAGCATGATCGCGGCCGCAAGGTATAGACCCATCGCGGCATAGATCGCCAGGCCCAGGATGGTCCACTTGACGGCCATGCATGCCTCTCGCTTCACCGCTCCCTTACGGTCGCGGCTCGGATTCTAATGGTCGCGGCTCGGATTCTGATGGTCGCGGCTTAGATTCCCGGTCGCGGCTCGGGTCGCCGTGTGCTAGCCGCGACCGCAAGGGAGCGGTTGGGTCGGCGCCACGGCCCGCGCCTGCCGCCGGCCGACGTAGCGTGCCGCCGGCGCCACCCAGAACCGCCAGAACGTCCCGGCCACCAGCAGCGTCATGCCTACCCAGACGGCCAGCAGCCCCGAGTCCGACACCACCCTCAGAATCGTGTACTGTTCGTTCCGGTCGTCGCAGCCGCTCTGGTAAAAGTGGTACCCGCCGGGCCAGAGCCACCGCCCAAGATGCATCCTGGCCACGGACGGCCACAGTTGCGGCCAATGGAGCGGGTGGTTGACCTCGATGGTCTTGCGGCCTACCTCCTCGTCGCCCTCGAGCACCGCCAGGTCGCTGTAGTAGTCGCGGACGGGGGTGCCGACGGGCTTGACGAGATAGAGGCCGGTCGTGGCCTCGGTCGGCGGCTCGCCATCGGACGTCTGACTGAGCAGCGCCCCGAGGTCCAGGCCGGCGTGCATCTGGCCGTCGCCCGGCAGGAACCAGTGGTGCACGTGTCGGCCGTCGCACTCCAGGTGCACCTCGACGGCGGGCACGTGGCTCGACGGGTCGGCCTTCGCGCCCGTCGGCTCCGGAAAGACGTGCCGCATGGGCGGCGAGTCGTCGCCGCGACCGTGCTCCGGAAACAGGGCCATGAGCAGGCGCCGCTGAGGCGTGCCGCCGGTCGGCGTCTGTTCGACCAGCACGGCCGGGTTGACGCCTTCGCCGGGCAGGTCGACGACCTGGCGGTCCTCGTCCGTGCCGTGCACCCGCAGGTTCAGAAAGACCTGCGCCACGCGGACCTTCATCGGCGGGTCGGCCAGGTCCACCTCGGCACCCGCCTTGGCGGGCAACGTCGTCGTGGTGCCGTCGGCCAGGGTAATCTCGATGGTCGGGACGGCGCCCGGGGCGTACGTCGGCACGGCCCGGTCGATGTACTGGATCACCGTCAGCCGCGCGGGCGTACCGGGCACGTCAACCGGCTCGCCCATCTGCCACGGCACGGCGGTCTGCCGCTCGTCGGTAACGTGGCCGTCCTTGTCGAACACCGGCGCGGCGACGAGTAGTTCCCAGCGGCCGTAGTATTCGATCCAGAAGTCCTTGAGGTGGAGGGCGAAGGGAATCTCGCCGATGGGCACCAGGCGTCCCTCGGCCGCGAACAGGTCCTCGTCCATGACGCGGGTCTCGCGCCGGCCCTTGTCGATGACCATGATGCCGCGCGAGAGTTTCTCGGTGTCCAGCCACGCCCGGCGAAGGTTGTGGGCCAGGTCGGATCCCCACATGGCCCCCAGCAGAATGAGCAGCGACCCCAGGTGCATCGCCAGCGCCGCCGGAGAACGAAGAAGACGCCGGTAGAAGACGAACCCCGCCGCCAGCACCGCCGCCAGCAGGAACCAGTAGACGACGACACCGGGCGAGTTGAAGAGACCCTTGGCCCGGTCGGCGCCGATGAACGCACCCACCATCGACAGGGCCGCCAGGATGCCGATGAAACCCAGGACGACCCACAGGATAATCTGCCGCACCGTCCGCATCCCCGTCCCCACTCCGGGCCGTCCGCCTGCCGGCGCCCTCGTCATCATAGCGTGGCCGGCCGCCCGGGACAACCTCGGCCGCCGAGAAACACCTTACTCCGGCCACCTCGCCCGGGTATAATTCCGAGGCGAACCTCTGGGCAAGGGACCAATCATGGCCGACCTGCTGGAGATCGGCAACGGATTTCTGCCGCTGCTGTACCTGGCGCTCCTGGCCGATTACGCAGCCACCTTCTTTCTGCGGACCCGGACGCACGCCCGATCGCCGTGGCTCATCGCCGTCGTGGCGGCGCACCTGGCGCTGCTGGCGGCGCGGGCGGCACACGTGGGGTATCCGCCCGTCACGAACACCCGCGAGGTCCTCTCGGTGCTGGCGCTGGCCACCGCCGGCGTGTATGCCTACCTGGAACTGGCCAACCGCGACCGGCGGACCGGCGTCTTCGTCGTGCTGCTGGCGTTCCTGTTCCAGTACACCTCGTCGATGCTCCTGGCGGGCCACGTGGCCGAGCCGGCCGAGATCTCGCCGGCCGCCGTGAGCGTCTGGACCCGGCTCCATGTCGTGCCGGCCCTGGTGGCCTACACCGCCCTGGCGCTGGCGGGGGTTTACGGGGCGCTGTATCTGCTGGAACATCGTGGTCTCAGACAACACCGGTTCGGCGTCCTGTTCGACCGCCTGCCGCCGCTCGACCGCCTCGGCCCCATGGCCTGGCACGCCATGCTGACGGGTTTCGTGGCCATGACGCTGGCCATCGCCGTGACGCCCCTGCTGATGGGCGCCGGCCAAGGCCACGAGATGACAGCCAGGGTCATCGGCAAGATGGTCGCGGGGTCGGTGGCCTGGGTGGTGTACGCGGCGGCGGTCCTGGGCCGGTGGCTCGGCCAGTGGCCTGCCTCGCGCACCAGCGCCATCGCCGTGGTCGGATTCGTGGTCGTCATGGCCCTGCTCGTCGTCAGCGGCCTGCTGCCGAATTAGCCGCCCGCCCTGGCAGGCGCGTGTGGAACGCTCGAATGCCCGAACTCAGCGTCATCGGCACCAGTCACAAGACCGCCCCGGTCGAGGTGCGCGAACGCCTGGCCCTGGCGCCCGGCCAGGTGGCTGCCGTGCTGGCCGCGATGCACGCCGAGAAGACGTTCGACGAGGCGCTGGTTCTGTCGACCTGCAACCGGACCGAGATGTACGTCGTCCCGCGGACCGGGGCCGACCCCCTGGCCTGCCTTCTGGACCACGCCGCCCGCGCCAAGGGCGCGCCGCCGGCCGCCGACGCCGGCATCTTCTACCGCCACGACGACGCCGAGGCCGTCGACCACCTCTTTCGCGTGGCCGCGTCGCTCGATAGCCAGATCGTGGGCGAACACGAAATCCTCGGACAGGTCAAGGACGCCTATCGCCTGGCGATCGAGGCCCGGACGGCCGGGTTCCTGCTCAACAAGTTGCTGCACGCGGCGTTCCGCGTGGGCAAGCGCGTGCGGACCGAGACCGACCTGGGCCGCGGATCGGCCGGCGTGCCGCACGCGGCGGTGGAACTCGCGCGGCACATTTTCTCGGACCTGGCGGGAAAGACGGTGCTGCTCGTCGGCGCGGGCCAGACGGCCGAGGCCGCGGCGCGGGCGCTCCTCGGGTGCGGCGCCGATCGGCTGATCGTCGCCAACCGCACCCTCCAGCGGGCCGAGCACCTGGCCGCCGACCTGGCCCGCGGGCCCCTGGGCGTCTGCGAGATCGAAGACGACGGTCAGGCCGCGACGTGCCCCGAGATGGTGGCCCAGGCGGGGGCCGAAGCCAACGCGCCGCAGGCCCTGGTGCATCGGCCCAAGGCCGAGGCCATCGCCCTGGACGGCCTGGCCGAGGCCGTCGCCCGGGCCGACCTGGTCGTCAGTTCGACGGGGTCCGACGAGCCCGTCCTGACGTGGGCCGCCCTGGCCGGGCCGCTCGCGCGCCGCGACACCCCCGTCCTGATGATCGACATCGCCGTGCCGCGCGACGTCGACGAGCGCCTCGGCGAACTCGCCAGCGTGTACCTGTACAACATCGACGACCTCGACCGGCTGGTCGAACGGAACCTCTCGCGCCGCCGCCAGGAGGTGCCCAAGGCCGAGGCGATCGTCGCCGACGAGGTTGAGGCGTTCGGGCGATGGCTGGCGTCGCGGCAGGTGGCGCCGACCATCCGCCTGCTCCAGGAGCACCTGGCGGCCATTCGGCAGGCCCAGATCGAGCGGTACGGCAAGCGGTTCTGCGACGCCGACCGGGGCGAACTCGAAGCGTTCACCCGGTCGATGATGGGGCAGGTGCTTCACCAGCCGCTGTCGCTGCTGAAGGACGTGGCGGCCGACGCCTCGCCAGGCGAGCGCCTCGCCACGGTCGACCTGGTGCGGCGACTGTTCGGCCTCGATGCCCTCGACGACGACGAACCTTAGGCGCGCCGAGCGCGGCGCCGGTTAGCCGCGGGGCTTGCCCCGCGCGAGTACAACCATGATCGGAATCTCAAAACTCTATTGCGGCACGGTCGAGCCGAGCGACGTCCTCCGGTACGGCGCCGACAGCCGGCGTCTGCCCAGCCACCTGCTCCAGTTCTCGGCCGACAAAAAACCCGTCGTCGTCTGGAACTGCACCCGCCGCTGCAACCTGCGGTGCGTCCATTGCTACAGCCGGTCCGAGAACCGCCGGTACGGCGGCGAACTCTCGACCGACGAGGCGTCGGCCGTGCTCGAAGACCTGGCGCGGTTCGGCGTGCCCGTGGTCCTCTTTTCGGGCGGCGAGCCGCTCATGCGACCGGACCTCGAGACCCTCATCGAGCAGGCCGTCGGCCTGGGCATGCGGGCGGTCATCTCGACCAACGGCACGCTCATCGACGCCCCCGCG
>Ga0307378_10006054_pt1 | contig 16663 bp, 11 predicted proteins | sample UN1MG_FD_202238 | JGI IMG/M metagenome (GOLD analysis project Ga0307378, IMG submission 202238) | Soil microbial communities from Risofladan, Vaasa, Finland - UN-1 | ecosystem: Environmental > Terrestrial > Soil > Coastal area > Acid sulfate soil | place: Finland: Risofladan, Vaasa | collected... | reverse complement strand
GCACGGCCAGGGAACTGCGAAAGCAGGAGAACATCAGGCTGCGACAACGCCTCCTGCCTTGGCCGGAGGCCGAAACCGTTTCTTACCCAACACGGCGAAATGTCTCACTTTGATTGAAACAAATCACGTTGCAAATGTGCTCAGTCTCGGGGAAGATCGACATTTCGTCGATCCCGATGCTCTCAAGCTGGCCTCGTAAGTCTTGTTTGGCCTCTCTGACAATGGGGACATACAGGAGCGATTTGGCCTCGGCTGCCGAGAGCGCAAACTCACGCGAACCGTGGAGCGTGAATACACCTCGCTGCAAGAGAATGCGCTCAGAATTGAGCACCGGGTGGATCGCAATGGTGCGCCTGCCCCGGGGGTTCCTCTTGCCTGTCAGGCTGAGGTATGGCCGGATGATCGCCGCGTCCGACAAGGCATCGAAGACTCTGGGGTTCTTCGGATCCCCGGCACTGTTCAAGTCGACAGGATTGAGAATGAACACCATGCCATCGCACTGCGGGCGCAAGCACGCGAAGTAGAGGGCAATGGCGGAATTCTGCGTCCAATCCAGCAAGCGTGTGGGAAGCCCGTAGTGCCTAGCGGTCTGCAACCACTTCAGTTCATCGTTTGGGTCGGGCGGGTTGGAAAGCCGTATTTCCGCAATCCGCTTGAACTCAGACAGCAGGCCCAGGGCTCGGTTGCGCTCTCGCTCGTGCTCAAAGCGAAGTGCCGATGGCGCCAGGGTCCATGTCAGATCCGCATGTCCACGGAACCAGAAAGTTCGTTCCGGCGTGAGAATCCCAGAGAGAACCTCAAAGTAGGTGCTCAGGCCGGCGATATGCGTATCGAGCCGCTCACACTTGACGGGGCACTCCCGGTATCGTCGTCTAAGGTTGCCCGCCGGATGCATCGAGCTGCGTTTCATCTGTAGCCAACACCCCAACCACCTTCCCGACCTCCTCCAGTCTACCTCCATGAATCGGCTCACGCCAGCACCGATTGCTACGGATGAGCCGGTGCTGGAACGCTGCCCGGGAGTCACCCCGGCACCCGGCTTGGGTTGATTCATCAAGGCGTGAGCAGAGAATACTGTAAAACTCTTGTCGCGGACGGTCAGCGTTCCGCCCAGCCTCGTGCACGAGGAGGGACCATGGCCATGCGTACGCTCGAGGAATCGGCGTTGGTGACTGGGGCGGGTGAGCTGTGGAGAGAGGGAACGACGGCGAAGTTTCTGGAGGGGATCGGGGATGGGACGCTGCCGCCCGAGGCGTTCGAGCGGTGGCTGGCGCAGGACTATCTGTTCGCCCGGGGGCTGACCAGCTTTCAAGCGGTAATGGCGGCCAAGGCGCCGCGAGACGCGCACGGGCCGCTGATCGGCGGGCTGGCGGCCATGCACGCCGAGATGAGCTGGTTCGAGAGCCACCTGGCCGACCGGGGCATCGATCTACAGGCCGACGCCCACCCGGTGTACCGGCGCTACGTGGACTTCCTCATCGCGTCGGCCTACTCGGCGCCGTTCGAGGTATTGTGTGCGATCGTGTACGGCGTCGAGGTCTCGTACCTGGCGGCGTGGAGCGCGCTGGAAGCGGCCGGTCCCTATGCCGAGTTCATCGAGCGCTGGTCGAGCGAGCCGTTCACAGAGTACGTGCGGAGCCTGCTGGAGCTGTGCAATCGTCACCCGCATCGCGATCAGCAGGCGGCATTCAACCAGGTCCTTCGGCACGAGCGCGACTTCTGGCGGATGACCTGGGAGGGGTAGATGCTGCACGACGATCTGTGGACGGCCAATCGTGACCTGGCGCACGCCTGCCTGGCGCATCCGTTTGTGCGCGGACTGGCCGACGGGTCGCTGCCCCGGGCGGCGTTCGCCTGTTACGTGGCTCAGGACGCGTTCTTCTTGCAGGCCTTCTTCCGGGCGTACGCGCTGGCGGCGGCGAAGTGCAAGCGGGCGGAGGAGGCCGAGTGCTTTCACAGGTTCATGGGCGGCGTCCTGGACGAGTTGAAGGTACACAAGTCGTACTCGGCCGGTTGGGGGATCGACCTGTCGCGGGTCGAGCCGCTGGCGGCGACGCGGGCGTATACCGACTTCCTTTTGCGGACGGCATGGCACGCGGACGCCGGACAGACGGCGGCGGCCATGGCCCCGTGCATGCGGCTGTACGCGTTCCTCGGCTGCGAGCTGGCCAAGACCCCGACGCCGGACAACCCTTACGACGAGTGGATCACGAACTACTCCAGCGCCGAGTTCGACGCGCTGGCCGGCGAGGTCGAGTCGCTGCTGGACCGCGTGGCCACAGATGGGCCGGGCGTCCGCGACGCGTACCGCTACGCGATGCGTTGTGAGCTGGACTTCTTCTCGGCACCGCTGGAGGTCGAAACATGACACCCGTCGCACTGACCATCGCGGGCTCGGACCCTTCCGGCGGGGCGGGCCTGCAGGCGGACCTGAAGACGTTTCATCAACTGGGCGTCTACGGGACGAGCGTGGTGACGCTGCTGACGGTGCAGAACACGCGCAGCGTGGATGCGGTCGAGGTGCTGGACCCGGCTTTCGCGGTGGCGCAGCTCGAAGCGGTGCTCAGCGACATTCCTCCGCAGGCCGCCAAGACCGGCGCCCTGGGCAGCGCGGCGATGATCGAGGCGCTGGCCGATCGTGCGGCCTCGTTCGCCTTTCCACTGGTGGTGGACCCGGTAATGATCAGCAAGCACGGCGCGCCGCTGATCGACGCCGAGGCTGTCGCGGTCCTGCGCGACCGGCTGCTTCCGCACGCAACGGTTGTCACGCCGAACCTGCACGAGGCCGCGGCGCTGACCGGAATGGAGGTGACCGACCCGGACTCGATGGAGCGCGCGGCGAAGGCGATCGCGCAACTGGGACCGAAACACGTCGTCATCAAGGGCGGACGCCTCGAGCCCGAGGCGTTGGACGTGCTGTGGAGCGGTGGTGGGGCGGTGTGGTTGCGGGCGGCTCGCGTGGAAAGTCAGAACACGCATGGCAGCGGGTGCGTGTTCTCGGCGGCGATCGCAGCCGGTCTGGCGCGCGGGTTGGAAGTGGAAGCGGCGGTTCGGGCGGCCAAGGAGTTTGTCACGGCCGCGATCCGCACCGCTCCGGGGCTGGGCGCGGGCGTTGGCCCGACGAACCTGCACGCAGCGGGTCCGTTGGGGTCGAAGCCGCAAACCTGAGCGGCTCGAGCGACACGCGCCCGGTTGCGAAGCAAGATACGGTTGTAAAACGGTGTCGCCCATGCGCGGGGGCGGGGCGCCTGCGGGTGCGGTTTTCGACTGGGACCCGGTTCATCTAAGAGATGTGGTTGACTCCAACCGATAATTAGGCTAGGCTAATTACCGAGGGCCCGGGCGGTCCGGTCGGGGCGTAGACAGACCGGGCGCGTCGCGGGATCGGGGCCGTCAGTCGGAACGACTGAAGAGAGCGACTCAGCATGTCCTGGCTGGGGATGGTCATCATTGTCGGCGTTGTCGGGCTGTTGTTCCTGGCCTGGGCGCCGGGGCTGGTGGGCGGCTTGCGCCGATGGCGGGCGTTGCGGCAACGGGCGGTGTTCGAGGACGCCCTCAAGCATCTGCTGACCTACAAGCACGGCGGTCGGTCGGCCGGCACCGAATCGTTGGCCGGCGCCTTGCATCTGCCACCCGGGCGTGTGGTGGACCTGATCGCCAGACTGAAGAGCGAGGGGCTGATCGAGTCGGTCGGCGGCGAGCTTCGGTTGACCAGCGAGGGCGAGAGCGGGGCGTTGCGCGTGGTTCGGGCCCATCGCCTGTGGGAGCGCTACCTGGCGGATGAAGCCGGCATGTCGCTGGCCGAAGTGCACCGGGCGGCCGAGCGGGCCGAGCACCTTCTCACCACCGAACAGATCAATGTGCTCGACGCTCACCTGGGACACCCTCGGCACGATCCGCACGGCGCTCCGATTCCGGATGCGTCGGGGGAGTTGGAGCCCTTGCGGGCCACTTCGCTGACGGACTGGCCGGTGGATCGGTCGGCCCGCATCATCCACATCGATGACGAGCCGGAAATGGTTTTCAAACAGATTCTGGCCCAGGGTCTGCGGCCCGGTCAGGTGGTGCGCGTGCTGGACAGCGGGACCGACCGGCTGACGCTGACCGACGGTGACGAGGAATACCGTCTGGCCACGCAGGTGGCTGCCAAGATCCAGGTGGTGCCCGCACCGGCGCATGAGGAACCGGCGGAACTGGTGCGGCTGTGCGATCTGCCCAATAATCAGCCGGCCGAGGTCGTCACCATTGACGACACCTGCCGCGGACTGACGCGCAGGCGGCTGCTGGATCTGGGGCTGACGCGTGGGACGCAGGTGCACGCGGAGCTGACCTCGGCGCTGGGCGAGCCGCGGGCCTTCCAGGTCCGCGGGACCCTGATCACGCTGCGTCGTGAACAGGCCGCCCTGATTTGGGTCAGGACCAACGGCAACGGCAAGCCCTTGCGCCAATCAGCATGAGGGGCGTTCACCCATGACCGCGCACCAACAGCATCCAACGCCCCCGACCGAGTCCGTTGCCGGGCTGGGCATCTCGCTGACCGGGCACGACAAGGTCGTGGCACTGGCCGGGAACCCGAATACCGGAAAATCAACGGTCTTCAACAGGCTGACCGGGCTCCGGCAGCACACCGGCAACTGGCCCGGCAAGACGGTGGCCCGCGCCGAGGGAAGCTTCGCCCACCGGGGCCTTCGCTACAAGCTCGTGGATCTGCCGGGCACGTACTCGCTTCTGTCGGCCTCGATCGACGAGGAGATCGCCCGCGATTTCATCCTCTTCGGCCGACCCAATTGCGTGCTGGTGCTGACCGATGCAACGGCTCTGGAGCGCAACTTGAACCTGGTGTTCCAGGTCCTGGAGATCACCGATCGCGTGGTGGTCTGCGTGAATCTGATGGACGAGGCCGCCCGCAAGGGCCTGACCGTGAACGCGGAGCAGCTGTCGGCCGATCTGGGCGTTCCGGCCGTCTGCACTACAGCGCGAACGGGCGCGGGGTTCGATGATCTGCTGGACGCCATCGACGGGGTGGTTACGGGGAGAATCGAGACATCGCCTCACTGCCCGCCGCCGCCGCCGGAGCTGCGCCAGGCCGTCGAGCAACTGACGCCGCTCATCGAGCAGGTGGCGCCGGGCGTACCCAACGGCCGGTGGATTGCCTATCGGCTGCTCGAGGGCGACCATCGGGTCCGCCAGGCACTGCTGGCTTGCGAGTTCGGCCAGGTCGTGGCCCAACAGGCGGCGCCCCCCAGTCCCGACCCCACGCCGATCTAGCCGGAGCAGGTTGGATGAGCGACCGCAGTTCCAACATGACGGCCAACGAGGTGCTCGCCCGGGCGGACCAGTTGCAGCGAGGCCTGGGGGAACAGTTCCACGACCGGCTGGTGGAGTCGCTCTACCTCGAAGCCCAGCGTGTGGCCGCCCGAGCGGTCCGGACCGTGGCCGGTCGGCGCTCGACGCTGGACAGTCGCATCGATCGTCTGGTCACGTCGCGCGTCTTCGGGCTGCCGATCATGCTGTTGATGCTGGCCGTGGTGTTCTGGATCACGGTCAGTGGGGCGAACGTACCCTCGGCGTTCATCGCCGGCGTTCTGATCGAGCAAGGCGGCCTGGGCGGCTGGCTCGAGAAATACCTGGGCATCACCGCACCACCGGCGCTGTTGTGCACCAGCGTGTACGACCTGCTGCACTACGGGTTCGCCGCTGCCCACGCCCCGTGGTGGCTGAGCGGATTCATCGTGGACGGCGTGTACCTGGCGCTGGCCTGGGTGATCAGCGTGATGCTGCCGCCGATGGCCATCTTCTTCCCCCTGTGGACCATCCTGGAGGACCTGGGGTATCTGCCGCGGGTGGCCTTCAACCTGGACTGGCTGTTCAAGAAGGCCGGAGCCCACGGCAAGCAGTCGTTGACCATGGCCATGGGCTTCGGGTGCAACGCGGCCGGGGTGATCGCCTGCCGGATCATCGACTCGCCGCGCGAGCGGCTGATCGCGATCATCACCAACAATTTCATGATCTGCAACGGGCGCTTCCCCACCATGATCATGCTGGCCAGCGTGTTCGTGGCGGCGGCATTCCCTCCGTACATGATCTCGCTCATCGCCGCCGGTGCGGTCGTGGGGATCGTACTGCTGGGGATCGTCTTCACGCTGGCGGTCTCCTGGGGCCTGTCGCACACGGTGCTCAAGGGCGAGCCGTCGGCGTTCACCCTGGAACTGCCGCCGTACCGCCGGCCCAGCATCCTGCGCATCCTGCGCACCTCACTGATCGACCGGACGCTGTTCGTGCTGCGCCGGGCGATCGTGATCGCCGCGCCGGCCGGCGCGGTCATCTGGCTGATTGGCAACGTCCACATCGGCGGGGCCAGCGTGGCTCACCACGTGGCCACTTTCCTGAACCCACTGGGCCACCTGATGGGTCTGGACGGGATCATCCTGCTGGCCTACGTGGTGGCGATCCCGGCCAACGAGATCGTCGTGCCCACCATGCTGATGCTCTATCTGTCGCGAGGCATGATGACCGAGGACATCCTGGAGACGCCGACGGTCCTGCGGGACCTGCTGTTCGGTCAACACGGCTGGTCGCTGCTGACCGCCGTGAACCTGATGCTCTTCTCTCTGCTGCACAACCCCTGCGGCACGACGATCCTGACGATCTGGAAGGAGACCCGCAGCCGAAAGTGGATGCTGCTGGCTACACTGTTGCCGGTCGCACTCGGCGTGCTGGTCACGACGGCTGTGGCCGCAGTCGTCCGGGCGCTGTGGTGAGGAATCACCGCGCCGAGACTTCCCTGACCGGGCGACCCACCCCAACATCGGACAAGAGGTGAGGGACCGGGCCGAACCCATAGAGTGCTCGAACGCGCGCGGCTCCATCTCGTACGGACCTGCGCGTCGAGCCCTGGTGCCGAATGCGACTTGTTGACTCCGCTTCGGTCGCCCCCGATCGAGGGGTTGACTATATCGAGCCGAACATCGCCCCACCGGCGCCGATGCCCGCCCGCCCCGCCAACACGCGCGGCTGCGCGTGGCGGTATGCTACTCGTCGGCCAGGTAGCCCAGAGCACGCAGAGCCTGTCGCGTCTTCTCGGACATCTGGGAGGCGGCCCCGGAGGCCGGGGGTTGGTGCCTCGGCACCACCTTTTGCCAGGAGCTGATGTGTGCAGCCAGCCGTTTGACCTGACTCGGAAACACGGTGATTACGTTGTGCTGCTCGCCCGGATCACGCAGCAGGTTGTACAGTTCGCGCCGCCCATCTCCCGAAATGATGTATTTGAAGCGCCCGTCGGTGGCGGCGATCTGCGGCTGTGCCCGGCGATCGAGCTCCGCGTCTTGGCGCCCCAGGAGGTCGATGTCGAGGTTGCTGCCGGCGCCGCAGAACTCGCTGATGGCGATGCGGGAGGGCGGGGCGGCCTCGGCCACGGCGATAAGGTCCTGGGTGCCGTGCCCCGGCCCCGGGCCGGACGTGCCCAGCGCCAGGTTGACGACCGTGGGATACAGGTCGGAGACCTGCACAGGAACACGAATGCGGATTCCGCTTCGGCGGCCGGGCTCGCGGACGAGCAGGCAGACGCGCGTGATCTCGTTGTAGGTCTGGAAACGGTGGGCCCACATGCCGTGGGCGTCGAGGTATTCCCCGTGGTCTGACGTAATGATCACCAGCGTGTCTTCCAGTGAGCCACGCCGGTCGACGAGGTCGATAATCTCGCGCACGCGATCGTCGAGGTAGCGGATGGTGGCCAGGTGCTGCAGCCTGGCGACCTGGCGGTCCTCCGGGCTCACGAAGCCGCCGCCCTCGGTGTCGTAGCGCATGCCCAGCGCGGGGACGATGTTGCCGAAGGCGCGGTAGCGCAGGTCGTACGAGCGGTGAACCTGCCGTTCGTTCATGTACATGCGGCGGTAGCGCTTCGGCACGCGGTAGGGCAGGTGGGCCTCCATATAGTTGACGAACAGCAAGAAGGGCGTGCCGTCGTCGGGGAGGTCATCGAGCCATCGGGCCGCCAACTGGTTGGTCAGGGCGGCGCTGAAGTCACCATCCAGCCAGGGCACCAGTGGGGTGACACCCGCCCGCTCGCAGAGGTACTCGAGCGAAAAGCCGGTCAGAGGGTTCCAGTGGCACACCAACCGGGCAACGTCAAAGCCCTGGACGAGATTACTCTCCGCGGAAACCAGGTGGTTGTTGACGAACGCGCCTGTGGCGTAGCCGTTGGCCTTCAGCACCTCGGCCACCGTGGTAGTCTCGTCGTCCAGCCAGAGATTGCCGTTGTGGGCCCCGTGCTGCCGAACGCTGAGGCCGGTGAACATGGAGGCGTGAGAAGGGACCGTCCAGATTCCGTCGGCCACCGCCCGATCGAACACGATCGCGCTTTGGGCCCACTCCTCCAGGAAGGGTGTCGTAGGGCTGTCGTAGCCGTAGCAGCTCATGAGATCGGCCCGGGCGGTGTCGAGCACGATCCACAAGACGTTGGGCCGAGTCGGAGCCGAGGTTGCTGCCGCCGGCGGCTGGGCGCGATACCGATCGGCGCTGTAGAGCGGCGACGGCACCAGGGTCGCACCGAACACGACCATCAGCAGAGCGCACACGCAGGCCACGGCGTTGCGGAGTCTCCCGAGCCGCGTCGTGCCCAGCCGTCGTCGGAGCACCCTCACCACCACGTACGTCACGAGGCTCAGCACCACGACGCCGGCGCACGCCCCGATCAGGATCAGCCAACTCGTCTTGTCCGCGCGAACCAGATCGGCCAGGACCACAACGAGCCCCGCTATCAGGACGAAGACGGCCCAAAGAAGAGGATCTGACGGGCCAGCCTTTCGACGCCGCAGAGCCGAGACCACCAGGGCGATGATCAACAACAGCGGGCACCAGACCAGGAGATGAGTGATCGCCGTCCGTCCGAGGGCGGCCGCCACCAGCCCAAGCGGCAAGGCCTCGCCGTTCCCTTGGATGACGATGAAGCAGGCCGCGGCCAGCATCTCGGCGACGGCCGCCACAAAGCTCCCGATGACGGCTATCCCCAGGCCGGCGGCGATGGTTCGACGCACCAAGCGTGGCCGGTGCTCGAATGGCACGTCTGTATTGGTTTCCGCCGCTGGCTGCACCTGGATGACTCCGCTGCCGCCGCTCCCATCCAGACCTTTGGATTATATCGACCGGTATCCCGCACCCAAACCACGCGCCCGGCCCAGTTCGGCATCACCGCCAGAGGCATCACCGCTGCATCGCTGGACCGAGATCCTCGTGTGCTGGGTCACGGGCGCGTGTGTCGGCTTCTCCCGCCGCCTCCGGGAGCCCGAACGTGACGACCGATGACGCCGGGCGGCCATAACACGGGCATAGTGGTGTCGGGCGTCGCAATGCCCGGGCTGCCCGCCGGTGCCAGTTTGTGGGCCCGGTCGGGTCCAGCCGCTGGAGCGTCATTCACCGTCGAGGTAACCCATGGCACGTAGGGCCCTGCGGACCTCGGGGGACATGTCGGGGACCACCTCGGGGTCGGGAGGCGTGTACTCGGGCACCGCTTGTCGCCAGGCACGCAGATGGCGGGCCAGGCGTTCGGCCTCAGTCGGACGCGAGGTGAACAGATTGCGCGTTTCGCCGGGATCGGCGGCGATGTCATACAGTTCCCGCTGTCCGTCCCGCGAGGAAATGTACTTCATTCGAGCGTCCACGGCGGCGATCTGCGGCCGAAGCCGGTGCCTCAGGACTGGATCGTGCAGAGCGTGCTGTGGCGCGTCTCCGGCCCGGTCCCGGCCACTGAACTGGCAGATGACCACCCGCGAACCCTCGCCCACTCGAGGCATGGCCAACAGGTCCCATGAGTCATGGCCCGGACCCGGGTCCGACCGGCCCAGCGCCGCGTTCAAGACCGTGGCGTAGAGGTCGGAGTGCTGCACCGGAGCGCGGATGCGAAGCCCATCCCTGCGGCCCGGCTCGCGAATCATCAAAGACACGTGGGCCAGGTCATTGTAGGTACCATACTGATGCCCCCACATGCCGTGCGTGTCGAGGTATTCACCGTGATCCGAGGTGATGACGACCAGCGTGTCGTCGAGCAATCCGCGCCGCTCGAACATCTCGATCGTTTCGCCCACGCGATCGTCCAGGTATCGAATCGTCGCCAGGTACTGACGCTTCAGGACCTCGCGGTCCGCCAGGGCCAGAAACTGACCCCCTTGGTGATTGAACCGCTGCTCCAGCGCGCCGCGGACGTCTCCGTAAGCTCGCCGCCGCAGGTCATACGATCGGTCGACCTGCCGCCGGTCCATGTACATACGACGATAGCGCTTCGGAACGCAATAGGGCAGGTGCGCTTCCATGTAGTTGATGAGCATGAGAAAGGGCCTGCCGTCCCTGGCCCGGTCGTCGAGCCACTGGGCGGCGAACTGGTTGGTCAGCGCCGCGCCGGAGTCTCCATCCAGCCAGGGCACCATCGGCGTAACACCCCACCGCTCACACAACATTTCGAGCGAGAACCGACCCAACAGCGCCAGACGTCCCATATCATGATACACCTCGAAGCCCTGTGCAAGGTTCGTGAGGGGCGCAACCAACCTGTTGTTGGAGAACAGCGCTGTCAGGTACCCGTTATCTCGAAGCACCTCCGCCACGGTCGTAGCCTCGTTGTCCAACCAGACATGACCGTAGCCGGCCCCGTGCTGCCGCACGCTCAGCCCGGTGAACATGGACGCGTGCGAGGGCAGCGTCCACATCCCGTCCGACACCGCCCGGTCGAAAACGACGGCTTGCTTCGCCCACGTATCCAGGAAGGGTGTGGTTGGGGTGGGGCAGCCATGACAGCTCATGCGGTCGGCCCGGGCAGTGTCCAGAACGATCCACAGGACGTTGCAGCCCCGGGAAGCGGACCGGCCGGCCGCCGGAGGCGATACCTGGTAGCCGCCCGGATTGAACAGCGGCGACCGCACCAAGGCCGCCCCGAAGCCGACCGTCAACAGGGCGCTGACCCAGGCCGCCAGGCTCCGGGCCCGCCCGAACCGCATCATCCCCAGGCGGCGTCGGATCACCGTCGCCGCCGCGAACGTCACAATCGCCAGTACGGCCACGCCGGCGTACGCGCCGGCGTGGATCAGGCTGCCACCGCGACCCATCATGGTCAGAGCGACCGGCGCCACGACGAACCCCGCGACCGCGACGAAGGCCCCCCACAGGAAGGGCTCAGGCGGCATCGCTGCGCGGCGCCGGACAACTGCCACCGCCAAGGCACAAACCGTCATCAACGGGCACCAGACAAGAAGGTGGGTCAGAACCGCCCGTCCCAGCGCGGCCGCCAACAGACCGAGGGGCACCTGCTCGCCGCTGAGCTTGCTGGCGACCACCCACGCCCCGGCGAAGGTTTCAGCAGCACCCAGCGCCAGGCTGCCGATAATGGCTACGCCCAGCCCGGCGATCACGGTTCGACCGACGAAGCGCGCCCCGCGCCGGGGCAGCGCGTCTACGTCCCCGTCTTCCGCCGCTTGCATACAGGTGACTCCGCTATCCCTACTTCCCTCGAACGCATCGATTATACCCCCCGAGCAGAGGTGCTCGAACCGCGGGCAAACGTCGGTCGAGTGTCGTCCATCCAGGGGACGGCCGCCAGGCCGCCCTTGCCGGATGACGCCCCGACCGATACGCTGGCCCCGCGCACAGAGTGAAGATCTACCCAGATGCTCGCTTCGGGGGTGGGGTGCGCCCGTCAACGCAGGACCACCCGCCTGGAGCCGGCGAGGCCTATGGAATCCACGGCCGACAAGCCCACTGGCGAGAACCTCGGCGCGATGCTCGAGGAGCTTCGAAGGGCTTTGTCCGGCGAGCTGCGCCACGATGCCCTGTCGCGAGCCCTGTACGCTACAGACGCCAGTATCTACGAAATCGTGCCCGATGCGATAGTCCTTCCAAGATCGGTTGAGGACGTGGTTGCCACCGTCCGCATCTGCGCCGAACACAATGTCCCCATCACGGCTCGCGGCGCCGGTACGGGCCTGACCGGCGGGGCGGTCAACCGCGGCATCCAGCTCGACTGTTCGCGACATCTCAATCGCATCGTCCATGTCGACCCGGACGGGCGAACCGCGCGGGTCGAGCCCGGCGTCGTGCTGGACGAACTGAATGCCGAGCTGACACCGCACGGGTTGCAGTTCGGGCCGGACGTCGCCACCGGCAACCGGGCCACCATCGGCGGCATGATCGCCAACAACTCCTGCGGGGCCCACTCGATCGTTCACGGTCGCACGGTGGATCACGTGCTGTCTCTGGACGTGGTTCTAGCCGACGGATCGATCTGCACCTGGGGGCCGGGCGCCGATTCTACGGACAACCCGCTGGCCCGAGGTTGCCAGGAGGTCCTGTCGGCGGTGAGCGCGGAGTATGCCGACGAGATCGCCGCCCGGTTCCCCAAGGTCATGCGCCGCAACGGTGGATACGCCCTGGACCGCCTGCGCCTGGACAACGGACGCGTCAATGCCGAGACGATCGTCTGCGGCAGTGAGGGGACGCTGTGCGTCGTGGTCGGCGCGACGCTGAGGCTGACCGACGTACCTCGAAACAAAGGCATGGTCGTGGCCCATTTCGAGGGCATTCCGCCTGCCCTGGAGGCAACGCCGGCCGTCCTGAAGCACGGCGCGGCCGCCGTCGAACTCGTGGACAAGCTCATCCTGGACGCCACCCTGGCCAATCCCGCGATGGCCCGGCGCCGGACGTTCCTCGACGGCGACCCCGAAGCCATTCTGATCTGCGAGCTGTTCGACGACGACGAATCCCGACTGCGCCGCCGATTGGACGAGTTGGCCGCGGACCTCAAGTCGCGATCGTTGGGCTATGCCCACCCGATCATCACCGACCCGGCCGGTCAGGCCGACGTGTGGGAGGTGCGCAAGAGCGGTCTGGGGCTGCTGATGTCCAGGCCCGGCGACCGCCAGCCGCAGGCCTTCGTGGAAGACACCTCGGTCGACCCGGCGAAACTTCGCGACTACATCGACCGCTTCGGCCGAATCCTGGACGACGAAGGTATCCGGCAGGTCGGCTGCTACGCCCACGCCAGCGTGGGCTGTCTGCACGTTCGACCGGCGCTGAACCTCAAGGACGGCGACGATCTCGAGCGCATGCGCCGGATCGCCGACCGGGTCAGCTCATTGGCACTCGAATTCGGCGGCACCATGACCGGCGAGCACGGCGACGGCATCATCCGTTCCTGCTGGCTGGAGAAGATGTACGGCCCGCGGATCATGGAGGCCTTTGGCCGCGTCAAACGCGCGTTCGACCCCCAGGGGCTGTTCAACCCGGGCAAGATCGTGTCACCGCTGCCCATGACCGAGAACCTGCGCTACGGACCCCAGTTCGAGTCGCAGGACCCACCGACGCACTTGGACTTCAGCGAACACGGCGGAATGGCCGGTCTGGCCGGAATGTGCAGCGGCGTGGGGCAGTGCCGTCAACGGCTGGTCGGCACCATGTGCCCCTCGTTCATGGCCACTGGCGACGAGCAGCACACCACCCGGGCCCGGGCCAACGCCCTGCGGATCGCCCTGTCCAACCGCGACCTGCTCCACGACCTGTCCGATCCGGCGCTGATCGACGTCATGGACCTGTGTCTGAGCTGCAAGGCCTGCAAAACCGAATGCCCCACCGGAACGGACCTGGCCAAGCTCAAGGCCGAGTGGCTCGCCTATCGCAATCGGACTTTCGGCGTGCCCAAACGCAGCCGTCTGGTCGCGGCGTCGCCCGATCTGGCGGTCTGGGGCAGCCGCTTCGCCCCGCTGAGCAACTGGGTCATGCAGTCGAAGCCGGTTCGAGCCTTGATGGAAAGACGGTACGGCCTGGACCGTCGCGTTCCCCCGCCGCGATTCGCGCGGACCACGTTCCGCAAATGGTTCGCCAAACGCCGCAAGAAGCGGGCCCAGCCCCCACCGGCCGAACGACCGCGCGTCATCTACTTCGTGGACACCTGGACCAACTTCCACGTCCCCCAGGTGGGGCGGGCGGCGGTGAAAGTGCTCGAGGCTCTGGGCTATCACGTCATCGTTCCGCTGACCAAGTGCTGCGGCCGACCGCTGCTGAGCAAGGGCATGCTGCCCGAGGCAAGACTACTGGCCCAACACAACGTGCAGACTCTGGCTGGTTTCGCCGCTCGCGGCATCCCGATCGTGGGGACGGAGCCGAGCTGCGTATCGGCCATGTTGGACGAGTGGCCCCAACTGGTGCGCACCATCGACGCCTACCGCGTGGCCGACATGACGTTGAACATCGAGAGCTTCGTGGCCCGGGCGCTGAGCCGCGAGCCGAACGCGCTGCGCTTCAAGCCCGGCCGGCGCCCACTCCTGTACCACGGCCACTGCCACCAGAAGGCCCTGACGGGCACGGAAGACGCCCTGGCCGTGTTGTCCGCCTGCACCGGCGGGGGCGCTTCAGAGATCGACAGCGGCTGCTGCGGCATGGCCGGCTCGTTCGGACACGAGGTCGAGCACTACGATGTAGCCAAAGCCATCGGCGAGCAGCGCCTGTTCCCCGCCATCCGCGATCGGGGCGAGGCCGACGTCGCCGCCTCCGGCTTCAGTTGCCGGCACCAGATCGAGCACCACACCGGCGTCCATCCCAGACACGTCATCGAATGCGTGGCCGACGCCCTGGCCTGACGACGTCGGACCGACGGTCGACGCTTGACCGAATCGCCCGCGGGAGGCAGAATGAGCCGTTCGTGCCAGCAAGCCGAGGAGTCATCTCGAGCGTGAGCCTGACGCCGCACGCCCTGCCGGCGGCGTCCTTGACCGCGCTGACCGAGGCGGCGGCCGCGATCAACTCGACGCTGGACCTGGACGCAGTCCTTCAGACCATCGCCCGCCTGGCCTGCGCCGTCACGCGGGCCGAAGCCGCCAGCGTGTTCCTACTGGGCGACCGGCGCAAGAGACTCGTGGTGGTCGCGGCCACCGGCGGGCGCCGGGACGCCCTGATCGGGCTGGACATCGACGTTCAGCAGGGCCTCGCCGGTCACGTGGTCCGAACCGGCGAGCCCATCAACCTGGTGGACGCCTGCAACCACCGCAGGTTCTCCAAGCAGATCGACGACATCTCCAGCCTGCGCACCCGGACTCTGATCGCCACGCCGATGGTTTACCGCGGCGAAGTGATCGGCGTGATCGAAGTGGTCAACCGGCTGGACGAGACCGGCTTTGACGATCACGACCAGAAGATTCTGAAAGTCTTCGCCGCCATGGCGGCGGGGGCCACCCAGAACGCCAAAACCTACCAGGACCTCCAGCGCCGATTCGACGGGCTGCGCGAGTCGGTGATGAAGCGGCCCACGATCATCGGCCAGGCGCCGGCCTTCAAGCGCGTGCTGGAGCTGTGCGACAAGGTATCGCCCAGTAACGCGACCGTGCTGCTGCTCGGCGAGACCGGGACGGGCAAGGAACTGACCGCCCGCTACATCCACAACGCCTCGCGACGCCGCGCCGGAACGTTCGTGGCCATCAACTGCGCCGCCCTGCCCGACACCCTGCTGGAGAGCGAACTGTTCGGTCACGAGAAGGGATCGTTCACCGGAGCCCACGCCCAGCGTCGCGGCTGGTTCGAGCTGACCGACGGCGGCACGCTGTTTCTGGACGAGATCGGCGACATCACCCGCTCGACGCAGGCCAAGCTCCTCCGCGTCCTTCAGGAGAAGGAGTTCGTCCGGGTGGGCGGCAGCAAGACGGTCTCCTGCGACGTCCGCATCATCGCCGCCACCAACCGCAACCTGAAGAACATGATGGCCGACGGGCTCTTCCGCGACGACCTCTACTACCGACTGAGCGTCTTCCCCATCGAACTGCCCGCCCTGCGCGACCGCTCCGAGGACGTCCCCGAGCTGGTCGAGCACTTCGTCGCCGCGGCCGTGCGCGAGTTCGGCATGCGCGACCTGCGCATCACGAACGATACGATGGATCGGCTCAGCCGCCATAGCTGGCCGGGAAACATCCGCGAGTTGCAGAACGTGATCGAGCGCTCCGTCCTCATGTCGGACGGGACCGCGCTCTATCCTTCCGACCTGCCGCAGGACATCCAGGCCGCCGTCGGTGCGGCCGAGCCGTGCGACGACCTCTCCACGCTACCGGGTCAGGAGCGGGCTCTGATCCTCAAGGCTCTGGAGGAGCACGGCTGGAACCAGTCGCAGGCGGCCCGCTCGCTGGGCGTCTCGCGGTATCACCTTCGCCACCGGATAAAGAAGTACGCGATCGAGAAGCCCGGCGGCCTCAGACGCCCCGCGTAGGATCAACACCAAAGGGAAAACGACCGACGAGCACCCCCACAGGTCGGGGGGCGCTATCTGTGCCCGGGCCATGCGAGCCGTGTCCTTCCGGCAGGCGTGTGTGAACCGATTTGACCGGCCCGGTATCGCCAGCCGTCGACCGGTGACGGTCCCGAGGCCGGCTGATGATACCAGTTACAGGATGAGTTTGCCGATCCCCGAGCCGCGGCCGGAACCCGTCCCGACGATGTCGGGAGGCCGCGCGGCCGACAACGCAACAGAGGCGCCGACTTGGTGGGGATCGAATCGGCATGAACAGACTGGAAGGGGTATGAGATCCAGGAAGACCCAGGCGATACCTGCCCGCCTTGAGGCAGGTCGGCGACGACCTTCGTTGAGCCGGTTCCTCCGGCGCCCGCTTGTTCTCCCGAATGCATCGTCGAACTGGAGGAT
>Ga0307378_10006051_pt1 | contig 16671 bp, 11 predicted proteins | sample UN1MG_FD_202238 | JGI IMG/M metagenome (GOLD analysis project Ga0307378, IMG submission 202238) | Soil microbial communities from Risofladan, Vaasa, Finland - UN-1 | ecosystem: Environmental > Terrestrial > Soil > Coastal area > Acid sulfate soil | place: Finland: Risofladan, Vaasa | collected... | reverse complement strand
TTTTCAAGTTCTCTCCTGTCGGGTATGATTATCTTCTTGATAGGGTCTTCGGGATCGTCCCAGTCGATCAGCGAAATATAGTACTCATTGGAACGGAAGGCAAATTTATCTGTCACCTCCCGGAGATCATCTCTTTCATAATCTGAGAGATCGGTGATCCTGTCAATTGATGTGATGTATTTTGGATTTTTCATAAACCATTCTCTCCTGGAATTTTCACTCTGGATTTTATCTGGCCTGTTGAAATGGAATGCCACCTGTAAAGGATATGTGGATGATAAGTCAGCACTGATAGTATGTGCTTGTAAACGACCAGAATGTGCGCTTTATCTTTCACATAATAGTATAAATATCTATCTTATGCTTTAAGATGATCTCTTTAAATAAGCCTCAGATTAAAAATTAAAGCCATTAAAGCGCGTATAATAAGTTATTCTGCGGAAGAAGAACAGATAAAAAAAAATATAATGATGCATCACGACAGGTAGCGGAAGTCGCCATCGGGAATAAAAATCTCGAATCGTGCTTTTTTGCCTGGCACACCTGTCTCATGTATTGTGAGTCCAGTGATCGATAATATTTCCCTGGCGAGAAAAAGTCCATAGCCTGTATTTTTTCCAAAACCCCTCTCAAATATTCTTTCTTTATCGGCGACGGGGATCCCTTTGCCGTCATTTTCGCATACAAGTATGATCCCTCCGGCAGCCTGCTCGGTAAAACATGAAAACCGGGGGATATTTCCTCCGTAGCGGACAGCATTGTCGAGAATGTTGTAAAAAACCTTCTCGATGAGAGGATCGGCATAAATCTCGAGATTGGAAATCCTGCAATTGATATCGATTCCGGGTGTAAGCATGGATCTGGCAGATTCAACCACTTTCACCAATGAATGCCACCGGGGGGCCTGGGTCCCGACATCCTGGTAATCCTTGGTAAACTCAATCTGGCGACCTATAGATTCAGCAGCATGCCCAATGTTGTGGATCATTTCCAGAATCTGTCTATTATCCGATAGTTCCCTTGAGAGGTCAAGGTAGCCATGAATAACCATCAGCTGGTTGAGAATATCATGCCTGGTAATAGTATTCATGAGATTCAGCTTAGCGTTGGCATTTTTCAGCGCATTTTCAGCTTTTTGCATCTCATTGCTGTCGATAACAAATCCCCGAATTCCGACCGGCTGCCCCATATCCAGGATGGCAGTGGTATACCCGCGTATCTGGAACCTGGAACCGTCTCTCCTGACACCCGTATAATCCGTCACTTCCAGGTTGCTGCCCCTGATAATTTCGCCAATATGCTCCCGCATCCTCTGACGATCGGAAGGGACAATTACTTCAAAGATTGAAATACCTCTTAAAACAATTTCATTCTCATATCCGAACGTAAGAAGGGCCTGCCTGTTGGCATACAAAATATCCCCCGCAAGATTGGATTCGAATATCGGCAGTGGAAGCATTTCAGCCAGTTCCTTAAACCGCCTTTCATTGGCCCGCAATGCTTCTTCAGCCTTCCGTCTTTCTGTTACATCCCTCACTATGGCCTGAACTGCATACGATTTTTCATCCCTGTCCGTGACAATCGATGCGGAAATCTCTGCCGGATAAGTTGAGCCATCTTTCCTCTGAAATATGAATTCCTCCCTGGAGACATTATCCTGGCTCAAGTGACTCAAAAAGTCCATAAAACGCGAGAGATCTTCGTTTAAAGAGAAATCTAAAATATTCAGGCCATTCATTTCATCAGTGCGATCAAATCCCTGTAAACGGGCAGCACGGGCATTCGCCATTCTGATTTTTCCACTAGGATCGCTGATAATTATGGCGTCCGGTGAAGTCCTGAGCAGTGAGCGATATTTCCGATTGCTGTCCACCAGCGCTGCCTCGTTGTGCTTCTGCTCGGTGATGTCCAGCATGATGCCTGTAGCGATAACAGGCGTACCTGCGTCATCATATTCGGTGGTTTTGCCAAGAACTCTCACCCATATATAATGTCCTTCTTTGTGCCTGATCCTGTATTCTGCCTCGTAATAGGTTGTCAGTTCCTTCTGATGTGATTCTATCAGATTAATAAGGCGGGGAAGATCATCGGGGTGAACAAGTGCCACCCACTGATCGGTACTGTGATACAATTCCACGGGTTCGAATCCCAGGATTTTTGCGGCCTGTGCATTGAACTGGTGAGTACTGGTCCGGTAATCGGTTTCCCATACGCCTAGGTTTATCCCTTCAATTGCGAGGTTCAGCCTTCCCTCGCTCTTTTTTAAGGCGTCTTCAGTCCTGGAGCGTTCGGTAATATCGAATACAAAATTGAGGGTTGCAGGCCTCCCATCCCACTGTATTACAATCACATTGATTTCAACCAGCCTTACCTTACCGCACCGGTCAATGATCCGGAAACTGTACTTTTCGGGAGAGGGACTTGAAGAGAGGCGTTTTTGATAGTTTTCCATAACAATCTGCCGGTCTTCAGGATGAATCAGGTCAATAAAAGGCCGATCAATTATCTGTTCGAGTGAGAATCCGAAAGCATCCAGTCCGTACGGGTTTAAGTATTTTGTAAGGCCATCCTGCGCCACAAGGATTGCTAACTGTGCCTGGTCGAGCACCTGGTAGTACTTCTGCTCACTTGCAGTGAGAGCCTTTTCAGTTCTCCTTTGACCGGAAATGTCCACGATAGATTCGATTGACCCGGTCAACTGCCCATTCTCATCATACAGGGGTGAGGCTTTTCCCCAGAGGATGGCATCCTTCCCCCTTGGCTTGGGAAGAGGAGTCTCGGCAGTCAGAGTATTCTCGTATTTACTGATATTCTGGTATAACTCATCAATTTCTTCTTCCGGCCTGAATATCAGGTCAATTAGAAGAGGTCTTTTATACCCGTAAAAAGGAATAGCATATTCATTATTCCCTTTTCCAATCATATCCTCGGCTTTTACTCCGGTCAGTTCCTCAATGGTCCGGTTCCAGGCTATAACCACTCCTGACCGATCGATTGCGAACGTGGCATACGGCAGGTGATTGATTATATCATTGAGTCTCTTCTCGGATCGAATAAGATCGAGTTCCGCCCGGTGTCGTTTAACCGCCTGCAGGACCATATTCCGGAGTTCAACAAACTGCGTCCGGGGATTCCCCCCTTTCTGCAGGTAGAAATCGGCACCCGCATTGAGTGCTTCGATAACCACTTCTTCGCGACCCTTGCCTGTGAATATGATAAATGGAAGGTCCTTCCATTCTTGCCGGACTATTTTTAAAAATTCAATGCCATTCATTTCCGGCATTTCATAATCCGATATTATTACATCATAGGATCTCAATTTCAGTTTCTCCAGGGCGGATTGAGCTGATATTGCCGTATGAACCTGGAAGTCTGCCTTACGCTCCAGAAATAAGCGTGCCACGTCAAGGAGGGCTGGTTCATCATCAACGAGTAATACTGAAGTCATCGGGCTGGCCTTTATATTTTGAAAGAAGGATTTATCCTCTAATTTAGTCCCTTCATATCGCAATAAAACTATAGGATTCGGAACAACAAACTCGGAAAAACCAGGTCTCAGAGGATCGAAGTCAGACCCTCCTGCTTTTGTATGAGTTTTTTCCCTTCATTTTCCGGATTATTCACCGCCCGCGAAACCTGGTATGCGACAAGCATGTCCGCGGGATAGGGCGTGAACATTTCGCTCAGTGAATGAAGGGGGATTTCCCCCGGCAAAATCCAGCGCTCTTCATTCCTTTCCAGCAATATGGCTGGCATCCGGTCATGATATCCCGAAACGAGCTCGTTCGGTTCGGTGGTCACAATGGTAAAAGAGAGCTGAGAGGGACTTCCCGGCGCTGTCCAGATGTCATACAGGCCGGCGAATGCAAAATGATCCCCGTCTTTTCTGTGTATGTAATAAGGAATCCTGGAAGAATTGGTTTTCTTCCATTCAAAAAATCCTGAAGCGGGTACCAGGCACCGGCGATGTTTAAGAGGCGATCGGAAGCTCGGGCGCTGGGAAAGAGTTTCGGCGCGGGCATTGATGGGGCGGCGTGCGGATCGAGGATCTTTTGCCCACGAAGGGAGGAGTCCCCATGTCATTTCAACTATTTCTCTACCCCCTCCGGGAGTGGATATAATCACCGGTACAGGCTGGGAAGGTGCAACATTATACCTCGGAGGCGGGGAGGGGTCCTGCATCGTGACTTTGAACCTTTCTGCAAAGCCCACGGAAAATATGATAGAAAATCTTCCGCACATGGAAGAGAGATTGATCACTCATATAATTGAGTTTGTCCCTGGTGTGGATATTCGGCAATGATCAGGCTGAGAATCTCTCTGATATCGTCAATCGCAAGATCAGATCCTCCGTTATAACCTCTTTTTGCCGAATGGTTTCCATATCTTGCATATACAGTCCTCATACCCAATGCACAGCCCGGTGCAATGTCCCTTCGCGGACTATCCCCTACCAGTATTGCCTGCCCGGGCGATGCATTGAGAAGGGAGAGGGCATAGAGAAATGGGGTATGTCCAGGCTTCTTTTCCCCGGTGTGATCATATGAGACAATCGTATCAAAGAGGTCAAAGAGTCCGGCCTTTTCCAATCTCAACCTGGCATCATGAAAATGGGCATCTGTGACAAGGCCCGTCCGTAGGCCTTGAGATCGGATAACCAGGAGAGTTTCCCGGACTCCCGGGTACGGAGTGATATGGCGGATTTTCTCATCAGTATATATTCTGCAGCAGGACTGGTACAACTCCTCATGAAAACAGCATAGATCTGTCATGTAATCCCTGATATTTATTGTATTTTCAAAACCCGCATTCTCCCTGCAGAAATATCCAAACAACTCGTTTCCGTTTCCTTCTCCCAATATGGCGCACACCCTGGCACAGGCCCTCAATTTGGCTGTTATAAAATCGAAAAGTGTATTGTCCATATCGAAAATGACTGCTTTGATCTTACCTGAAGGTCGGAAGGGAGACATCTCAGAAACATGTTATGCCGGGGATGCCATCTGGTTTTGTATTGCAACAGAGGTCGAAAACCAAGTGATCCCGGATATGGATACTTTAATAATTTCCCGCGTAAACATCCCAAAAGAGAGGCGAAATGGCATGATACTTGAAAAAATTGTGTCGGAAGGATTGTCACATAACTCCTACATCATTGCGTCGGGGGGGGTCAGCGGCGGTCATCGACCCGCGCCGCGATTGTGAGATCTATTTGCAGATTGCCAGCCGGATCAACGCCAGGATTACCCATATTTTCGAGACTCACCGAAATGAGGACTACGTGATTGGCTCATTGGAACTTGCCAACCGTTGCGGATCAGAGATTTATCATGGATCAAAGATGGATTTTGCGTACGGAAATCCGGCAAAAGAGGGGGATTTGTTCAGGTTGGGAGGCCTCGTTTTAAAAATCCTGGAAACGCCGGGCCATACACTTGAAAGCATTTCTATTATGGTGATTGACAGGGCTGTATCAGAAGACCCCTACCTGATCTTCTGCGGTGATGCCCTTTTTGCAGGAGATGCAGGGAGGACAGATTTCTTTGGTCCGGAAAAGAGGGAATGGGCTTCCGGTCTTCTCTACGAAAGCATCCATAAAAAAATTCTTTCTGCCGGAGACGGAACCATCATCTGTCCGGCACACGGGGCAGGATCAGTCTGCGGATCAGATATCAGTGACCATGAGTATTCCACTGTCGGATACGAGAAGATGACCAATCCACTGCTAAAGAAGGATAGGGTGGAGTTCATTGAACGGAAGGTAAAAGAGCATCACTATATGCCTCCATATTTCGAGAAAATGGAGGAATTGAATAAATCAGGTGCACCTGTCATTCACCGCCTTCCTGATCTGGAAGCACTTGGAAACAGCGAATTAAAGGATTTCATCCTTAAAGGAGCTCAAATAATTGATATACGCGCTCCCACATCCTTCGGAGGGGGGCATATACCGGGAAGTCTCTCCATATGGCGTGAAGGCCTGGCCGCGCATATAGGCTGGTACCTGAATTATGAGGACCCCATTATCCTGATCGACGACTTCAACCTGGACCTTGCACGCATTTCCACGTTATTCATCCGCCTCGGCTACGATAATATCCATGGATACCTGGCAGGCGGTTTTCCGACCTGGGTCCAGGGAGCCGAAGAGATCGGCAGAGTGAACCTGTTGGGGGTCAGGGATCTCAATCATGCGCTTCCTGACGAAAGGATCTTCCTCCTCGACGTACGGGATATCAATAACCGGAAAAAGTTTGGCCATATCAGCGGCTCGCATCATATCTACGTGGGAGAACTCCCCCTGCATATCCACGAGATCCCGAAAGATCGTCATATCGTTGTGTATTGTGATGCAGGCAAAAAGGGAAGCCTGGCAGCAAGTCTCCTTTTAGGGGCAGGATATCAGGATGTATCAAATCTTTTAGGAGGTATGAGTGCCTGGATGAAGGCAGGGTTTTTTGTTGATAAGAAATGAAACATCCAAATTCCGGTTGATGAAAATTTAAAAAATTATTTGTTAATTTTTTAATTCAAAATGGAATTTTTACATTGCTTCAATTGATAAAATTTATGTAAAGGGGGATCACTACTGACAAGAGATCATCATGGAGATCGTGAAAATACCCCGCATGGAGAAGATAGAGTATGACCATCTCATTGAGGAAGGATATATCTGCCGGATAGCATTCCAGGGAGAAAAATACCCCTATATCGCCCCTTTTATGTATGTGTTCGATGGAAAATTCCTTTATTTTCTTTCTACAAAATATGGCAAAAAAATTGAATATTTCAGAAAAAGTCCCTATGTTGCGGTGGAGATTGAGAAATATACCCGCGACCTGTCCTCTTATACATTTGTGAGCCTGCAGGGATATCTGAAAGAAGTAACAGATTCCATTGAAAAGAAAATTGTCCGCCAGGAGTTTGTGGATCTAATCAAAGAGAAGCATCTTTCCTCAAATATTCTCGCTGCCCTCGGACATTCTCCCCAGGACCCGCCGTTAGCAATAGCCAACGAGGAGCGGTCGCTGGTATGGAAACTTGTGGGTGTGAAGGACATGGTGGCATTGAAAAACCTGTAAAAAAAACACCGTTTGTTTAGTCTTCTATCCCAAGGAGTATTTTCATCTGGTCCGCATCGGTTGTGGGGCTTTTGCAGGTATGACGGGAACAGACATATGCAGTCGCTTTTTCTTCATGCATAGTATATGCGGAAGTAAATGCAGCAACCCTGTCCATTGCCTGATTTTTACCCGGCTTGCGCAAAAGTACCGTGGTGAAAGGAAGAAACGCTTTCTGCAATGGACGTATCATTGTTTCCGTATCAGGGGCGCCATCTTCTCCGATAATGACTACCTGCGAGGCGGGCCCGAGCTCCTGCATCAGCCCACCGGTGAAGAATGTGTATGATGCCGGAGATTTCAGTAATGATATGGTATATAATTTCGCCAGTCTCACTGCCCGGTTTCTGTAAGTCACATCTCCGGTCAGCATAAAGAGGCGGATGAGATTCGAATATGCCACCGAATTCGGAGAAGGCAATGCCCCGTCATACAGCTCCTTCTGACGGGCGATCAGGTCTCCGGCTGTATGTGATACGGTATAATATCCGCCGGATTTTTCATCCCAGAATCCGGTTGAGAAATAGTTCTCAAGTTCAAGGGCATATGAGAGGTATTTTAAGCGGAATGAAGCGGAATAGAGTTCGATGAGCCCCCAGATCAGATACGCATAATCGCCAGCCATGCCAGGGATACCGGCTTTCTCTCCCCTGTAGCGGTGGAAAAGGGCGCCGGTTTGATCCTTCATATGAGCGATGATGAATGTGGCTGCATTTTCTGCAGTTTCAAGATATTCTGGTTTCTGAAATGCCTTAAAAGCCGAGGAAAATGCAGCGATCATGAGACCATTCCAGTCTGTGAGAATTTTGTCATCTATGGAGGGCGCGGGTCTCTCCTGCCTTGCAGCCAGAAGCTTCCGGCGGGCAGAGTCAAAATACATGAACACCTCATCCCCCTGCATGCCAAGTGCTTTTGATGCCTCACCCGGAGCTATAGCCAGATGGATGATATTTTTCCCGGTTCGATCCCCAATCGCGGGATCAAGGAAATTTCCCTGTGTGGTGATGTGTGAGACGAGGGAAAGAACCCTGTCCTCTTCCTTTGTGAGAATATCCCTGATTTCCTGCCGGGTCCACAGGTAGTATTTGCCTTCCTCGCCTTCGCTGTCGGCGTCCCGGGCCGAAAAAAAGCCGCCTTCCGCTGAAGTCAACTCTCTGGCGACGAAGGACAGACAGTCCTCGACGACTTCCCTGAATCGGGTATTGCCGGTTATCTGAAACGATTCAGTATAGGCAAGGACCGCCATGGCCTGGTCATACAACATCTTCTCAAAATGGGGGACCATCCACCTTCTGTCAGTGGAGTAACGGTGAAATCCGAAACCCAGATGGTCATAAATTCCTCCCCTGGCCATCATCTCCAGTGTTTTCTGGACCATTTCCAGGGCTTTTTCACTTCCCGACCACTTCCAGTAGCGGTGGAGGAACATGGAATGGGAATGCATTGGAAATTTAGGGGCACCTCCGAATCCTCCCCACACCCTGTCGAATTGCAGCAGGATTTCTTCATACCCTCTGACCGGGATGTCCCTTCCTGGTTTTTTTCTGTTTCTCAATTCGGAAGGCGTACCGATCAAATTTGCGACCTCATCGGCTGCCGATAGAAGATTTTCACGCTGTGCCCTCCACAATGAAGCGATTCGGGGCAGGAGATCCATAAGTCCGGTTCTCCCGTAAATGCTCTCTTTTGGGATATAGGTGGTGGCGAAGAATGGTTTTTTTTCGGGAGTCATGAATATGGAAAGGGGCCATCCCCCTGTCCCGGAAAGCATCTGGGCGGCAGTCATATAGACCTGATCGATATCAGGCCTTTCTTCCCGGTCAACCTTGATACAGATGTAATGCTGGTTGAGGACCCGGGCTATGTCCGGGTCTGAAAAAGACTCCCGCTCCATAACATGACACCAGTGGCATGTAGAGTATCCGATTGAGAGAAAGATTGGTTTATCATCGTTTCTGGCCCGTTCGAATGCCTCCTCGCTCCAGGGGTACCAATCCACCGGATTATAGGCATGCTGCAGGAGATAGGGGCTGGACTCGTCTTTTAACCTGTTTGCAGACTTCTCCTTTTCGTTCATTCCTCATGCACCTTTCAAACACGACGCAATCTGATACATAACTCCAACCACGCATATATTCTTCCTTTGAAATGCAGGTCAGTTAGATCCCCCTGGAAAAACCGTTACACATAACTCATGGCGATGAGAGTGTAATGGAGATGGGAGAGAATTCCCATGGTTCTAAACCCTCGTCGAAAGGCCGGCTCACTCCAGCCATGGCACAGTTCGTGGCTATAAAATCACAATATCCGGACTGCATTCTTTTTTTCCATATCGGAGATTTTTATGAAACATTCGGCAAAGATGCCGAGACCATCTCCAGGGAACTTGATATTGTACTGACTTCCCGCTCCAAGGACAGCGAAGGGAACAGGATTCCCCTGGCAGGGGTACCTTGCCATGCAGCAGACGGATATATCGCCCGCCTGGTAGCCCGGGGATACCGGGTTGCGGTCTGTGATCAGGTTGAGGACGCACGAAATGCCAAAGGTATTGTAAAACGTGAGGTGGTCCGTGTCATTACTCCGGGAACGGTAATGGAGGAGTCGCTTCTCGGTTCTGCCCAGGCGCAATATCTTATGGCTCTTGTCCCAGGAGAAAAACCCCCTCGTTGGGGTATGGCTTTCCTTGATCTTTCAACCGGGCAGTTCTTTACAACTGTGTGCGCCAGGAGTGGCGGGGAAGGAGAACTAATATCGGAACTCTCCAGGTATTCTCCTGCCGAATGCCTTGTCCCGGAAGATCTTACCGGCCATGTTGCAGAAATGATCTCTGCCCGGGGTGTGCTGGTAACCAGGCGCCCCAGAGAGATTTTTGACCATGAGTTGGCATATCAGGCACTTTGCGAGCATTTTGGTGTTGTTACCCTGGAGGGATACGGTATAACAGATACGCCTGTTGTCATCCCTGCAGCAGGGGCCGCCCTTGTCTATGCCCGGGAAACGCAGAAATCCTCTCTTTCCCATGTTTCGGGAATTTCCACCAGAAATTCCGGAGATTTCTGCACCCTGGATGCCATTACCCTCCGGAACCTGGAAGTTCTGGAAAGTATACGGGGCAGGCAGGACGAGGCAACCCTCCTCCATACCCTGAACAGAACGAAAACACCTATGGGGAGCAGGCTTCTTCGGAATTATCTCTGTGCCCCCCTGACATCCGTTCCGGTTATCATGCAAAGGCTGGATGCGGTGGAATTTTTCAGCACTGATACGCCGCTGCGGACCGAGTCAGCCGCGCTACTGAAAAAGTGCTCCGATATCGAACGTATTGCCGCAAGAATTGCCTTCGGCAATGCCGGTCCCAGAGATCTTATCACATTGAAACAATCTCTGGGCTTCATACCGGCGCTCAAGTCGGTGCTATCCTACCAGGACCGGGAGGAAACAATTCCGTATCTCATATCAGAGGCATGCGGACGATGCAGGGATCTGGATTGGATAGAGTCCCTGATAAAAAAATCAATTGTTGATGATCCCCCTGCCATGGTGAGAAACGGCGGGGTTATCTGCGAGGGGTACAGCACCGGGCTTGATGACCTCCGGGCAATAACCAGTTCGGGAAAAGACTGGATAAAGGATCTCCAGAGAAAGGAACGCGAGAGGACGGGAATAAAATCACTCAAAGTGGGCTATAATTCTGTATTCGGGTATTATATCGAGGTGACACGGCCGAACCTGCATCTTGTTCCGCCCGAGTATAACCGCAAACAGACGACAACGAACGCCGAGCGGTTCACTATCCCTGAGTTAAAAGAGAAAGAGGCAGTAATCGCATCAGCAGATGAACGACTCATCTCCCTGGAACAGGAGATTTTCCAGGAAATCATCTCGATGCTTACAAAAGGTGTCCGCGACCTGCAGGATACGGCCGCAGGTATTGCCGAGATCGATGTCTATGTCTCATTTGCAGAATCAGCTGCAGGACATAACTATGTCCGGCCGGTTGTAGATGAATCAGGGGAGATTCTTATCCGCGAGGGGCGCCATCCCGTTGTGGAGCAGCGGATGAGTGGCTCATTTGTGCCGAACGATGCGCGGACATCCTCAAAATCCGACCAGATTCTGATTATAACCGGTGCGAACATGGCAGGGAAGTCAACATATATGCGGGGAGTTGCCCTTATTGCAGTCATGGCACAGGCTGGCAGTTTCGTCCCGGCCACCCATGCCAGGATAGGGGTGATTGACCGGGTTTTTACGCGGGTTGGCGCCTTTGACGACTTGGCAAGCGGTCAGAGTACTTTCATGGTGGAAATGCTGGAAATGGCGAATATCCTGAATAATGTGACCCCGCGGAGCCTGGTTATCCTGGATGAGATTGGCCGCGGTACGAGTACCCTGGACGGGTTCTGCATTGCCAGGGCTGTGCTCGATTTCCTCCACGGAAAAGGTACAACAGGGCCAAGGACACTCTTTGCCACTCATTTCCATGAACTGGTCTCCGCAGAGGCGGAGTTAAAGCGGGTGAAGAATTATCACTTTGCAGTGAAGGACACGGGCAAAGAAGTAATATTCTTAAGAAAGCTCATTCCAGGGGCTACAGACAGGAGTTATGGAATCCATGTTGCGTCTCTTGCCGGAGTCCCCCGAAAGGTGATTACCAGGGCAAATGAGCTTTTAGCGGAGATGATGCGCAGTGATCAGGGGACTGGAGTGACAATCAAGAGGTTTACCCAGATGCTCCTCGTCGATCCCGGGGAAGGTTCCTCACACCCTCTGGTGGAAGAGATAAAATCTATCAATCCCGATTCACTGACTCCTCTCGAGGCGCTCACGTTCCTCTATGAACTGCATAAAAAGGCACAGGATGGTGGCTGAGTCGCAATGAGGGTGGATGATGCGAGGATTTGCGTCCTCGACAAGGATGATGCTGCCCGCATCGCGGCAGGGGAAGTAGTGGAAAGGCCTGCATCCGTCGTTAAGGAATTGGTGGAAAATGCAATTGATGCGGGATCAGAGAGAATTGAGGTTGAAGTTATTTCAAAGGGAGGCAGCATCCGGAAAATAAGGGTGAGTGATGACGGGGAAGGAATGCATCACACGGATGCAGGTCTGGCATTTACCAGCCATGCAACAAGTAAAATTCAAAGTATTTCTGATCTGCCGGAATGCCGGACTCTCGGGTTTCGGGGGGAGGCGCTGGCCAGCATTGCCTCGGTAGCGAGGGTTACAATCACCACCAAACCCCGGAAGTCATCTGTACTTTCAGGGACCAGGATAACCAGTTTGGGGGGGGAAATTGTAGAGAATAAAGAAGTCGGCTGTCCCGAAGGAACCACAGTCCTTGTTGAGGATATCTTTTTTAACACTCCTGCCCGGAAAAAGTTCCAGAAATCGCAAAAAGCCGAGATCGCATATATCACGGCGATGATGGAGCGGATTGTCCTTTCGCATCCTGCCATCTCGTTTCGCTTTCTATATAACGGGAGGGAAAAATTTGTCACCCAGACGGGAGGCGACCCTGGCTCAGCGATTTCAGCCCTTTTCGGCAGGGAATATGTGCAAAACCTGATAAAAATCAATGAAACAGGAAAACTTGTTGCGTTGGAGGGATACATTTCCCGTCCGACTCTTTGTCGCCAGAGTCCGTATCAGATGTTTCTCTCGGTTAATTCCAGAGTGGTGTATTCACGGAGCATAATCGAAGCAATAAAGGCTGGCTATGGGACCCTTCTTCCGTCTGACACGTTTCCTGTAGTCTTTCTGGAGGTGTCCATCAACAGGGAGTTAGTCGATGTGAATGTGCATCCTGCCAAGAGGCAGATCCGTATCAGCCGCGAAGAAGAGGTGAAATCAGAAATTGAGAAAATCATCGGCAGAACACTTGGTATCCATGACCTGGTTCCCGGAAAGCATGGCGAAAGTCTCCCGGAAATGCGAAAAAAAATTACATATACCAATCCGGTAGCCACCCCTGGACTGATAAGGGAGCCTACCCCCGCAGAGATCCGGGCAACTGACCGTCAATTGAGGCAGACCTCTCTGTTCTCAACACAGGATGCCACTCATCCCGGAGTCCCCGACATGGAAGTGATCGGGCAGCTGGGTGAAACGTATATTCTGGCCCGGACTGCGGAAGAAGACCTGCTCCTTATCGACCAGCATGCTGCCCACGAAAGGATCCTGTATGAGCAGATTGCAGATCAGGAAGGCCCCCAGGTCTCCCAGGAACTGATATCGCCAATCACACTGCATGTTTCGCCGGGAGAATACTCGGTATTGAAGGAACATCTTAATCTCTTTCAAAAGGAGGGTTTCGGCCTTGAGGAATTTGGAAGTGGCTCGTTCCTGGTGCGTTCTGTCCCAGTATTCCTGGGGAGAAATGAGGATCCGTCACTTATCAGGGATATCATCGCCGGGTTACTGGATGAAGACATCCGCACGGGGATTGGAGAGCGTGAAAGGATCAGGAGAGTAGTTGCATGCCGGGGGGCGATAAAGGCCGGCACCATATGTACACCTGACCAGTGCAGGCGTCTTGTTGCGCAGCTAAAGGCAGCAAAAAATCCCTGGACCTGCCCTCATGGGAGACCGACCATGGTACTTTTTCCAAAAAAGAAGATAGATGCGATGTTCAGGCGGGTATAAAAGTGGAGTCATTACAACGGGAAGGCATTTATCAGATGACTGTTCAGCTCTATGCGAGCATGAATCGCAGTCCCCGCCAACTATAAAGGAGGTATGTATGAGTAACAACTTGATCAAAGTGATATCCATTGGTTTTTTCGTGGCCATGCTTCTCGTCTCCATTCCCTGTGTGGCGTTGGATAATTCTCTTATAAACCGTTATATCACTACCAGTACCTCGGTGTCCGGCCAGGCAGTGGTGAATGAAACGACCACTATCCGCTGGAGTACGGTTTCGGAGGGAATCCCTGACAAAATGGAATGGAGCAGCATCTCTGTTCGCCAGGGGCCGGTGTCAGAGAGCTGGACATCAAGTCTTGCTGTGGGATCGGGAGAGGAACGGCTTTCCTGGTTCTTCCAGAGGACCGGGTCACTGGGAACTGTCTCCTTGAGGCAGCTCCTCGACCAATATCACTGATTTTTTTCAAACTTTTATTTGTTCAACCGGGTTTCACATATCGGAGCATATCGAATTTGCGTTGTAGACCGCGGGCACTTCAATCCGTTTGGCTTCCGGGATGGCATATGCAAGGGCATAATTATACACAATCCTGTGAGGCGACTGCATCCGGTACAGAACATATTGTCCGGGTCGCAAGGTCGGATCGGGTAAGAAGATCAACACGCTGGTCCTGTATCATTGTCACCTCCCTTGAATAAGTCTCGGATCCGATGAGAGATACTCCAGCGTACGAAGTGCACTCCGCTCCTTGTCCTTGATCTCCAGCATAATATCTAGATCCAGATCTCCGACATTTCTGATAAACGACCCGAAGTTATCGATATCAATCGAATTTGCATGAGTTCCCGGCCTTTGGCCTGGTTTTTGCGAACTGTAATCAGCCATTGGCAGGCCATCATGTCTTTCCCATGTCGCTGCCGCAGCGGTAATGGCCTCTTTTTCGGTCTCACCAGAATTATTGAGGCTATGATGAAAGGTATCGATAATAACGGGAATGCCTGTCAGTTCCCGGATCTCCAGGCAGTCTTTTATGCGGTAACTTCTCTCGTCATTCTCGATTGCAAGATGCTTCTGTGTTTTTTGGTCCAGCCCGTTGTTGTAGATTTTGATAAACCGTTTTTTTGCCTCATCCCTGTTCCCATATACTCCCCCGACATGTATCTGGATTTTTGCCTCCGGACCAAGGCCCATGCACTCAAGTACCTCGGCATGGTACCGTAATTCCTGTATGCTTCTCTCCACCACGTCCTGGCGAAGCGAATTGATCACCACGAACTGGTCAGGGTGCATTGATATCCTGATGTCATTGCGCTTTATATAATCGCCAATTTCAGCCATTTGCCGGGCGAAGACCTCCTGCCATTGCACATCAAGAACCGGATGCGATGCGAAAGGGACGAGATCGGAACTTATGCGGAAGAAAAAAATTCCATGAGCAACATTAAAGGAGAGGATCTGCTGCAGGCATAGAAGATTCCCTCTGGTCACCTCAGCGAATCGTTCGGGAGAATATGACGCAAGGCGAAAGGTACGATTCCCCCGGCAGTGAATGGAGGTATTGATGCAGGGATATCCTATCTTCATGATTTCAATTCGGAGTACCGGCGAACGAGAGAAGATGCCTTTTTCTCCCGCGTAAATGACTCGGGTTCCGGATTCCTAATTAGGCTCATTCCCAAGATTGATAATTCTTGCCTGACTGATATAATCCCACCCGGCTTATTTCTTAACATAATCGGTTATTCGGAAAAATTTCCCATCAGGCAAATTCAAACATGAAGACATTATCCACGAGTGAATTCCGGTCAGCCGTCTATGCATTCTACAGCAGGAACCGGAGGGATCTTCCCTGGAGAGAAACACATGATCCCTATTGCATACTGGTTTCCGAGATAATGCTCCAGCAGACACAGGTTGAGAGGGTAATTCCTAAATATGAATCTTTTATCAGCAAATTTCCCGATTTCGAGGCATTATCTTCCGCAAATTCGGGTGAGGTGATCAGGGAGTGGCAGGGGCTCGGATATAACCGCAGGGCGGTTGCCCTCACACGAATTGCGGACTGCGTTGTGGAGGAATATAACGGAGATCTGCCCGAGAATGAAGATGCCCTCCGTGACCTCCCCGGGATAGGAAAAGCAACTGCCGCAGCCATCATGGCCTTTGCTTTTGGGCAACCCTCCGTTCTTATCGAGACAAATATACGCCGGGTGTTTATCCATTGTTTCTTTCCGGAAAAAGGAAAGGTCAGCGACCGGGAGATTCTGCCGCTGGTGGAGGTGACACTTGACCGCCGGAATCCCCGTGACTGGTATTATGCATTGATGGACCTGGGATCGGCGCTGAAAAAAAAAGAGAATAATCCCAACAGGAAAAGTACGCATTATCGGCGGCAGTCACCATTCGAGGGATCGAACCGCCAGCTGAGGGGCCAGTTAGTCAGGATCCTGGCAGAGGAGGAAGTTATTGCCATGGATCAGGTTCTCTCCCGTATAAAAGCCGATCCGGACCTTGTGCGTTCACTTCTTTTACACCTGGAGGAGGAAGGATTTCTGGCAATAAAAAACGGGACGGTCCGAATCGCATAAAGAAAAATAGTATCCAGTGCTTCGCCCCTTCGTAAGGGCGTGCATGATACTGGGAATTGATTATCCTTTACAGGGTGATTTGATTCCCGGAAAAATATGGGAGAAATCGCCTTCTATCACTTCTCGATCAGCCACGCAGGAAATATCCGATGAGGATTAAAAGAAGTCCGCAATAGAACATGATAGCCCATGGCCATGAAAACCCTAAATTAATTGTGGAGAAACCCTTCAGGTCCTGAATCAGGAGAAGGACGAAACCGGCCAGAAAGCATGCCAGGCTCAATTGTTTTTTTGTGCTTCTGTCCATTGATAATCT
>Ga0307378_10006050_pt1 | contig 16671 bp, 10 predicted proteins | sample UN1MG_FD_202238 | JGI IMG/M metagenome (GOLD analysis project Ga0307378, IMG submission 202238) | Soil microbial communities from Risofladan, Vaasa, Finland - UN-1 | ecosystem: Environmental > Terrestrial > Soil > Coastal area > Acid sulfate soil | place: Finland: Risofladan, Vaasa | collected... | reverse complement strand
TGCGGGACGCATCCTGGATACCGCAAAAATATGCGCCGGCCAGCTCCAATAACGGCTTGTCCCTGAGACCACGACGGTCAAACGGCGCGCACATACCGCGCTGCCCTGTTTCAGCAGCATCCAAGGCTATATGCCCGCCAGCCTGGGCGACTATGTCATATATATCAAAGTCCTGCCTCATTAACGGCCCGCCCAAAATCGCTAAAGGCACTCCTTCGATTTGCGATTCGAGTGCTGTGATATTGTTTAGCGTCTCGCCGGGACCATCCCGGCCAAACGCAGCAATTATTTCAGCGTACAGCCTGGCGGGCAAATACCCTCCTGCTCCAAGAATAGATGTACGGGCGGTGTCATAATCGAGCATTATCCGGGCCAGAGTATTGTCCGATGGTGATTTACCGCCTAAGCCAATTAGAAATCGGCCGAGCCGTTTTAGCTCATCAATATACAGCTTTTGCACGCCAACATTTTGCCATGTATTCGGAACGTTCATAAGAAATAACGGAATATCACACCTGTGGGCAAGAATATCGTAAGCGCGGCGCATCTGGTCGCATACCGTTGTTATCACAACTCCACCGGCTTTTTTATCCGCCATCACCTCATTGATAAAGCCCTGAACGAAAGGACAAACACCTTCTGCGCGACCGGGCGGGCCCGCTGCATCGGGTATTATTCTACTCGGCCGCAGGCCATGGGCAGCAATCCATTCGGCAGGTACATATGGACAGGTGTAGATAATTGTTTTCATCAGATACCTCAGCCGGACTGGCCTGCTCTTTCGCGGACCGTTTCGAATAATGCTTCAACTCTTAACGCAATACGTGCCGAATCTGACGGGGAATAGTCCGTCTCAATCCGTAGATACGGGATACCCAGCTCTTGCTCGGCCAGCTTTTTCACAAGATATGATTCGACATCATACGTCAGACAGGCCTGCCAGATAAGCTCAATAATGCACTGCGGCCGGTACTCAGCAAACAATTTGCGCAATACATCCATCCGCCGGTCGTTTTTCGTCATTACCGAACAAGGCAAACGAAAATACTTTTCAGCCAAAGCGACTATCGGGTCCTCGATTGTTTCGTCAACGTCCTCCAGAATTGGTTTAAGTCCTGTGCAATTGTCCATACATACGACAAGGCCGCCGTGAGATTCGATAATATCAAGAACCCGCTCGGAGCCGTGTACTATCGGCACACCCGTCATCAGCACTCTGACCTGAGAGTCCCTGCAGCAACCGGTTTTTTGAGATTTAAAAAACTTAATCGCTTTATCATACTGCTCGAAGTCGGCGCAGATGCCGGAGATATTACTCTTAAACTCCAGTAACTGCCTGCCCGTCAATGGAGGTGATTGTGACTTCATTAATGCCGCCAGCTCACGGCGCAATCGGCGTTCGCGATTCATAACAGTTATTGCTTTCTTAATTTTTTCTTCCGTCAGTTCTACGTTGAAATGCTCCTGAAGTTTGAGCCTTAGCTTTCGCAACTCACTTATCCAGTGCACCATCGCATCGCTGTCCTCTGGTTTTTGAGGCAGCTCCAGCACATACATCGGCCGGGTCTGGTTCATCAGCTCATACATCTTCTTTTTGCCGTCGCAGGTCGTCTCGGCCACAATCAAATCAGCCATTTCGAGGAAGGGATTTGCCTTTTCAATATGATAGCCGTATGTCGATTTAATCAGAGGACAAAGATTTGCCGGAAGGTCTTCTTCGGCCGGGCCTATCATTTCCGCCGAGCCGCCGCACAGACATACAGGCACAGCATCGGCAGCTATAATCAACTCCCGCGGCGTATATTCACACATAATACCAACTATGTGTTTGCCTTTAGCTTTAGCCTCTTTGGCATATTCGAAACAGTTCTGTATCATTTTGCCAAACCACTCTAAAGGCCCGCCGGCCAATCCTTTTTCTGCTGAGCCGGCAGAAGTGCATTGTGGCTGCGGCGGATTGCACGGGCCGCTCGCATTGATTTGTGACTTATCGTCACCACAGCATTTTGCCATTTTTATCCTCAAATCTTAAAACTCAATTTATTTCTTCCTGCGGGCAACAAACAGGCCCTGGGCAATTTTACCTGCATGCGCCAGCTCCTGCATGAAAACCATTTCCGCAGCCATCGACTGCATCAGCTCACTGTTGAAACCAATTATTTTCAGGGCATCGTATGTCAACTGCATATTAAGCATATTCAGATACAAATCAACGTATGGCCCGAACCTGCCAGTATCGGCGGCTGTGATGACCTCGCAGTCGTTGGCCGTAAGTAAATTACAGTAACCTTCGAGGTCCTGCACGTTCGGAAACTTCATAAAGGTCAAAAAACGTTCCGCTTCCGTATCGCTAAGGCCTGTCTTTCCTTCAATCCAGTCGGTAAAAGCGATGATTCCCCCCGGCTTGACTATACGGGCCGCTTCTGCAATCAGCTTTTCCTTATTGACAACATAACACCACGCATCCTCTCCCCAGATAAAATCAGCACTCGAATCCGCCAGTCCGCTGTCGCAGACATCGGCAAGGGTGAATTCGATTTTGCCGGACAGCCCCTCCTGCTCGCATCGAAGGCGTCCCTGTTCGACGACCTTTTGAGTAGCGTCAACACCGTGCATCCGTGCCACATCTCGAAAACGAACCAGAAAGCGCATTCCGGCCCCGTTACAGCAGCAAAGGTCAACGCCTTTCATTCCTGAGCCAACATTCGCTTTTTCGGCAAGGACCATCGATGAAGCAAAACCGCCGATATGAATCTGCTCTCCCATTATCAGCTCCCAAAGCCGTCCTTCAGGGCCGCTGTAAACGGCTTGAACCTGACTTAGACCGATGTTATCCATAGTTTTCATATTAATTCTCCCTCTAAAATTCATATTTTATTTGAATTGCCCATACATTATCCTCACGATGGTTAAACACATTGCCAAAATTGGCATAACCTCCGGCAATTGTCAGATGGTCATCGACTACGTAGGCCAGGCAAATGTCCCACCAGTCGTTTTCCGCTTTAATCAGGTGCTTGCCACCCAGGCTGCATTGGTGAAGCAGGTCTGACTTTTGACGAAATTCACCTGCCAGTAAAAGTTTATCTGTAAGAAAATATATAATACTACCCTCGAAAGTTGTTCGTCGCTCACCGGCAAAACCTATCAGGCCTGTATGTATGGCATCACCATTACGCAGGCCCGCCGATACGATAAGTGGATTGGGCAGCCAATCGGCTATTGTCTTAGTTGCAACAGCGGTAAACTCGGTCCCGGAATCATGATCGGCACCAAGCGAACCACAAAGTCCACCTGTTTGCTTGTCAATATCATTCAAACCTTCGTTCCACTTGAAATGAGCGCCCAAGGTTACGGCCGGCATCCAAGTACGGTCAAAGCCACCTTCTTCGATTATCATATACCGTGTGTTGAAATTATGCACAAATGCATGGTTTTCAACATGAAGTCCTGAGGCGGTCTTAACATCTGCCGGCCAGTCCCCCAACCCAATACGTTCGAATGCGTAGCCAAGCTCTATCCTACCCAATATATTCTCAGTTACCACAAAAGATTCAAAATCCTTTTCTCCTATCGCCGCAAAGCTGGTCGAAAAGCTGGGCCGTCCAAATATCTCGCCATCTTCAGGTGGATTTACAAGATAAGCAGTACTGGTAATAAACACGCCGCTGTTGCCCTCGACGTTATGCGTAGGCAAGGGTGGTCCCGCACTTACCATACCAGACAAACACGTCACAAAAACAAGCAAAGCAGCAACCGTAGTTTTAGTTACTTGTAACTTCTTCATCAAAAAATCTCCTTTTAGATAAGTGTTTCCCCCACTATCTTTCCTTCAGCATTTTCTACTTTCATGTTTCCGCCATTTTTTTCTCCTTTCATCCTTACTTTTTTTTATTCCAACAAAAAAGGCGGGAAAGAGAATTTATCTCTTTGCCCGCCGGCGTTCGTGGCTCTATTTATTTTACTCTATCAAGTGCCAGGTTTTATCCTGGATTGTTTCAAAAGACCCCAGATTGACATCCACCTGTACCTGGTACTTGCCCTTGAAACCTTCTGGCACTCGCCACGAGTACCGGCATGTGCCGCCTCAGCCATACTCGAATTTGCCGGAGGCAAGAACGTTTCCAGCCTCACCTATAATTTTCACTTTAGGTGCAGGGGCTCTCTTGTTGTTTTGCGTTATCACATTGCGGTAATGCTCACCGGCCTTACCAATAATATTAAAATCTATCTCGACTTTCGACCCTGTAAAGAGAGCTTTGGTTTTAATCTGAAACGGCGGGCCTAATTTAAGAACTGTCGTGTCGTTGTTCTTCACTCTGATTGTTGAAAGGTCTCCCCATGGCCCTCGGCTTTCAAGCTGCCACTTATCGCCGCCCTGCTTAATCGAGAGCTTCATCCATTGCGGCCTGTGCAGACGAGCACTTACTTTAATGGGACTGGCACCTGAGCTAATCGTTGCATTACCAAGCCAACCGCCACTAAGCCGTAATGTAGTAACAGCACCGCCGGCATCAATCTTTATTTGGCCTTTCTCCTGCAAACGTGAAAATAGAAGCAAAATGGCCACCGCTATAATAACAATGGAAATCCATATATCTCGATTCTTCATATCTTTGCTACCTATTTTGAACTTTTCACATCGACACAATATATTATTCCAAACCGAATAAAAATACCAGCAAAAAGCGTTCTTTTCACTTTTACTCTATCACATGCCATGTTTCATCCTGTATTACTTCAAACGGCCCAAGGGCCATATCAATCTGTATTTTGTACTTGCCTTTGAAATCTTTTGGTACCCGCCACGAGTACCGGCATGTGTCGCCTCACCCGTATTTGAACATGCCGGAATAAACAACTTTGTCCGATTCGTCAGTAATCCTAAGTACTGGTGGGGACACTCGTATGCCATTTCTTTTGAAGCCGTGTCTATATTCCTCCTGGCCCTGCCCTAAAAGATTAAAATCGATAGAAACAGTGTCCTTATTTTGTCGTGTAGTTGTCTTAATTTGAAAAGGAGGTCCGATTTTGAATGAAGTTGTTTTATTCTTAGTAATTTCAAAATCGCGAAGAACTCCGGTATCACGATAGCTTGTAAAAGTCCAGGCATTTCTTTCGGAGTCTATTTGGTTCCACTCGATAAAAAGTGCCTCATACTTACCTGCAGGAATCGGTCCATTGTTCTTTAAGTTGGATATGTATTGTTGCGCGGCATCGGACAAAAGTTTCAACTTAACATTTGCATTACCAAGATCGAGTGTTCCACAATCGGGCTGTATTTTGTTAAGTTCAAGGGATTTACCATTTTCATCAATATTAATACTGTAATAAGAATTTCCGACCCTGACCATCCCGGTAAGCGGCATTATCTCTGAGTGAAGGTAATAATTAAAATCTATTATCCCATTGCGATTAAGGTCGATTGCAAATGAGTCACATCCGGCTCTCAAGATGTTTTTTACAGGTAGCGACAATATTTTACCATACTTTCCATCAAAATCGCCATCGACTACCGCCACATCATAGATATTTTGGCCCAGTAGAACCTTACCTTTGCGGTAGTCCGCCGGACAAATGTGACGGTTATCAAGATTATTGTGAATTATAACATAAATCCGCTTAACATATTTTCCATCAGGCTTGTCAAATTCCACTGATATCGGCCCGAATTTGTAGTGATCCACGGAGCCAAATATACGTTTTTTAACGGCTTTAGAGGTGAACCCTTTTTCATCGGACAGATAACCATCGCCATCAGTGTCCATGTAAAGTTTGAACTTGCGCGTACGGTCTATCACAACCGGAATGTCTCTATCGGCTATTTTGGCAAGATAATAAGAAAATCGTCCGGATTTATTTTCAGGCAGGTCCTTTAGTTGAGCCGGTTTTCTTGAGTGCCTGACCAGAGACTGGCAGGCATAATGTATTGTAAATTCCAATGTATCGACGGCCTGGTATCTCAGTTTGCAGTGACCTTCTTTTTGCTTTGTGCACGTTGATAGTAATACTACGGCAGATGCAAGCGTTATTACTAAAATGACCTTTTTCATAAATCCACTCCGCTGACAAGGATTCGTAAAGGTATTATATAATTAAACTAAAACTGCCTCGGATTCAAAACTTATTTATACGAGAAAAACACTTTATAGACATCGCACCCTCTTGTTTTCATAAATTAGACGCTGAAACAGCGATTTCGTTACATTTTTTTTCTGCTTTTCCTGAAAATATTGCAAAATATCTCGAATTACTTCACCAAAAGTATTCCCCCAAATACCCGGAAAAAAACTCCTGCGCCAAATCTCTTGTTTTCCCATGCAGGATAATGTAAAATAAGTGTTATTATTATTTGTCTTAACAGTCCCCATTTTGCATAAATCAAGGTAATTTATGGAAAAGCACAATGAGCAATTGCTGCGAAAGCTGCCCTCGGTCGATGTCCTCTTAAAAGACCCGGGCCTGGAAAGTTTTATCGCCGAGGCCGGCAGGAAAGTAGTAGCCGATTCAGTCCGCCGGGCTGTTGAGAAAGTTAGAGAAGTTCTTCTTGCGAAAAAGTCGCCCGAGATGGATGAAAACACAATTCAGCAGAAAATAATAACTGATGCCAAGCAACGTTTAGAAACAACGATGCGCCCATACTACCGAAAGGTTATTAACGCAACGGGCATCATTCTGCATACAGGCCTTGGGCGTGCGGTAATCCCCTCACAGGCGCTGCACCAGATTCAGGAAGAATTGTCAGGTTATTCGCTGCTTCAGACAGATCCCGAAACCGGCAAGCGCTCTAAGCGCGATGCCCGTATCGAACAGCTCCTGCAGCAGTTGACCGGCGCCGAAGCGGCCACGGTCGTCAATAACAACGCCGCGGCAACTTCTATTGTCCTGAATACCGTCGCCAAAGATAAAGAGGTCATCGTTTCACGGGGCCAGCTCGTTGAAATCGGCGGCTCGTTCCGCCTGCCGGACGTTATGGCTTTCAGCGGTGCAAAACTCGTTGAGGTAGGCGCCACCAACAAAACACACCCGCGTGACTACGTCAATGCGATTACCGAAAATACAGCAGCGATTCTGCGAGTTCACCCGAGCAATTACAAAATTCAGGGTTTCTCTTCGGAAGTGCCGCTCGATGAGCTTGTGGAAATAGCCCACTCAAATAAGCTGACTATGATTGACGACGTCGGCGCCGGAGCCCTTATCGATTTTTCGCAATTCGGTTTTGAACCGGAGCCGACTCTGAACGAATCAATCGCTAAAGGAGCCGACATTGTTACTGCAAGCGCCGACAAGCTCATAGGCGCTTCCCAGGGAGGAATCATCCTGGGCAAAGCCGAACTGATAGAGGCCGTGCGCAAAAATCAGTTTGCCAGAATCGTCCGCGTCGGAAAGCTTACCCTCGTTACGCTTGAGGCGACCCTGAAACTTTTCCTCGACGAATCCATAGCACTGGGTCATGTCCCGACCTTGCAGATGTTAAGACGGGACGAGACCGAAATCGCCAAAGAAGCCAAAAGCATGGCCTCCCGGCTCGGAAAAAGCATCTCTGATTGCGCAGTGACAACCACAGCCGGATTTTCGCAGATGGGCAGCGGTTCCCTGCCGACGCAAAACCTGGCAACGACACTTATAGCCTTACGACCGGAAAAAATCAGTGCAGACTCACTGGCCAATCAACTTCGCCAATACAGCACCCCGGTTTTTGCCCGCATACACAACGACCAGGTCCTTATCGACCCTCGCACTCTTCTTAGCGGGGATGATAAAATAGTTATTGAAGCGCTGCTCGAAATTCTCGGCAATAAATAATAAGACCTATGAGCATATCACAAAAGAACATAACACTCGGCACGGCCGGGCATATAGACCACGGCAAAACAGCATTGATAAAATGCCTCACAGGATGTGACACGGACCACCTCAAGGCCGAAAAGGAACGCGGCATGTCCATCGATCTCGGATTTGCACCGTGCACCGTCTCCGGCCTCGAAGTCGGCATAGTTGACGTTCCCGGGCACGAGAACTTTATAAAAACGATGGTCGCCGGCGCAAGCGGTATCGACGGCGCCATCTTTGTTATCGCCGCCGACGACGGCGTGATGCCCCAAACGCGTGAACATCTCGACATACTCACGCTGCTCGGCGTCAAAGACGGCATAGTTGCTTTAACAAAAGTAGATTGCGTTGACTCTCAGCGTGTCCAAATTGTCACCGCAGAGATTAAGGATTTTCTCATCGGCACATTTCTCGAAGATGCCCCGATTCTCCCCGTATCCGGCATAACAGGCCAGGGGTTCGATGCCTTTTACGAAGCACTCAAAGAGCTTGTCGCTAAAATCGAACCTAAAAGAACCGATGGTGTATTTCGACTGCCGGTCGAGCGGACGTTTTCCGTCAAGGGCTACGGCACCGTCGTTACCGGCATCCCGGTCGCAGGCTCAGCAAAAATCGGCGACCAGATGACACTCTTCCCCCAGGGGGAAAAAGGCCGAATAAAAGCCATACAGGTCTATAAACAAAACAGCGAGATTGCCCTGGTCGGTCAGTGCGCCGCAATCAATGTCCCTCGATGGGAATACAACACCATCGAACGCGGCAACGTGGTTACAGACGGCGAATATTTCCAGCCTAAGCAGTGGTATCTTTGTCACCTTCACGTCCTGGCTCATATAAAATCCCCCTTAAATACGGTACCAAGATAAAATTTCACACGGGCACTTCTGAAATCGTTGCCACGGCATATTTACTCAAGGGCAAAAGCGTTTCGGCAGGTGATGAATGCCTCATTCAGGTCAGATTAAACGAGCCCCTCGTCGCGGCCCCTCGCGACCGTTTCATATTACGAACTCTCTCACCCGTGAAGACAATAGGCGGTGGAATGATTGTCGATGCGCTTGCGGACAAACTTAAACGAAGTAATCCTCGGGCGGTTCAGGATGCCGAAGAGTGTGCCCGGGCCGTACCTTCGGAGAAGGATTTTGTCGAATACTGCATAAAAGCCGCCGAGGCCTTTGCTGCAACCGAAAGTGAGCTTTCAATTCGCACCAAGATGCGCCCCGAGCCGCTTAAAAAAATCCTTGCCGAGCTTATTGAGCAGAAAAAGATATTTGATTTGAGTTCTAAATTATATATCCACTCCGACACATCTGATAGTGTTCAGCAGCAACTGGTAAAAATAGTCGGTGACTTTCACAGCAACAGTCCGGAAAGCCCGGGGCTGAGTATCGAACAGTTTTATAAGGCATCCGAATTAAGAAAAGATGTTTTCGACAGTCTCTTAAAGCTGCTGCTCTTCGAAGGAAAAATCGTCGAAAGAAAGCATCGCTTCGCTCTGCCCGAACATCGGGAAGCCTTCAGCAAAGATGAACAAAATTTGCTCCAAAGCATCGAATCACTTTTTAGAAACCGGCCCTTTAATCCACCGAAATTCGAAGAAGTCGCTGAACAGGCCAAAGCTGCCCCCGAAAAAGTGCAGAAAATTCTCCAGATACTAATCGAGCAGGAGCGCCTTGTGCGGGTGGAGAATGATTTGCTTTTCCACAGCGAGGCAATTGAGAAGGCCCGGCAGCTTCTAATCTCGTTCATCAAAAAAGAAGGCGAGCTGGAAAGTGTAAAGTTCAAATATCTGATTGACACCACCAGGAAATTCGCCATCCCGCTTCTGGACTATTTCGACCGCATCGGCCTGACCCGGCGAGCAGGCTATACACGTTATTTAAAAAATCCCACAGTTGACTGATTCAACAACGGCTGATAAGCTTATAGTATAAAAACCTTATTTGCGTTCTTAAGAGATAGTTAAAATGCGTTTTGGAAAAATAGCAATAACATTACTTCTCGCAGCGGTTCTGACTGCCAGCGCTACTGTATTACTTAAGCCGGGCTGAGGCAGTCCTGTCCAAACCTTTGTAAGGTTGATAATAAATATTTCGGTTCCTGCCGCCTTTGTATTCGGTATCCTGGGAATAATTCTTGACCGCCGCAAATTCTTTGCAATTTCCACCGTTGTCATTATAGTAAGTGTCGTGCTGTATATGTTTGTCTGCTCCTGGCTTGCAGCAAAATATAGCGGCATGCTGCAGTAAGTATAACTAATCATGAAACTGGTTTCTTAGAGATTCTTAAAATGCGTTTTGGAAAAATATCCACAATTCTGCTGGGCATAGCCATCGCCACGATATGTGCGAGGATTGTACTTCGCCCCGGCTGAGGCAATCCTCTTGCAGCCCTTGCAGGGTTGCTGATTATCTTTTCCATCCTTGCTTCCTTGGTAGTCGGTATCGTGGGAATCATTGAAGACAGCCGCAAGCTGCTCGCGATTATCACTACCATTGTCGCCGGCGCATTAGTGCTCTTTTTCTTGTTTATGATGGCTGTCGGCATATTCTTTATGATGCGCCGTTGAGCATGTAGATTAAGGTCCCATATCCTTAAACTGGGGACACAGGATATTGAGGTATTCTTCAAGGTTCGTATAGCCATCTTTGTCTGCGTCGCCGTTTCTGTCGGCCGGATTTTTCGGGTCGAGGTTATTGGCCGTTTCCCAGGCGTCGGCCATGCCGTCGCGGTCGGCGTCTTTGGGCGCAGGCTTGCTTTTGAGTTTGGGCCAGCCGCCCACTTCGTCTTGCGAATCGAGCAGTTTGCCCGTACGATTTTTGATGTCGTTCATCAGGCGCTTGTCCACGGCGTCGCGTACGAGCGATGCGCCTGCGTGGGCCAGAACCAAACGCCGGGCCTCTTCGGTCGAGTGTGTCACGGGAGCGTTAGGGCCGGTGTCGAACACTTTGTCAACCTTCCAGTGGCCTATCGTCCCCAGATACTTGTAGTTGTGTGCCCAGCGTACCATGTCTATCGCAGCATAGTTGTTCGCCGTCAGTTCGGGGCGTTCGTCAAAGACGTTTCCACTCATGAATCCGTGCGCCGCGTAGGCCGTGTGGCACTTCATGGCTATGGGCAGTGTCTTGCCGGTTTCGGGGCCGGGTCGAAAGATGTTGTTGATAAGGTTGAGCTGGGCGTCGCCCACGTTGGCCGTGCCGCCCGCGCTCCAGTTGTAAACAATGTTGTTGCGGAAATCGATGATCCAGTTCGTCTCGTTCTGGTTGCCTGACAGGGACGGATGGCGGTCCCGGCTTGAGGCGAAGATGCTGTGGTGGATGGTGATGTTACTCTCCTGTTTACGAAACGAGCCGCACATGCCATGGGCGCCCTTGTGGTGCAGGCTGTTGTGGAGACCTTCGCTCAGGATACTCCACTGGAAGGTGTAGTTTTTGCAATTTCCGGTGTCTTGATTACCGTCTATTCCCCATCTGGTCGAGACGTGGTCGAAAATCAAATTGTCGCAATCGTCTACCGCGACGGCATCGGGGCCGCTGGGACGAGGTTTGTTTTTGTCGCCCAGGCGCACGCGGATGTAGCGGACTATGATGTCGGAGGCCTTGCTGAAGCCCAATGTGTTATCCTTGAACGTGATGCCGTCGCCGGGGGCGGTTTGTCCGGCGATAGTAAGCCCTTTGGTTTGGATTCTAATTTTCGATTTCAGCTCGATAGTGCCCGAGGCCTCGAAGACGATGGTGCGTGGACCTTTAGCCGATTCGATCCCTTCGCGAAACGACCCCGGGCCCGAGTCGTTTAAGTTGGTTACATGGTAAACGTCTCCCCCTCGCCCGCCCTTGGCAAATCGTCCGTAGCCTTCGGCGCCGGGGAACGCCAGGGTTTGTCCGTTGCCGAGTCTGTAAATTTGTTTTCGCCGCGCAGTGAACTCGGCTTGACCTGTATTGCCCCCGAAATCGTAATCCAGCGAGCCGCTGATCTTATCACCGGAGGGGCGTCCCTTATAGTCCACTTTGATTGAGTCGCCGTCAAGCTCTGCGTTCACTGCGAACTTGAGAGTGTTATTCTCGAGACGCAAGTCTTTGATATCGATTTCCTGCCCTTGCTCGCTCTTGTAAACGCTCTTGTACTTGTCACCGTCTTTGGAAATTTCCATCGTCGGTTCAAACACTCTTCCGTCCGGCGAATCGATGTGAATTTGCCATGTCCCGACAACATCGTCCATCTGGACGCTGCGTTTAACTATCCAGGCGAAATCCCAGGATTGGTCACCGACCTGAAGGACCACCGTACCATCAATCTCATCTCCCTTAATGATACCGGTGTAGCTGGTAGTCCATGCTGTCCCCTGGTAGTCGCTACTGATGGAGAATGACAGCTCGTTGCCCTTAAGCTTTCCGTTCTTGATTTCATAGGCCGCATCGTTACGCAACATCGTGCCAGCGACCTTTCCATCTTCCTTTAGGTTCAGCCGAATCACTTCTTCGACTCTCGAGTCATACCAGTCGTATTCCCGTCGCCATGTTCCCGACGGATCAACTGTCGTGTTGCTTGCCGATGCAAGAGCTTCCGGTGCCAAAACAAGTGTCGTGACTTGTCCGACCGCGAGTACGGCAATTAGAATGCGTGTTGAGTACTTCATGGTTTTTCCTCAATTAAAACGATAGGAAATGATTATATCACCAAGGATATAACGATTCAAAGGAAAATCGGCCCTGGCGATGAGAGTCGTAGGCGCTGCAAGTCTACCGCAGACAGGCCTTGCAATTTATTGAGTACCGATAATCCTGAAAGCCACTGCCTTAACAATAATCTCACCTACATTTGGAACTCACGGCTGGAAACCGCCGAAATAATAATTTACTGGAAATCCCTAACTTTTTTTAGTAAGATGAATTAGTTGTATTTCAAATAATTTGTGAGGCAGGTTGTATTAAGTGTACAAATCGGAGAAAATCTCGTTAATCACCCTGATATTAGCCTTTTTTCTTATCGGTTCGGCATCGGGCATCTGTCCATCCGGCGACCTCAATGGCGACTGCTACGTCGATATGCTCGATATTCAAATCTTTGCAGAACAGTGGCTTGAGCCTTCGGACCCCTCCTCGGAGCCAAATTACGCAGATTTCGACGGCGTTGACGGTGTTGATATGTCCGATTTTGCCCTGCTTACAAAAAACTGGCACCAGGCAGGCAACCCTCTGGTAATCAACGAATTTATGGCCTCCAACAGCAGCTCCTTCGCGGACCCACAGGGTGACTATGACGACTGGATCGAAATCCATAACTCCGGTAACTACACTGTTAATATCGAGGGTATGTATCTGACAGACAACCTGTCCGAGCCCACAAAGTGGCGGGTTCACAGCGATTCCCGGGGCGAAACAACCATCGGTGCCGGCGGCTATGTCGTAATATGGGCGGATGGCGAGACCGCAAGCACCGGCCTGCATGCCAACTTCAAGCTCAGCGCCGACGGCGAGGAAATCGCCCTGTTCGGCACCGACGGCAGCACTCTTATCGACAGTGTTTTCTTTCCCGGGCAGGCCGGCGATATCTCATTCGGCCGCTATCCCGACGCCGATGAAGATTTTAGATTTCTTTCGGCTCCAACCCCGGCGGCGAAAAACAGCGGTGTATATTCAGGCGATGTCGCCACCCCGAAGTTCAGCCAGAAACGCGGTTTTTACACTGCCCCATTCTCTGTTACAATCGCCACCGAAACCAAAGGCGCCGTAATATACTATACCCTCGACGGCAGTGAGCCGTATAACTTCGATACGAGCGGTCGCGGGCGGTCTCCGGGGGGGATGATCTACAGCGTGCCTATTAGCATCAACAAAACAACCTGCCTGCGAGCCAAAGCAATCAAGCCGGGCTACAGGCCTTCGGATATTAAGACACATACATATATGATGAACGCCAGCGATGCTCACAGGTCACTGCCGGTGATTTCCCTCGTTGGCGATGATAGAACAACTTTTTACGAACCGGACGGCGTAATGGCCATCGTAGGCGGAAGCTATGTCAACAACGGACAATGGTCCCCCAGCGGACAGGACAGCCACAACAACCCGATGCACCGCGGAATGGCATACGAACGTCCTGTCTCCTTCGAGTGGATTAAGCCCGAAAGCCGAGGCCGCAGTCCGCAGGCTGGCTCAGACCTCCAGATTAACTGCGGCCTGCGAGTACACGGAAGTGACTATATGCGTCCGCGATATACCCGCAGCGACGGCGTATGGAGCGGAAACTCCAAATACAGTCTCAGGCTTTACTTCCGCGGCAGATACGGCGAAAGCCGGCTGGATTATCCGCTTTTTCCATTTGAAGTCCAGCGCTTCAAGGCTATTGTGCTCCGCGGAGGCCATAACGATAGAGATAATCCTTTCATTAAGGACGAGCTGCAAAGGCGCCTGCACAAGGATATGGGTAATGTCGCCAGTGTGGGTACCATGGCAAACCTTTTTGTTAACGGCCAGTACAAAGGATTTTTCAATCCCTGTGAACATATCAAAGACGAATTCTGCCGGCAATGGTACAAAAGCGACAAAGACTGGGACGTCATGACAATGAGCGGGGTCCGTGACGGCGATGCCGTGTCATTTAACGAGATGATCAATTACGCCCGCAACAACAACCTCGCCAATGATATACATTATCAGTACGTCAGCAAGCGTCTCGATATCCCCGCATTCGCCGATTATCTCATCCTCCAGCTCTGGTCCGGCAACTGGGACTGGCCGCAAAACAACTGGTCCGCGGCAAGCGAACGCTCCGAAGAGGGGAAGTGGAGATTTTTCATCTGGGACATAGAAGGCGGAATGTATAACGACAGGCTCAATACCGTTTTTTTTGACAGTCTCAACTCCCAGGGAAACGCCAACGGCTATTTGTATCGCGCCCTCAAGGTCAACGACAACTTCAGACAGATCTTCGCCGACCTAATAAACAAACATTTCTATAACAACGGTGCACTATCGGAAGAAAACATTACCAGCCGCTTCTTAGAACTTCAAGATCAGATGTCGGGAGTTATCCCCAATATGAATACGTATGTTATCGATACGTGGGTTCCGAATCGGCTTGATGTCTTTTTGGCCGCCTGCATTAAGGAAGGCCTGTTTACCATTGCCGGCCCAACATTCAAAATAAACGACCTTTACCAGCACGGCGGCCATATTTCAGCCTCCGACTCACTGGCAATAACAAGTACGGGCAGATTTAATACCCTTTATTATACTCTCGACGGCTCCGACCCGCGATTCCAGGGACTGCCCCAGCAGAATACCAACGCCACTACCCTTGTTTATGAGAATGACGATAAGCGAGTCTTCGTTTCTGCACGCTCAACCAGTGACGTTTGGAAAGACCCAGGAGCTTTTAACGACTCCAGATGGCTGGACTCCGTTGGAGGCCCCGGCGGTGTGGGTTTCGATATAAATTCCAGTTACTCCCACCTTATTACACTTGACCTTGAAGAACAGATGTATGATAAAAATGCCGCCTGTTACATCCGCATCCCGTTTACCCTCACTGCCCGTCAGGACGGTTATGACTCAATGGTGCTGAGGATTCGTTATGACGACGGTTTTATCGCATACCTCAACGGCGTCGAGGTTGCAAGACGCAATTTCCTCGGCACTCCGACTGCAAGTTCCACTGCCAACCAGGACCGGCCCAATACCGAAGCCTTTAACTTTGAGTACATCGACATCTCCGCTTTCCTCAGCGAGCTGCAGACGGGTAACAATATTTTAGCTATCCAGGGTCTGAATTTCTCCAACGCCAGCTCCGAGTTTCTCATCTCCGCTGAACTGGTTGCCGGAAAAAATAGCTCCTCTCCCGACGACGATGATAATAGTAACATCACAACCGGTGTGCTCCTGTATAACGGACCAATCATGTTGACACATAGCGCCCAGGTAAAGGCCAGGATATTGAACGGCCGCTCATGGAGCGCCCTTACCGAAGCAACTTTTGCAATCGGCCCATTAACTGACAACCTCCGTATCACGGAGATTATGTATAATCCATATGACCCGAACACCGAGTACATTGAACTTAAAAATATCGGGGCCGAAACGATTAATCTGAATCTGGTTAAGTTCACAAACGGCATTGATTTTACCTTCCCGAATATGGAACTTGCAGGCAACGAATATGTCGTAGTAGTTCAGAACCGCCAGGCCTTTGAAACCAGATACGGTACAGCCCTGAATATAGCAGGTGAATATTCCGGGGTATTAAACAATGCCGGAGAACGAATAAAACTGGAAGATGCTATTGGTCAAACCATTCTGGACTTTGACTACAAGGACGGCTGGCGCTCAATTACCGATGGAGAGGGTTTCTCTTTGACTGTGATAGACCCTGACAACACCGACCCATACGGCTGGAACGAGAAAGACTCCTGGCGCGGGAGTGCATATCTCAGCGGTTCACCGGGCGAAGATGACAGCGGTATTGTCCCCAATCCCAGTGCTGTGGTTATTAACGAGGTGTTAGCTCATTCACATGCCGATGCCGCGGACTGGATAGAGCTGCATAATACCACCAACGCTTCTATCGATATTGGCGGCTGGTTCTTCAGTGACAGCATTTCCGATTTAGCCAAATACCAGATTGCCCCAGGGACAATAATTGCTCCGGGTGGATATATTGTTTTCTACGAAGACCGGCATTTCAACAACCCATCCGCTCCGGGTGCTTATCAGCCCTTCGCCCTGAGCGAAAATGGTGAACGGCTGTATCTAAGCTCGGCAGAAGGTGGTCTTTTGACAGGGTATCGCAACGTGGAGGATTTCGGCGGCTCTGAGACCGGCGTATCTTTTGGCCGATATT
>Ga0307378_10006049_pt1 | contig 16672 bp, 14 predicted proteins | sample UN1MG_FD_202238 | JGI IMG/M metagenome (GOLD analysis project Ga0307378, IMG submission 202238) | Soil microbial communities from Risofladan, Vaasa, Finland - UN-1 | ecosystem: Environmental > Terrestrial > Soil > Coastal area > Acid sulfate soil | place: Finland: Risofladan, Vaasa | collected... | reverse complement strand
CTTTCGTACAGCAAACTTATCATGGGAATGAAAAAGGCAGATATTGCATTAGACAGAAAGATCCTGGCAGACATGGCTGTCAGTGATCCTCAAGGCTTCTCAGAGATAGCCAGGATGGCGGGGTGATTAACGATACACCCAGAAAAATATTTCCAAAATAAACCGATTTTTTGAAAAATGCTTCGCTATCATACAAATAAAAATTTAGGTTTTGTGGAAGGGGGGGCTTAATGGATACTACTGAAAATAAACTTAAAGAGCTAAAAAAAAGGGAAGAAAAAGAGCTCGCCATGGGGGGAGCCAAAGGGATTGAGAAGCAACATGATAAAGGTAAACTGACCGCAAGGGAAAGACTTGATCTCCTCTTTGATTCTAACAGTTTTCGGGAGCTTGATATGTTTGTCAGACATCGGTGTACCGACTTTGATATGTCTGAAACATTTATTCCCGGAGAAGGTGTAATTACTGGCCACGGTACTGTAAATGGTAGATTAGTATATGCATATTCTCAGGATTTTACTTCTGTAGCTGGTACATTGGGAGAGATGCATGCCAGAAAAATATGTAAGGTTATGGACCTAGCTCTTAGGACAGGGGCCCCTATCGTTGGTTTTAATGATTCAGGAGGGGCCAGAATACAGGAAGGTGTGGATTCCCTCTCTGGCTATGGTGAAATATTTTTCAGAAACTCCTGTGCCTCTGGAGTGATTCCTCAAATCTCAGCTATTATGGGACCCACAGCTGGAGGTGCGGTATATTCTCCTGCCATGACCGATTGGATATTTATGACAAAGAAAAGCAGTTATATGTTCATAACTGGTCCAGCAGTAATCAAGGCAACTATTGGCGAGGAAATAAGCCCTGAGGATTTGGGTGGAGCGATGACCCACAACACTAAAAGTGGGGTAGCTCATTTTGCATGCGATAGCGATGATCTTTGTATAGAGGGGATTAGGGAGTTGCTGAGTTATCTACCATCAAATAATATGGAAGATCCTCCGGTGGTGGAGTTAGGAGATGATCCTGATCGGACTGATCCAATGCTTGATAAAATTATCCCAGATAATCCAAGAGCCTTATACGATATGAAGGACGTTATTATTTCCATAGTGGACAATGGCCAGATCTTTGAACCACATGAGCATTATGCAAAAAATATGGTTATCTGTTTTGCCAGATTCGATGGAAAAACAGTAGGGATTATTGCAAATCAACCAAGATTTCTGGCAGGTTGTCTTGATGTAAATGCCTCAGATAAAGCAACAAGGTTCATCAGATTCTGTGATGCCTTTAATATTCCCCTCCTCACTTTAGTGGATGTACCTGGTTATTTACCAGGAAGTAACCAGGAATGGGGTGGTATTATACGGCATGGTGCCAAGCTTTTATGGTGCTACAGCGAAGCTACTGTGCCAAAGGTAACAGTGATAACAAGAAAAGATTACGGAGGATCATATCTTGCTATGTGCGGTAAACCTTTAGGAAGTGATTATGTCTTTGCATGGCCTACAGCGGAGATTGCTGTCATGGGAGCTGAAGGAGCAGCTGAGATTATTCATCGAAGGGAAATAAATGCAGCATCTGATCCAAAAGCAAAAAAGGAAGAGAAGATTACCGAATATCGCAATCTCTTCTCCAATCCATACATCGCTGCCTCCCGTGGATTTGTAGATGCAGTTATCTTACCACGGGATACACGGCCTCGGATTATAGATGCCTTGAAGATACTTACTACAAAAAGGGAATCAAGACCAGCCAAGAAACACGGGAATATTCCGGTTTAGAGACGAGAAAAAGGAGGACAGGTATGGCAGAAAAGAGAGATGTGAAACTACCGGAATCCAATAAGAAAGACTCTAATCTCAAAGGAGAAGAGGTTTATAAAAAGGAAAAGATACCAGATGTAATTAATCTCTGGGGGATAGCCGGAAGACAAGAAATAATGGAGATGAGAAGACTATGGCAGCTAAGAATCCCTCTAAAATAAATCATTTTTACTCTTTAAAACTTTACCATAAATGTGTGGCAACCGCTCCAAAACGTTAGGAGACAAAATTATGATCAGAGAGATTTCTTCGAAAAAGATCATCGAAGTAGTCAGGGACTTGTGCATAGATGCAAATTATAATCTTGGCAACGATGTCCTTCGTGCCTTTGACAAGGCAATCGAGGCTGAGGAGTCAGCAACAGGAATAGAGGTCCTTAAGGAACTGAAAGAGAATGCCAGGATTGCTCGGGAAGAGAAGGCTCCGATATGTCAGGATTGTGGGCTTGCTGTTGTGTTTATAGAAATTGGTCAGGATGTCCATATAACAGGCGGTGATTTAAAGGAGGCGATCAACGAGGGCGTGAGACAAGGGTATAAAGACGGGTATTTAAGGAAATCAGCGTGCCATCCTCTTACCAGAAAAAATACAGGTGATAATACCCCGGCTATTATTCACATTCAAATTGTTCCAGGAGATAAAATGAAGATCGTCTTTGCACCCAAAGGAGGCGGTGCCGAGAATATGAGCAGGGTAACTATGCTTACCCCGGCAGCAGGTATTGAGGGAGTGAAAGACTTTGTAGTAAATAGGGTAAAAGAGTCTGGTTCAAACCCGTGTCCGCCAACTGTGATTGGCATTGGAGTTGGTGGGACCTTTGAAAGATCTGCAATCTTGGCAAAAAAGGCAATCTTGAGAGACATAGGAAATAGAAATCCTGATCCAGAACTGGCAAAAATTGAGGAGGAGATTTTAACAAGAATCAATAGATTGGGGATTGGCCCAATGGGGTATGGAGGAAATACCACATCACTTGATGTATTTCTGGAAATCGAACCGTGCCATATTGCAAGCTTACCAGTAGCAGTGAATATCCAATGTCATGCTGCCAGACACAAAGAGGCAATTATTTAATATTCGTTGTTTTTTAAGCTGTTCTTTAAGAGTAAATCAAACACAAAAAATACAACAAACCCAATAAACCCAAGTAACATTATTTATAGGTTGGAGGGAAAGATGACCAAACAGATACGGCTGACAACTCCATTATCAAATGAAGATGTGGAGAAATTAAATATTGGAGACAAGGTATTGTTAAACGGGGTTTTGTTAACTGGAAGGGATGCTGCACATAAAAGGCTCTTTGAGCTTATCGAGCAAGGCAAAGAGCTTCCGGTTGATATCAAAGGACAGGTAATTTATTTTGTAGGGCCTACTCCAGCAAAACCCGGAAAACCTATTGGCTCTGCCGGGCCCACAACCAGTTATAGGATGGATCCCTATTCTCCAAAATTGATTGAGCTCGGATTAAAAGGGATGATTGGTAAAGGAAATCGTTCTCAGACGGTTATTGAAGCTATGAGTAAATTCAAGGCCGTATATTTTGGCGCCACTGGGGGGGCAGGCGCCCTTATAGCTAAAAGAATTAAGAAGGCCGAAATTGTTGCTTACCCTGATTTAGGACCCGAAGCAATCCGGATATTAGAGGTAGAGGATTTTCCAGTAACCGTAATCAATGACACAAAAGGAAATGATCTGTATCAAGAAGGTATAAAGAGGTATGCCAAGGTGTAAACAACTACCCTTCGAAGGGGTGTTTTTAATATAATCCTGAATTATTCTTTCATCTCTCACCGCAGTACAGTTGTTCCTTTTCTCTTACTAACATATTGTCGATCATAGTGAAGCCAAACTGCTTCAACTTTTTTGTGTTCTATAAAAGAATGATCTTTCCACAGTTTCCTGATTTCATGAGTTCAAATCCTTTCTCAAATTCCTCAAATTTTAGTCTATGTGTAATCACAGGCGAGATATCAAGTCTATGGGATTTTAATAGCCGGCTAACCTGATACCATGTGTCAAACATTCGCCTGCCAGTAATTCCATACACCTTGACTCCCTTAAATATGATATCGTTGCTCAGGTCAAATTCCATTGGCAAAGCAGGTATGCCCAAAAGAGAGGCCCTGCCGGCATTTCTCAAAACCTTGAATCCTTTTCTTATAGTTGAAGGCACTCCGGACATCTCTAAAAGCACATCAACGCCTTCCTCGTTGGTTATACTCAGGATTTTTTCTACAATATCTTCTTTTTTGTCATTAAGGACAAAATCAGCACCCATCTTCTTTGCCAGGTTCAACCTGTAATCTATTATGTCAACGCCGATAATCGTTGAAGCCCCACAGGCACGGGCAACCCCAATGGCCATAATTCCAATGGGTCCACAGCCCAAGGCCAAAACAGTCCTGCCGACGATCTCATCGCTCAAAACAGTGTACGTTGCATTTCCCAGGGGTTCCTGCAATGAAGTCAGCTCTAATGGAAGGGATCCATCATTCTTCCAGACATTACTTTCCGGGATAGCCACATATTCCGCAAAGCATCCGTCTACGTCAACCCCCAGTATTTTGAAGTTTCGACAAACATGGGCATTTCCTGTTCTGCATTGAATGCAATGCCCGCAGGAGATATGGGTTTCTGCTGAGACGAATGTGCCAACCTGAATTGAGTTGACCTGATCGCCCACCGCTATTACCTCACCTGATAACTCGTGCCCAAATACCCGGGGGGGCTTTATCCTATTACTAGCCCATTGGTCCCAATCATATATGTGCAGGTCTGAACCACAAATAGAGGCCACTTTTACCTGCACCAAGACATCCTTCGGACCAATTTTTGGAATGGGAATCAAGCGTATTTCTGCCCCTTTCTCCGGTTTGACCTTCACTATAGCTTTCATTTTTCCGTTCATAGGCATTTCCTGCTTTCCATGATATCTAATTCTTTTTCAAGAATTCCTAATTCCATGCCTGCCTCAAAAAATTACCTTTCTTCTAATCCCCGCCCTTTTATCTAAATGTGCTACTGTCTGTTGCGAGAGGTGTAAAAATCAGGAAATGCAACTAAATAGCAACGAATCTTCTGCCAATTTTATATTTAATCTGAGTGTTTAAAAATATAGATACAATTGACTAATGACAACTGACTACTGATACTATCGTAAATTTACCTTCCAATTAAAGGCCTTATAGATAATGAAGGTTTCGGTGGATTTTACATCCTTAATTTTTGAAACCTCCTCTGTGAAAAAATTGATCAGACCGTCGGGTGTATCAAAGAGAACCTGACAGATTAAATCATAACGGCCGGTAATAATTCCTACTGATAGGACTCCATTGAGTTCGGAAAACTTTTGTGCATTTTCGAGCAAATTTTGACTCCCTAATTGAACCCCTACAATCGCCAATAAATTCTCGCCATATTTTCCAGGATCAATCAATCCAGCAATCTTAAAAACATCCATATCCATCAGTTTTTTAACCCTTTTTCTTACAGTTCCTTCCGAGACTTTTAGTTTGCTTGCAATATCACTATACGGTCTGCGTCCATCATCCTGTAATTCATTTATTATATCTCTATCGAGCGTATCAAGATATCTGTTATCTTTTCTCTTTTCTTGATCTTCTTTCATTTTTTTACCTTCTAATAAGAGGTTTTTAGGCTCAATATTTTCATATATTCATCACCTCGAAACTTCCTTTTTAAATTTTTTTTAAAGAAAAAATACTTAATCAGTAAAATATAAGGTAGATTTTTTCTTGTCAAGTATTTTTATTCGTAATTTTTTACGATATTCGTAATTTTTATTGTATAGAAATTTGCTTGTTTAAAGTTGAGCGGATTGTTTTAGTGGGGTGAGAAACTGTAGATCAATTTTATAAATCGATTAGCAAAGATGATTGTCAATAAAGAAAAAAGGCCATAAAAGGGGGAATATCCCTTGATATAAAGGGAAACCGGTAAAAGGTATATAACATTTATTATAGTGAATATTGTACAATACTTAATGGGATTCTTTATATTTTTTTAATACAGCCAAAACATAATCAATATCATTCTCAGTTTGGTCAGCGGCTATTTGAAACCGTATCTCCTCATCACCTTTGGGGACAACTGGATAATTGAGGCCAGTTGCTAAGATACCATTGTTAAATAGATACGTGACCAGCTCTGTGGTTTTTTGCGTGTCCCTGATCATCAAGGGAACAACTGGATGTTCACTTGAGAGTATCTCAAACCCTAATTGTTGCAAGCCGTCTTCAAACTGCTTTGTCAGGCTGCGCATATGTTGTAAAAGTTTCAATCCTTTCTCACTATCAAGAATCTCCAGGGCTTTCATTGAAGCCGCTGCTTCAGATGGGGTGATAGGATTGGAATAGATATAGAATGGTGCTGTTTCACGCAGATAATTGATGGTTATAGAACTTGCAACGACATATCCTCCATTGACTCCCAATGCCTTTCCTAATGTTGACACCAGTATATCAGCTTTCTCATTCGTATATTCTTCAACTCCTCTTCCTGTTTTACCGAATGAACCAACACCATGCGAATCATCTACAACAATGATAACGCCTTCTTCATATTTTGAATTATACTTTTTGCAGATATCAACAATGCTGCCCAACGGTGCATAGTCACCTCTCATGCTGAAGATACCATCAGTGAGCACAATAGCTCTTTTGCCCTTGCCAACATTCTCCTTCAACGTGGCCTCCAGCTCAATCATGTTGAGATGTTTGTATACTGATTTGCCTGCTGGGCGGGATAGCCTGATAGCATTGATGATACAGTTGTGATTTAGTTCATCACTTATAACGATGGTATCATTAGATATGAGTGGGGTTACAATACCCATAACGGTTGAATAGGCAGAACTGAAGATCATTGCTGCCTCTCTGCCGTGGAACTTTGCTAGCCTTTTTTCTAATTCCGCATGCGGCTGATAGGTACCACTAATAAAACGGACTGCTCCAGGTCCAGCACCGAATTTTCGGGCGCCTTCCTCTTCAGCCTCGATCACCTCCTGGTTTAAGGATAAACCCAGATAGGAGTTGCCATTCATCTTCAAAAACTCTTTTTCTCCCTGCCCCTCAATATAGTAGCGCGGACCCTTACCAGGTTCGGCAGGTTTTATGCCTGTGATCAACGTTTCTTTGCCTTTAAAAGTGCCTTTTGTCTTAAGATCATTCAGGCTTTCGTTCAAGACCCTTTCTAACGCTTTCATAGACATGCTGTTCCTCCAACCGTAACTTTCTGATAGATTATATTTTTTACCCGTTCACAGGTTTCCCGATGAAATCGGGGTTAAAAGGTTCAGTTGGTCTTTAACTCAGTCTCTTTGCCTATATTCCGCGAACACGGCGCCATATCAGACGACATAGACCTAATACCAGGAAATTTATCACACGCATTTTCGCGTTTTCTCGCAATAGACTTTATCGTCGCTGTCACACTGTATTCACATCACCTGAAGTTAATAACAATCTCCAAACTTGCACACAGACAACCTGTAATCCCGATTTCATCGGGAAACCTTTTTCAACCGTGAACTGTTACTATTTTATATGGCGATGATTGATTGTTTAATATGGTAACATTTATTCTTCTTCCTCTTCTATTAAACAAGGCCTCGCCATACCTTTCTTTGCATTAATCTTCCTTATTGGGGTAAAAGTTTTTCTTTTCTCTAATTCTTCCATGACTGTAGGGTCTTTTATGGCTTTATCAGCCTCCACCATTGCCTCTATGTATTCATCTATGCTCTCTTTTGTTTCTGTTTCTGTAGGCTCTATCATGTAAAAGTTGGGTTCTGGGAAATGAATGGTTGCCTGTAACTTTTTGAAATATTCTGACAGCAGATGCCCGAGAGTATCTATATTCTCATGCTTCATTACACACTCATGCATGCAATGTTGGTTGCCATAAGGAAATTTGAAACCCCTTTTCTTCAGTTTTTCCTGCATGTAGTTTGCGTGAACAACAGCTGTTTCGCTGACTTTTCTCAGGCCTTCAGGCCCTAACATTAGTATGTATGCGAATGCCCTTGTTAAAACAGAATAGTTACCGTAAAAGGCTTTAACCTTTCCTATAGTGTGTTTGAGGGAATAGTTAAGGATGTATTTTTCCCCTTGCTTTTCTACTGTTGGTATTGGCAGAAAATCTTTCAATTTTTCTACAACCCCTGTTGGTCCTGCTCCCGGACCGCCCATTGCATGCGGGGTTCCAAATGTTTTATGAAGGTTTATATGAACAATGTCAAAGCCCAGATCACCAGGCCTATATTTTCCCATTATGGCATTAAGGTTTGCACCATCATAATACAAAAGGCCGCCCTTTCTATGGATGATTTCAGCAATTTTGTCTATATTAGGGTCAAATAAACCATATGTGTTTGGGTTTGTGAGCATGAATATTGCCACATTCTCAGTCATTCTTTTTTCCAAATCTTCTAAATCAACCCATCCTTGTCTGTTAGAATTGACTTGTTCATATTCAAACCCAAGGTTTGTTACGCTTGCAGGGTTTGTACCATGCGATGAATCAGGCGCTAATATCTTTGTCCTATTTTCTTTGTTGTGTGTAAAATATGCCCCTCCTATCATGATACCTGTGCTTTCTCCATGGGCTCCTGCTGAAGGCTGTAGGGTAAACTGAGCCATCCCTGCAACTTCACGTAGATATAAATCCAAGAAATACATAACCTCTAAGGCACCTTGTATGGTTGACTCATCCTGGTAAGGGTGCATATCGAGAAAGCCAGGCAGAGATGCAAGTGCTTCCATTAGAGGTGGGTTGTACTTCATAGTACATGAACCCAAGGGATCCATTTCCGAGTATGGGCAGAAATTTAAATCTGCAAGGTTTTGATAATGGCCGGCTATTTGTCTTTCACTCACCTGTGGAAGGCCAGGGTTTTCCCTCTTGTATTCACCCAGTAGATCTTTTTTCTTTATAGTGCTTTTTGGTAGGGAGTATGCAACCCTTCCATCCTGGCTTTCTTTGAAGATCAATTGAACATTTTCCTTTTCCATTATTTTAACCCCTTCTCGTTGAGGGATGTAAGTATATCTGCAAGCTCATCAATATCATTTTGGTTTGTTTTCTCTGTTATGCAAAAGAGGATCTTGTTTTTATATTCAGGATAAAATCGTCCCAGGTCCAAACCACCTACTATGGAGTGTTCTAATAATTTCTTATTTAATAGGCATACATCATGAGGGCAATTGACCACAAACTCATTGAAGAACGTGTTTCCGGTGAATGTTGCCGCATACCCATTTATTTTACGTATTGTTTCATACGCGTAATGTGCCATTTGCATATTATATAAGTCTGCAAGCTCCTCTAATCCTTTATTTCCATACCATGATAGGTAGATAGATGCTGCCAATGCGTTTAAGGCATGATTTGAGCAAATGTTTGATGTTGCCCTATTTCTACTGATATGTTGCTCTCTTGCTGCACCCCATAGCATGTACGCAGTTTTCCCATCAGCATCCTCTGTTTTTGTGACTACCCTTCCAGGAAGTTTTGATTTGTGCTTGCTATAACAGTTAATAAATCCTAAGTGTGGCCCTCCGAAACTCATATGGCTCCCAAAGCTTTGCGCCTCCCCAGCAACTATGTCTGCATCGAAGTCAGTGGGTTTTATCAACGCCAGTGATAGGGCTTCTACCACAAGGCTTATAAAGAGAGATGCGTGCTTGTGAGCCATTCGTGCAACCTGATTCAAGTCTTCAATTATTCCAAAAAAGTTGGGGCTCTGTATTATAACTGCTGCAGTCTGCTCGCTTATGTTTTGTTCCAATTCTTTTAGGTTTGTCTTTCCATTACTAACACCAACCTCTATTACCTTCCAATCCCCATATCTGAAGTAGGTGTTGAAAACTTGTCTGTATTCTGGGTGTATGCTCTTTGAAATGATTATCTCATTTCTCCCTGTGAGCCTTGAGGCCATTTTTGCAGCCTCTACCATTGCTGTTGCTCCATCATAAAGGGAGGCGTTTGAAACTTCCAGGCCTGTGAGTCTGCACATCATTGTTTGATATTCAAACATAACCTGCAACGTTCCTTGATTTGTTTCTGGCTTGTAAGGCGTATAGGGTGTATAAAATTTTGGCAGTTTTAAAAATAGATCTACAATGCTCGGGATGTAATGATTGTAACATCCTGCGCCCAGGAAATATTTGTAGTTACTTTTATTTTTGGCGCTTATCTCATGCATGTACCCGCTCAACTCGATTTCTGAAAGAGGAAGGTCAATTTTTAGAGGGGATGGTAATAGTAGGTCCCTGTTTAACCGCAATTTTTGAGGTATTGCTTTGTAAAGATCATCGATTTTGTTAACACCTATTTCCAAGAGCATTTCCGAGAGATCGTTTTTTGTTGTTGAAATGTATGAATTACTGTCTTTCATGTTATTATTTCACCCTCCTCAGCATAAAATCTACCGCTGTTGTTAAAGGATCTGGTATGCTTGTAATATCAGGGCAGTAAGCGAGTTCTCCCTTAATCATATCTTTTAAGTTGCGTTTTGTAGATAGATAGGAAGAGATAATATCTATTCTGTTTTTTGTTGCAATTTTTTCTCCGAATACCTGACCTCCCAATAGTTTTCCTTTTTTATCTGCAATGAGTTTTACGATCAAATCCATATGCCCCGGGTACCAATCTGGTTTATTGTAACCTTTTATTTTTTGTGCGACGAGTTCATGGCCTTCTTCTTTTGCTTGTTCTGATGTGATTCCCGTAGAACCTACGGCGTAATCGCCAAATACTGAGATAAAGGTGTTCAGTGTTCCGCTATAGATTGCTCTTCCTCCTGCAGCGTTTATTCCTGCAACTCTTCCTTGTTTTATTGCTGGTACTGCTAACGCTGACCCGCATCTCTTTTTTGTCATAGCATTATAGGTTTCAACGCAATCGCCTGCAGCATAAATCCCTTTCATATTTGTCATCATTCTATTATTGGTTATGATACCGTTTTTGTTGTAAAAAATACCGAAACCTCTTATCCATGCTATGTTAGGAATAATCCCGCAGGCTAAAAGGATATTATCTGTTTTATGTGTTTTTTCATCTATGATTATGCCTTCTACCTTATCTTTCCCTATTGCCTCTTTCACCCTGGAATTTGTCAGCACGGCGATTCCGTTTCTTTCTAAGTATTCCTGAACGAGTCTTGCCATATCCTTGTCTAACGCATTCGGAAATACCTGGCCCATCATTTCTGCAATTATGACCTCTAAGCCTTGTTTTTTTATTGCTACAGCGAACTCTACTCCGATAGCACCAGCCCCAATTATTGATACCTTGCTGGCTTGGCTCTTAGTATTATACAATGTAGAGACCTCTTCTAAGCTATACAGGGTGTGAGCGTAGCGCCCTAAAAACTTTTCAATATTTTTTATTGGGGGGATTACCGGTTGTGCTCCTGTAGCAATAATGAGGGAGTCATACTGGAAGGCTTTTTGCCCTTCTTGGTTTTTTACTACTGCCTCTTTTTTGTATGGATCTATTTTTACCACTTCTGTGTTTAAATGCACCGTGGTTTTTGGTCCTCTCGCCGGGAAATCATGTGTGAGTGATTCAAAACCCAGTCTTCCCTCAAATGCAAAGGGCATTCCACAGCGTGAATACATTTCGTAGCCTCTTTTTTCTATAATGCTCACCTCTGCTCTTGGGTTTGTATGGTTCACAGCAGCAGCAGCCCCAGACGAAGCGGTACCCATGCCTATAATGATAATTTTTTTTTCTTTCATGTTCTCTTGTGGTGTATCTTTTTCAAGATTTCAGCAGCATGAAATGAGCTTCTGACATAAGGTCGAGATTCTACATGCAGGAAACCCAGTTCCTCTGCTTGGTTTCTGTATGCCTCAAAGGTGCGTGGGTGTATCCACTCAGAAACCTCTATATGTCTCTTTGAGGGTCTCGCATATTGACCTATCGTGAATATATCACAACCCACATCTCTTAGATCTTTCATCACGCCTAAAACTTCTTCCCATGTTTCTCCTAAGCCTACCATCATTCCGGATTTTGTATAAATCTCAGGATTTATTTGCTTCACTAAAGCTAAGAGGGATAGGGATTTTTCATAATTAGCCTGAGGCCTGACTGATGTATATAACCGTGGGATTGTTTCTACATTATGACTTATAACCTCAGGTGTTGCCTTAACTACCTTGTGTATTGAGTGAACAAAATCTGGCACTAACACTTCGAGGACAGTAGTAGGATTTTTTTCCTTGAATTTTTTTATTGTTTTAACGAAGTGCTCTGCTCCTCCATCTTCTAAGTCGTCTCGCGTTACAGAGGTTATTACTACATAATCAAGATGAAGCAGGGAGAGGGCCCGTGCTACCCTGTTAGGTTCATCACTATCAACATCCTCAGGCTGTTTTGTTTCAACATTGCAAAACCTACAATTTCTGGTGCAGGTTCGCCCCAAGATCATCACCGTGAGTGTTTTATTTTTATAACATTCTCCTCTATTAGGGCAAGCGGCTTCTTCACAGACAGTGTTAAGCTTATTTTCCCTAATGAGGCCTCTCATCTCAATCAAGTCATTTGGCCGTATTACCTTTCGGAACCATTCAGGTTTATTCATCAATCTCATAATTGAATGCTTTGACAAAGGCTTTTACATAGTTATCTTTTAATTCTTTGAAGTCTATCTGTGTTCCTAAAATCTGTTCCATATTTGTCAGTTTTATTTCTGGCATTCCGCAAGGGTTAATGTAATTGAAGTTTTCCATCTCATCTAACACATAAAGGGCAAATCCATGCATTGTTATTACTTTCGTTCTTTCCCGGGCTTGTATTTTTTTAAGGGTATAGCCAATTGCTGCAATCTTTTTATCTCCAACCCATAGTCCAGATAGCTTTTTATGTCCTTCTTCTGCCTTAATATTATATTTTTGTAAAAGGTCTATGAGGCTCTGGCATAGTTTGGATTTGTATTCTTGTAATTGTTTTCTGTGGATGTCTATTATCGGGTAGCAGATTAACTGGCCAGGCCCATGATATGTTACATCTCCTCCCCTGTCTGTTCTGTGTACTTGTATTCCTCGTTTCACTAAAAAATTGTCTGGTGCTAAGACGTTTCTATTTTTTGCAAAATAGCCTAAGGTTATTGTTGGTTTATGTCTTAATAAAATAAGGGTATCATATGCATCATTATTTTTTATATTGTACAGCGCTGATTTTTGTAGCATCAGCCCGTTGGAGTACTCAATTTCTCCTTCTAAATTGAGAATGTTACACTTCATTTTACCCTATGTTGATTTTTTCTTTATAGTCTTCTGGATTGATGAGACTTTTTAATTGGTCCTCATCATCTGTTTCAATCTCTATAAGCCATGCTTCATATGGTTTTTTGTTGATATTGAAAAGATCTCCTCCGTAAATGTTGGTTTTTGCTGTCTCTCCAGTGTCAAAAACATCTCCTAAACCATCTTCGTTTACTGCTACGACTTTTCCACTAATCGGTGAAATCAATTCAGATGCACCTTTTTCGGATTCTATTTGGCCCCATGCTCGGAATTGTTCTAAATTTTCTCCTATTTTGGGTAATTCGACGGCATAGATATCTTTTAAGTTATCCTGGGCATAGTCAGTAATACCTACTTGGAATTTGTTTTCCCCGACCTTCTTAACCCATTCATGTGTCTCTGTGTAGACCCTATCATCCAGCACTAAATACTCTTTCGACATTACTACCTCCTTTCACCTTGTCATTTTAAATAGAAATTCCTTGTTGTTTTGAACATTATATTTTTAATAAATTGGTAACGTTCAAGTGTTGAGGCATTGATGGTTAATAGGGTAATGACTGTTTCTGAAAGGCGATATCTCAAAATAATTCCACTGTGTTCTATAGTGGTCAAATGTTTGGGGTTTGCTCCACAAGGCCCCCTGAAAATCTGCACATGGCCTGTTAAAGCTCAAACATTTGACCACCTTCATCTGATTATTATAGATATCGCCTTGAAGAAATTGCCATTACCATAGATAGTATTGAACTTTTTTCATATCGCCTAACAAACAATGAGGCCTCAACATTTGAACGTTACTAATAAATTATTTACAAACAAAAGGTTATTACAATAAAAAATTTAGTTGGCGAAACCTGTTATCCTAATAAAGCGAATTTTTTGCAAGTTTTGTAAGCAGAGATTCTGACTTCTCCTCTGGTATACAGTACGCCATCTCCGTAAAATTACCTCTAAACTGAGAAATATGTTTCCCTATGTCTTTTTTATCCTGAATTATTTCTTTCATATATTCTGCCAGTTTTTCAAAGTCTTTTTCTTTCATGCCAAATCTCGTCATTTCTTGAACACCCATTCGTAAAGCACTGCTAGAGCTAAATCCCTCATCATAGGGTATCGATTGGTAGTTTACAATGATATTATTTTTTTCCAATTTTTCAGCGATTTCAGCACCGTTTGCATACCCTACATTCAAAATTACCTGATGCGTTTCCGTATAACTAACATCAGGGTCCCCTTCAACATTAAATCCATTATCTCTCAGTGCCTTGGCAAACGCCTTTGCATTTGAGATTACCTGTTTTTGATACTCTTTACCGTACATATTCATTTCATAGGCGGCCATGAGCAGCCCTAACAAGGTTCCTAAGTGATGGTTACTTGTGCTTCCCGGAAATGCTTCCCTTTGTATTGTCTCCCACAATTCATAGTCCCTGGTTCCTTCCTCCATATTACCTGCCACCACTCCTCTCTGTGGCCCAAAGAATGTTTTGTGGGTAGATCCTGTGACTATATCTGCCCCTTCTTTAAAGGGCTCTTGGAAATACGGCCCAACAAGTCCCAGTACATGGGCCATATCGTACATCAAAACTGGTTTATCTTCCATGGTATCTATTTTCTTTCTTATTTCAGCTACCGGTTCTGGATGCAAAACCATGCTCTTACCTAAGATTATTAATTCTGGTTTATGTTCATCTATTAATTGTCCTGTTTCTACTAAATCTATCTTATAAGGATTGTCTTTTTGTATTGGGAAGTTAATTACAGCAGGTTTTTCTGTTACAGGATCTCTCATTACATAATGCCTTAATGCGCCCAGGGGCTGAGCGCTGAGATGTCCCCCTTTTCCTAAATGGTGGTTCATAACCTTCCTTAATCTTTTTAACTCTGTTTTCTTATCGAGCCTGTTCTTGTAGTCTACTAAGGCACTGAAAACTGTCTTGTTCGCTTGCTGCCCACTAATAATTCTTGGTTCTACTTGCGAACAGCCTAAAAATTTCGTCATCTCCTCAATTAACAGGCCTTCTTTTTCTATTATAAATTCAGTTCCTTGATAGTAAGGTATTTCTGATTCTCCTAATGCCTCGATCTTCTTATGTTCCGCATACCTTCCTGAAGGGTCCATACAGGTAAGAAATCTCACAAGTTTTGAAGGGGTCTGCTCTGAAGGGATCAGATTGATGGTTTTTTTCTGCCGCCATGCATGGTTTTCTGCAGCCTCTTCTGCAAGCTTTTCCATCAGGAGAGGGAGTCCTTTACCTTCTTCTGCATGCTTTTCTTTTGTCTTGACTAATATAGTCCTCGAGTAAGGAGGTGCTACGCTGCTCAGGTGCCTTTCAACAACTACTCCTTCAAGGATTCTGCCCTTTGCATGTATCTGGACCTCTTGATTTTCTTCTGTTTCAGAATCGATATACGCGAGGCAAATAGACCTTTTCCCTTTTTCTTCAGTGATGTGTGACGCCACTCCTTCTCTATCAAACTTCCAGTATGAAACCATAGATCCACTTCTGACTTCCCCTATCAGCCTATTATTTATATACACTTCATCGCCTTGTCTTGCTGCGCCTATGCTAGAGATAGCTATTGGCATAATCCGTTTTGGCAAATACTGTTTTTGACATTGTTTCTTGTTTTCTAACTGTTTAAACTCCATAAACTGCTTCTTTAGAGCTTCTTTGCCAATAAATTCTCCTTTAAGACTTGAAAAGCTGACTGCATACTTTGCTATAGGGACTGCAAGGATGGGAATTTCTTTGCCTTCTTTATCTTCTCCAAATTCGTGGCCATATAAAGGCAGGCCGGCCTCAAGTCTTAAACTATCCCTTGCTCCTAAACCTGCTGGGATTATGTTATGCTCTTTCCCAACCCTAAGAATTCTTTCCCACAGAGCTATCGTTTTCTCTTGAGGAACAAATATCTCAAAACATAACGGCTCTCCTGTATAGCCGGTTCTTGAGATTATCACTTGTTCATTTTCAAATTCCGTTACACTCAAATTATTCCTTCCAACGTCTGGGAGTTTTGTTATGTCTTGTAAAATAACTTCTAACACCCTTTTTGCCTTTGGTCCCTGCAATGCTAACATGGAAATTTCTTCTGATTTATCTTCCAAGCGTGCTTCTGGGAATTTTTTTATCTGTTTTTGAAACCACCTCCAGTCTTTCTCTATATTAGAGGCGTTCACTACTAATATATAATCTTTCTGATTTATCTTATAGAGGTACGAATCATCTATTGCTCCGCCATTTTCATTAGGTATTACGGTATATTGTGATTGCCCTGCTTCAAGTGCAGCTGCATTATTTGTGAGAACATACTGTAAGAAATCTGTAGCCTGTTCTCCGGTTATAAAGAATCTGCCCATGTGGGAGACGTCAAACAAACCACCATGTTTTCTTGTTGCTAAGTGCTCTTGGATTATTCCTGTTTCGTATCGTATGGGCATCTCCCATCCGCTGAATTCCACCATGTCTCCGCCGTGTTCCTTATGCCACTCATGAAGGATTGTTTTTTTCATTACTACCTCCTAAGATTTTTATGATAATCACGTAAAGGTTTTCGGGATCC
>Ga0307378_10006048_pt1 | contig 16678 bp, 18 predicted proteins | sample UN1MG_FD_202238 | JGI IMG/M metagenome (GOLD analysis project Ga0307378, IMG submission 202238) | Soil microbial communities from Risofladan, Vaasa, Finland - UN-1 | ecosystem: Environmental > Terrestrial > Soil > Coastal area > Acid sulfate soil | place: Finland: Risofladan, Vaasa | collected... | reverse complement strand
TGATAGAGGACACCCATGGTATTAGTTTGGAAGTGATTTACGGGCATGTCCCAACTATTGCCGACAAAAGAATTAGCTGCGAAATTAATAAAATAGTCTGGTTTGTATTTTTCTATGACTCCAGTGATATTAATTGGATCGGTAACGTCTAAATCAATTAATTCAAAGCGCGGATCACCTTTTAAGTGGGCTATGTTATCGTGATTCTTCACGCTCACCCGACGTACAGCGCCATAAATTTTATGTGTGGTGTTGGCTAATAAATAATCAGCCATATATGAACCGTCTTGTCCTGTCACTCCTGTAATAATTACTTTTTTCATTTTTTTATTAAAATTGCATTTAAATTATATTCATCAACTTGATTTATATCATACCCTTCTGAGGTTAATTTTTTATATAGTTTGGTATTTTTTTCTCCAACACAAAATGTGCCATCCGAATGATAAAATTCATATTGTATAAAATCTGGTTTAAAACGATTCAGATCAAGAGATAATAAAACATCTACATCAAAGCCTTCTATGTCGATGTATAAACGATCCACCTTGCTTTTAATAGAGTTTAGTAATCCATTAAGAGAAACGCACGGAACGGCGATTTTGTCAATCTTAGGATGTTTGTGACGCAAAACATGTTCGGGATTAAGAGAAGCGTGACCAGATTGTTCTTCGTCACAAGGATACCAGAGATAAAAAAGTCCATCAACGGGAGCAACGGCACAATTTAAGGCTATTAATTTATCCCCTAAAAAAGAATAAACCTTCTTTGCTTTTTCAACGCAATCAATCAAAGCGTCAATGACAACAAACATTTCAATTTCATTATGATGTTCTTTAATAAAATTAAAAACGTCGTCTTCGCATGTATTACACCCTATTTGAACTATTATCATAATTTATTATATCCAAATTTTTTAAAATCGCTAGCATATAATTGGAAAACAATATCAGATAGCTCTGAATTATAAAATAGCCGCCAATCTTTAGGCGTACCATTATCTACAAACCATATAGAAGGTTTGTCAAAGACGAATTCTAGAATTTTATCATTCCTTGGAAAACTATTTTCCCGTACACTACAAGCCCAATCTAAAGGAATACCTACGGCATTACACAGAATTTTAATATCATCTAAATAGTTTTCAAGATGTAGAATTTTAAAATCCTTTGCATTAAAATTGTGAGATTGAGGGAGAAGATGCCTATCTACTTTATTAATATCACGACTCTTTAATGAATTTATAAATTCAGAGAAAGTACAATCGGTTCTTAAAAAACGGTAACCCTTTATAGGAGTCGCGTCAACAAGTTCTTCTCGGCTAATTTTAGATATTTTATCGGGATGCAAAGAATTGTAAATTACCTTATTAATATAAAAACTAACTAATCGGGAATAAGGATTGCGAATAATAATTATTGGAATATCCGAATCTCTATTAGCTTCAGACAAGAGTTTTCTAACAGTACATAATCCACACTTGGGCGTCACATAAACATTTCTTTTTTGATGCTCTGCCATTATTTTTCACACCTTGTATATATCCACTGAGGGTGGACATGATCAGAAAATGATTGAGTTATAATAAATTCTATATTTTTAAAACCTATTTTTTCAAGATCATTTTTTATATATTGGGGATCATCAACGCGCGTATCACAACCCGAGTTTGTTGCTGGAGCATCATAAAAATTTTCGTGATATTTTACAATAGCTCTCGAACCGTTATCTTTATCAAATCCCATTTGAAATCTGAATATACCGCCATCCCTCATGGTTCTATAGATTTCTTTTAATAAAGCAAATCGAATCTCATATATGCAAATATGTTGAAAAACAATCGTAGCCATAACAAAATCATATGTATCGCTAGGGACAATTTCTAAATCTATACCATTATTTAAATACCAATGAACCTTGTCTTTTACCCCTTTGTATTGTTCTTCGCAAAACTTAATATTACCTTCTGAAATATCCACCCCATCCACTCGGTTCCACTGGGCCAAATGCGCCATGTTAATTACATTACGTCCTTTACCGCATCCAAAATCCAAAGCGTTTTTATCCGTCCACTTCTCTGGTTCAGCAATTATATCGCGCAATAATATTCCCCAATATAAAGGATTTACATTATGCTCTTCGTGGTTGGAAGTCCCAGAGTGATAATACTTTTCTTGCATTATCGTATATTTATTATTTTTTGGTATCATTTTATATATTTGTCTAAAAATATTTATTGTATGTTGTTAATATAGATTGGAAATAAGAAATGTGGTTGTCTCCAACTAAAAACGGCGCGATAAATTCTTTCTGATATTCTACTATTTTTTCAGCTTTAGCTCTATTTTTATTTAAATCGTCTACCACTTCTTCCCAGTTATCTTCAGACACATAGAAAAGAGCTTTTTCTTTCTCTAGATAATGATAGTACCAAGACATCTGCTCGACGGGGGGGTTTAAAAACAAACATAAAGAATTAGATGACATGGCCCACAACAACCTGTCCCAACAAGTTGTATTACCATTGATATTCATGATATAACGGTAATATAATTGGTGGGGAATAGAGATGAAATTGCTTTTTACGCGATTAATATCGTAACTGGATAAAGTGTCCGTACCGAACTTGTCTATTTCAACGAACTGTGTTATTTTGAAAATCCCCTTGGGGTTATCAATGTTCTTATAACAAAACTGAAATCTTTGATTCTTATGTGCGCTCTTAAAGTATCCAGTATCACTACCAGCGAAGATGACTTTGGGCAGCTTCTGGGAAAACGGGGGGTCAGACGGTGGAATAGAATGAGATATACGAATACCGTTTAAAATATGGGGATCAGGTATTAATATATTAGATTGTCCCTTTCTTCGAGAGAAGCACAAACGAGGGGCCTTGGGATTAAAATGTGGAACATCGTCATCAAAATTTACTATGACATTAAAATTCGAGTCTGGTAAATTCTTGGTGGCATTTAACATCCCCATAAAGAAGTTGATGCGAAGTTGGTCCTGAGTCTCGTGCTGACGAACAATAGACACCTCTCGACCGCGAAAACGGAACTCCACTTCTTGTTTGAATAATTCGTCTGTACTTACCTCTTCAAAGCTAACTTGGTCGAAGTTTTTTAATTCTTCATTAATACAATATGCTATAGCGTTCATTAAAAATTTCCTTCGTATTTTTCTTTTATAAATAACGGCAGATCATTAAAACTGCCAATAAAATCTGCGCCACAATAAGGGTCTAGATAAGGGGGTAACTTAAAACGCATAGATAGATTAAGGTAGCCTCTTTTATATATTGGATTATTTTCTAAAATGTCCATCTCTTTATTAAAATATCCATCAGGGATAAATAAAGGAGGCAATATAAATGGGTTAAGTGATGGTTGCCCATCGAAATGAGTACAGAAGTCAAACCGCGGGACTACCGATACTTGATTATGTATTTGAAAATGCGGCCTTAAATCTTCAAGGCGGCGGATTTCTTTATCGCCAAAGTTCCAACTGGAAAAGAAGGCTTTAAACAATTTGGGATGTAAAATTTGAACGCTGGTATTTTCTCCAATTGCGCTGGAAAAAATTACCACATTATGATTATGGTGTATTAGCTGGCGGGGTTCTCTAGCATTGTTCCAGCGCTGACCAAACCACGTTTCTTTGAATGGTAAATTGCGAAACTCTTCCAAATGAGAATAAAAAATCCCCATCATACTGTCGTATTGTTCTGAAAATACTAACAACTCATCTAGTAAAGAATTTAAATGAGTGAGTCTATCAGCCGCCCAAAATACGTGGTCGTTATTCGGAGAATAAAATATCCAGTCATCATCAGGAACAAGAACCAGCATTGCTCGATAGTCTTTGTATGTCAAACAACGCTTGTTGCTGATGAATGCGCTAGGCCATATATTAAGTATATATTCATTGATCTCACTATGCTTGGAGGGGTCTTCGCATTCCACCCAAAAATATGTATGGTTAAAATCCAGATAGCGGTAACTATCCAATGTAAATTTAAAAATATCCAACTTACTACGACGGCGAAATGTTGTGTCAGCGTCGCGAATTTTCTGCCACTCGGATTCGTTGCCGTGAATACTATTCAAGGGCTCGTCAGTTATATATGTATTGAAAACTAAGTTCATTGGTATGGACCCTTATCGTTGTAAAACACTAGACCGTCACCATGATGATGTTTCTGTCTGTATAAGCCGTTCTTATCATGACCTTCCAGTAACGCCACGTCTATTTTGTCTATCGCAAAGTTATGGAACATTAAATCTTCTGGACAAAGAATAATCCCCTGATTTAAATTGAAATCCACGACACGGGAAAATAACTTGCTGGAAGAAATAGCCACGTCTTTATTTCCGACCCAAAAGAAGTCTTTAGGCAAAGGAAGGATTCCTATATTATCTATATACTCTTGAGAATATCTAGGAGGAACAGGTTTACCCAAAGGGAGCATCCAGCACTTATTAGGATTGAGCGTCTCGTAATTTATAGGTGGTCCTATAAAAACGTCACAACGGCAACGAACATACAGGTCGTATTCTTGGTCGGATTCTAAAGCTAATTGAAACGATTCTGAAATAGAATATAATTGACCGAATATATTTTGAGGATTAAGATTTGGCTCGCGCTCGCCTATGGGTAAATAAAACGGTTTTTGTTCTTCAACAACAGCTTCTGTTACTCCAAGGTCAAATAGTTTATCACGATCCTTGTCGTCACCCCAGCAATGAGCAAACAAATAATATTCGTGTCCACTAGGACAAATCGCGCTATTAAAATGCTCGATAAACTCTAGAGTCAAGGCTGGAAACCCACTTAAACAAATTGCAATTCTCATATTTAGGCGCATCCCTGTTCTAAGTGGAATAATAAAAAAACATTGTCCATATAGTCTTCTAAGTATCTTGCCCACATCGGGTTTATTTCTTCGAAAATTGATTTAAAAATTTCTTTTCTATATTTTTCTTGGTATTCTAGAAAACTCATCACACTGGTCTTAATTATATCATCCGAACCAGACAAAGCAACAAAAATAAAATTTTTATATAAAATTAAAAAATAAGAATAAATAATATAATCAAAATCGTACCAATTAAAATATTTAATCTTATTTTTCATATCTAATTTTTCAAAAAAATCATAAAAATCTTCGCGTTGATAAATCGGAATATCATTAAACCAATGATAGGGAAAACTACGAATTAAAAAAGAAACAAGGGGTTGAATATCATTAATATCAAAAAATCTAACAGGAGACATTATAACGTCACGCGCGATATCACTGGTAGCAGAAGTACAAAAAAATATTTTAGAAGCGTATTTATTAGAAAAAGCTTCATGAAAATCTATATCTTTAATAAATAAACTTTCACTATCTATTACTCCAATATATTCATAATCGTAGTGATCGAAAATGTATTTCACCCCTAATATTTTTTTTTCAGACGGTGGCCATTTAGTTGTTGGGCTTATAATAATACTTTTATAAGAACACGAAACGCCGCAAAAATGATTAAAGTCTAATTCTTCTTTTTTACTAGAGAATACTACAAAAATTTCATCATTTTTATAGTGCTTATTATAACTTTCTATTAATTTTTTTCCATAAGAAAATTTAGGAGGGTGGACTGGAAATACAATACAAGATTTCATTATATATTATTTATTAGTTCTAAGAACTTGTCACATTTATCGGGATTATGAAGCGGTAATAGAGAAACAATTAAACTTTTAGTAATCATTTTAACGTCTTCTAAATCTTGAGAATTAAATTCTTCCAAAAAACAATCAGTAAACATTAGTTTAGCATGGGAGACAACATTCTTATCAATTGCCCTGTTTAATAAAATAAAATCATATCCTACGCACGACTGGTATATCTTAGCGTAATCATAAAATATATCACCGAAAATAGTCAACTCGTCGCCCATCCTGCCTCGCGGATCAATAAAAGTAAACTTGTCATCGAAAGAACAAAAGATATTTGAAAATACGGGGTCGCCATGAATCACCGCCACGCGTTTAACTGGCACTCGATAATCTGAAAAAAAGTCCATACATTCTTTAAGGGCTTTCGCGGCGTTTTTGTTTTGCACAAAGACATTGGATGAGGCTCTCTGCATTAATTTGGGTAAATAGTTTTGATTGGCGTTAATATTTACTGGCGACGGGACAACAGAATGAATTTCGTCTATTACATCAAACAGAGCTTTCATCTGATCTCCACTCAAACTATTACGAACGTACAAATGAGAAAGGGGGATGTCCTTAATTTCATCCATGGTAATGACGTTCTTGTTGCTGGCATAAATGGTGGGAACATACTTAAATAATTCAACGGGGATATTACTATACCAAAATTTTTCTCCAGCAACGTCGCCTTCTTTAATACAAAGGCCATCTCTATATGTTATCTTATGTTTCGATCTGGATTCGATACGATTAAAATAGATTCCCAAACCTTTTTCAATATCATTATAGCCGCTAATAGCCAAATCATCTATGTAGAATTGGGCGTAGGGTTTACCAAAACAAATTTCGTCGTATGGTATATCAAAGTTTCTTAACGTTTCAAAAGTGACCTCTCCTATATCAGCGATTAACTTTGAGACATTACCGTTGTGAGTCTTCATGCGCCGTGCTGTATATATTATAATATAAGCGCCTTGATTTTTCAATTCTCGTAAAATGTTAATGTTGCGAGCGATGGGTTTAACAGTAGAATAATCCCCAACCTCTTCTGGATAAGAAACAAGCGTGTTGTCCAAGTCAAAACAAATTCTCATACCTTCTGCTAAATTAGAAGATTCGCCGCAATAACTTTGAAGTTGAATCGGAGTCCCAACGCAATGAAAATTCTTGAACAAAACTGGTAAAACAGAAAACTCTTCTATTAATTTGTTATATAAATTAGAAATATATATTTCCGATGTCATGCCGCAAATATGTTTATAATATTTTTTTAATATAGAAACCGTTGATCCGCAAAAGTAATATAGCCCGCAACAAGCGTTGTTGGAAATTTTTATTTTCTCTAAAATCTCGGATACTTCTCCACGTTCGTCAATTTTGATATAGGAATAGATGGGGTCGGGATTTGTGTTAATAGAATAACCAATAGCTGATTGTTGCAGCCCCCTGAATGAAACAAGAACTGGTTCATCGTAAATAACATCGCAATCGGCGACTAATAAACCTTCGTTGAACAAATCAAAATATTCTATACTTTGTATAAGAGTATCAGCCGCCCCTTTGGTATCGTGAGGGAAGCAATAGAAAGAAATCTGGCTAGCTAGATCGGGGCATAAAGCGGCGATCATATGTTCAAAGTTATATTTCTTTAACTCTCTATGGTACGCAATAAAAATATTATCTTCAGCCGTAAAATCAAACGACTTTAACACTTTAACAGCTAAAGGCACTCCACCGACGCGAATTATGGGTTTAGGCTCTATATACCCCTCATTAGAAAATCTTTGGCCAAGGCCATTCATTGGAAATAAAATATTCATTATTTATGTATAAAATAGACGTCCTTTCTGTCTTCTTCGTATCCCTTATAAACGCTGGTAACAGGATCACCAATTAATGCACCACGATGCTCTAGCTGGTCATATAATAAATATTGTAATATCCACATGTCAGAATTAATTTCGGGTTTACCCATGCTTTCGCGCACCTCGGTGAACTTTTCATAAAATTCTAACATCTTATCATATTTACCTCCTATTACCCCCATATTAATTAAGTCCCAAGATATTTGGTTCATGGCGAAGCTCATAAAATTTTCCCAATTAAAGAAACGATGAAAGTTTAGATATGGAAATTCAGATAATAAGAGGGTGTCTTTACAAGCATAATAATCGAACTGTGGATAAATCCTCAATAGTTCAGATGGGTCTTGTACCACAGTTACATCTGACCCGTCGTTATGGAATACCCAGTCGTATTGGTGTTCCCGAAGCCAATTTCGAAAACAAAAGAAGCGCCAATCATTGTTGGAATATTCTGACACATCCACTTTCTCAAAGTGAACATGCTCGGTGGTGTACTTCTCAACAAACGGCTCGGATAGATTATCGTGGAAGACAACGCCATTTAACTTCAAGCTATTCACCGAATTATACCAGCGTTCGATATAAGAAATATCGTTTTGCCATACCTTGCCATCATTAGCTACCCCCTCTATATGAGGATCACCTAATTGTGGGTGTTGTTTTGCTGAGAAATATGAAGTTAAAATCACGCCATCCATATAAAGGATAGTATGGTTTTAGAAATATAATTCAAGTGCTAATATGAAAAATTTTCTATATCAGGTATAAGGGCGTCTAATTCGGCTTTGGTTGTGGCCGCGTCAATTAGATCAACAATTTCAGCTTCACGGGAAAAACAAGCTTGTACGTGATCGTTAACCATTTCGGCCACGGCGTTGACTTGATTGGCGTTAAGGTCTATAAATCTTCCATTAGGACGCTTAAATTTTACAATTGCGGCTGGCCGAATAGTCACATACATTTGTAAGATGTTTATCTTATTTTGAGTTTCTATATCGGTGGGAATTGTTTTCCCGTTATAATCTATCCCGTTAATTTCTAGTTCGTACCGAGCTTTGCCAGTTTCGGAGACATACATTTCACGAACCATCTCAATATATAAAGCGTCAAGTTCAGCTTGCGTAGGTTGGGGACCAAGAACACTTTCATCCCAGCTTAAAAAGGTATCGGTGTCTCTGTCGTATTTAATAAAAGATCGAAATTGAGCATAAACCGCGCGAGTTTTAGCTATCTGACGAGCTACAAAATAATTTGGATTAGGTATTGTAAACATGATAATAATTACACTAGAAACTTAAAGCGTTCCACCCTTTGTTGGTGGCTATAGTGGGATCACAAGTGGCAGTTCCTGGATTGCCTCCATACCAAAAATAATGCACGTTACCGACACCACCTGTGGCTGGTAGATCGGTCATTATTGCATTTAAGTTAGCAGCAGATAAATTATTTGTTTTAACACTAACCTCCTTTGAATAAGGAGAATAAACATTAAGATTATCAATACCAGAAATGGTATCGTTAAAGTATGGGCAATTAGTTATATAAACGGCGCGTAAAGCCCCTGTACAAGCTGATAAATCTATAGAAGTTATTCCAGAACTGTAAGTACAAGCAAAGACGTTTAAACCGCTAAGAGAAGAAAGATTTATTTCGGATATGAGGGGACTTTTAATTTGAAAAGTAGTTAAAGACGGAAGTTGTACATCAAAACCAGTAAAATTATCACCGCCAATTTTTAAATAATCTAAATTAGTTAAATGATTAACATCTAAAAAATCTAAAGAGGTATCGTAACAATTAATATATGTTAACCCTGTACTGGCACTAATATCTAAACTGGTTAAACTTTCACACCCACCCAAATCAATATAATCTAATAAAAGATTATTAGAAAAATCCAAAGAAACTAAACCAGTATTATCGTCACAGTCCAGTGTTATAAGGGACGGGTTATTTCTTAAATCTAAAGAGGTTATGTCGGCATTGTTACACCGCAATTCTTCTAAATTGGGGATAAGAGAATAATCAAGATCGGCGAGTTGAGTACACCATTGTATTTCTAAATATTTTAAATTAGTACATCCAGTAATGGATAAATATGTTAAATCCTCGCTCGAAACTAAATTTAAATATTCAAGAGACGGACAATAATTAAAATTTGCGGTTGAACAATAAGTCCCGTATGTTTCTCCAGTTATTAAAGCTGGAGCATAACTTAAATCTAAATGCCCGCCTAGAGAGGCATAATCATCGGGAGCAAAATCCGTCATTAAATGAAAATCTTTTACAACACCTATACAATTATTACTACCAGTACCAAAAGCATACCAAGTAGAATGTATATCTCTCATCTCATAGCTGAGGTCTTGTTCATCACAATCCCACAGGACAGTTTTCCACACAGGATTAGAGCCGATACCAATAGCAGAATCTACTTCTCTTCCTGTTTTTTTGATTAGTTTACTCATAACGCCACAGTATTATATGCCCAGTTCTTAGCCGTTAAAATCGTATAATCAGCCCCAGCAGTCCCTACATTACCTCCATAATATACTGTTTTGGTTCCATTAGCAGTGGGCAAATCAGTAAAAATAGTATCTAGCTCAGACGCCGAAAGATTACAATTACGAACCCTCACTGATCCAGCGCTGGCAACACTTGAGTAAAACGAACTAAGATTATTTATTTTTCTTAAGTTAGGACACACGTCTAAATACAAATTGTAAGTATAAGGGGCGATAGCATAAGTTTTTAAATTAGGACAATTACTAAAATTTTGAAAATAAGAATACCACGCAATTTTGCTGGCGTCTACGTGGGTAAATAGATTATGATCCCCATATAGAAAAACAGCTTTATAAAATTTACTACAATCTATTTCTGTTAAGTTATTATAATTTAACCAACATTGCGTAAGGTTCAAATGTTTTTGGTCAATCTGAAGAGTCTCTAATCCATTCTCTGGTAAAAATAATTCTGTTAAGGCTGGGGCATCTTTTATATGCATATTTTTAAGATCGCCAGAATTATCATAAAAATAGAATTTAGTAGCAACTGGTAAAGAAATAGGATAAAGACTATCGACCACATTTCCGCCACAAAAAATAGTGTCTAAATTATCACACCCCCTAATGTCAATTTTATTAATATCAGTCCCGTCACAATCCACATAAGTTAAATTGCGGCAACCAGCAAAATCCAAAGCTCCGCCATGATGTAAATCAACAGCGTCGTACACCGTAAGGGATTGTGGTTCTTGGACAACGATGCTGCTGGTTCCTAATTCATAGGTTCTTCCACCAGTAATTGTAATTCCAGCCAACGACGAAAGGCCAGTTGCAATAACTTTCGGGGCATTTACTCCGTTGGATAAAGACGCAACGATATCGTCTGAACTGATCTGACTGGTTATGCTCATCCGAACGCCCAATTCTTTTTAGTAGCTACTGTAGGGTTATGAGACCCAGTACCAACATTTCCGTTTAAATATAATATCCCAGACTCTCGACCCATTCTGTTTGGAAGTGATGTATATAAATTGTTTAAAGCCGTGGCGTCCATACCGTTAGAAGCGGCTCTTGGTTCAAGGTCAACCACAGATAAATTATCGCACCCACCAAATGTAGCCTGAGTAAAATTATTAGAATTTGATTCAAAATATTCTAAATTAAGCATCCCGTCGCACCTTGCTTGACCGCCAAATGGAGAAATATAAGTGTCTATATAAATATACCCACACTCCAACGGATTATGCATAATTAAAAAACCGTCAAAAGCTTGAGAGGAGGTAGCTTCTACACCAGTGACAGCACAAGAACCAGAAACCGTAACTTGTGGATAGGTTCCAGTTGTCCAAGGAGAATCTCCCAAATTTATTCCAGAGCAAAAAATAGAAGAAGCTCTCCGCAATCTCCTTACCGAATCTTCCACCTCCCGCACCGAAGTATAAATAGAATTATACGACATGGTTTATTTTACACTAAAAATATATTGAAAGAATCTGGTTTGGGTAGTAATCTATGTGTATATACATCCCGTTTTGAGGCTCAACCATATACCAACCAGTATCCGTTAACACGATGTTCAGCATGTGCCAAGTTTCACAACCGCTAGGAATATATGCAAATTCAAAATTTTGCTTTACTATAGCTAAACCAACTAAAATTTGGCCAGCATTTTCTGTTTGATTTTTATTGGTTAAAAATAAAAGACTTTTAAATAAATTAGAAAAATTGTCGCAATCGAAATTATTTTCTAAATATGTTATACGATTTTTTATTAAAAAAATCTTCCACCACTCTATAAATGTGAACAATTGTTCACTGCTAAGTACAGAATATTCTTCGTCAAAATAATATACGGATGCAGATAGACCTCCGATCTCTCTAGGTGATATTAGCGTAACAGGATTAAATTCTGGAACTACCACATCTGTAATAGAAATTTCGAATTCGTTAATAATAGTTTTATCTAATTGATATAAAGACCGTGGAGCTTCGTTTATAGGATCAATAATTTGAGTCCTTGAATTAAGAAACAAATATAAAACCAACATAACCACTACGGCGTACATATATTTGATGTATTTCATCTACTATTAAATACACTGACGCCCTAGTTAGCGGATAGATAATATTCTATCTATCTAATAGGACAAGCACCGCCTTCACACTCTATTCCGTGTATCATTTCCCCAAAAACATCCAAATTGCTATACGGCGTTATCTTTTGAGTAAGTTTTTCATAAGTTTCCTTACTTATTTCTTCATAAGGGGCTTGATCGAAACCGTGGTTGCTTTTAAGTAAAAAAGAAACTGATTTTATATTATCTTTATAGTTCTTAGACATCCATTCTTTCATTTTAGGCAAGTCTTCTTTCCTATAATAAGCCGTGACAGATACTGAATTATCGGACCAAAAAGTTTGTATATTTTTAACAAGTTCCAACTGGTCTATAATATCAACATCGTCTTCCAGAACGCAATCTGAACCACTATAACATGGAAATTCTATAATAACCGTGCCGTGATCAATACTTCCGTCTAATTTTCTTAAAAATTCAACATTATAACCAAAGTCTTTACATATTTGAACCAGCTTATCGTTACTGGACATGCGTATGCGGCGAATATAATACGTAAAGATAGCTGGATGAATTCCTGGAGTAGACCCAGCAAGCAAGGAAAGGGTTCCAGAAGGCTTTACCGTGGTCAATTTGATACTCCTGTTCCAACCTCTCTGTTTACTCCAATCCTCGTCGAACTGGCGCAGTTTATTATAACACTCGTCTAACCAGCCAAGCTTATCCAACGACTGACATATTCCCGTTACACCCAATCCAAGCCTCATATTCTTATGAACAACTCTCGTGGTTTCCTCATGAATAAAATCCATGGCCGCTATAGCTTTTTGGGTTTTGTAAAGTAAACGTGCCGAATCCCATAATTCTTCTTCATCTTGAATGTTATTAAGAAAAATTTCTGATAAATTACAGCACTCGTAGCTTTCAAGAACTATTTCGCCGCATGGGTTTAATCCCTCACATTTATCCTTTTGCAATCCATCTATCAATCTTCCACGTTTTTGGGCAAGCGGAAGATTAAAAAATCCATAAGGTTCCCCTTTGGCCATGCCAGTCTTACTATCAGTTTCATAACCGAGATTCCAAACCTCTGCCGAAATATGATCATAACTATCAGCCTGTAAAGTATTATTGGACATCACTCTCCAATTTGGAATTTTACCAGTGGCCCAGTTCTTGGCGCGAATAAACAAATAATCATCAGGGTCTCCAATTGCCAATTCAGCAGAGCGGCGAACATTACCAGCGACAACAATGCTTCCAATAATATTACAAATATCTAGAACATCCAACGACCTGAGTTTTTTATTTTCCCTAGATTGAAAAATTTTACATATTTCATTAAGACCATCGACTAAAACCTTCGGTCCAGAAGCTGTTCCTCCAAAGCCATTGATAGGTTCGCCTTTGCCCCGAATTAAAACAGTAGAATAAGTAAAGCTTTTACCTGTCACAAAAAATGAATCCAATACCCTATCTAAAATAGAAACCCAGCCTTCACGGGAGTCTGGGATAATAAAATCGGCGTCATTTCTTTCGTTGGCGGTAATAGTAACACCTTCTATAATTCTAGGTAGTTCGTGTACGTCTTCTCGCCTTACGGAAAATCCAACGCCACCACCGAGCATGAGGTTCTCAAATAGAAAAGTAAAAGCTTTAGGCTCCCGCATAGAGACAAAAAAACAGTTCAGTAAGCTATTAGCTCCAAACCTATCGACAGTTGACGTCCCTAGTTGCCATAACATCCTGCCGCCGAAGCTACATTTAAGGTTAAAAATTAGATCGTATAATCTTTCAGCTTCTTCCTGAGTATATTGAGCGCCGATCTTTTGAGCGCCGTTTATACATCGGGCAACAGTGTCGCACCATTCTTCATGTGAACCGTCTTCTTGGATACGACTGTATGTACGTTTGTACACTATATGACCTAATCCATTAAATCCCCACCGTGGTTGTTTTCCTTTATATTGTTTTAAAAATTCGTTTGTAATAATATTATTTAAGTCCATAAATTTAAGGGTAAGTATTGTTACACGGCTATTCGTCCCAGTCAAGAAAAAAGCGCAACTTTTAAAAAATATATTTATTGGCATGAGCTTTGCTAATTATCTTATATACTAAGAGTATCTTATACTAAGTTAATATTATATATTAGGTACTAAACTAATAATATTAATAAGAATATATTAGTTTAGTGAGTAATAGATACTAAGATATCTTAGTCTCCCTATAGCTCTTTCTTTAATTTATTATCTCCTACGTCGATAATAAATACTTTTTTGAAAATAAAACTTGACATTTTTAGTCTTATCAGTATCATCCCTTGAGAATAATTAAATTATATATGGAAAACGAAGCTCTCATCATTAAAACGTACCCAGTTTATGTAAATATAGAAGGTTCAGGGATTATTCCCAAGCAACAGCATAAAGGAGACGCTGGTTTTGACTTAGTCGCCGCAAGTCCCGCAAAAATATTTGGTCTTGAAAATTTAGAACATAAAGGGTTTTATCATTATATTGATTATATCGAGTACGATACAAATGTGCGGGTGGCCCCACCAAAGAATATTTTCTCAACAGTATTTCCTCGATCAAGTATATCGAATAAAAATTTGGTTCTCGCTAACAGTGTGGGACTTATTGATTCTGGTTATCGAGATACTATAAAATTGCGTTTCAAATATGTGGCGCAACCTTGGGATTATCAATCGTTTGAAAATGGAGACTTACTAACAACTATTGACGCGGCGCGAATTTACAAAAAAGGTGATCGTATTGGCCAACTAGTATTTTTTGAGCATACAAACGTCAATTTAAATAAAATTTCTGCGGAAGATTTAGCTAATGACCCCTCATCTCGTGGCGAGGGAGGTTTTGGGAGTACTGGCGATTAATGATAAACGACTTTGAATGTGTAAAGAACGTTCAAGATTTGTGCGACGAAGATTCTTTAAAATTATTAATTGAGAGACACTCTGGTATTTATGTCGATATAATTAATAGGTTTATTAGAGAGCCATATCTGAACGAAATAAAATTAGACCTCATATCTGACAAGGATACTTTTATATATGAATGCGCTCAAACATACAATCCAACTAGAAAAGCAAAATTTAGTACGTATCTTGGCAACCAAGCTAAATATCGGTGTTTAAATTTGTTCAACAATCCTAGAAATAAAAATTTACATCATAAAACCGTCCCTATTAACTATGCCACAGATTTGTTTCATCAACCTGATATTTTTAAAGAAGTTGATTTACACGAAAGAGAATCTATAATTTTCAAAGTGCTTGAAACGTATCCAGATGATAGGGCAGTAACCATTTTCAATCTACGTTATATCGAAGGAGATAAGAATAAAGTCATGTCGTGGAAAAAAATAGCGAAAAAGCTTGACTTGTCCAGCCAAGGATGTATAGATATACATAATAAATTAATTAAAACTATAAAAAAAACATATGAACAAAGTAATATTAATTGGGAATCTAACACATGACCCAGAACATAAAAAAATAGGTGATGACAAGGAAGTCTGCAAATTGAGACTTGCTGTCAATGGATATAAGAAGGACGATGTTGTCTATGTGGATGTCGATGCTTGGGGCAAGTTAGCTTCCCTATGTAACGAATATCTTGTAAAGGGACGAAAGGTCGGTGTAGATGGACGTCTCGCCCTTAACCAATGGGAGACTGAGTCTGGTGAACGCAGACAGAAATTGTTTGTTATCGCTGATCAGGTTGAATTCCTTTCTCCTAGAGAAGACAGCGGCGACTCTAAGCCAGCCAAGGAAAAGTCTGCAAAACCAGCAAAGCCTGTAGATAATCAGGATTACGACGACGATTCAGACATACCTTTTTAAGAGATGATTGTAGTCGACTGTCCAGTAAATAATCTCAGCTTTGGCAATGTATCTTATAATATATTGCGAGAGCTTTATCGTAGAGGCGAAGATGTGTCCCTATTTTTATTAGGTGATCGCATCGACGCCTCTGCGTTCGATAAAATTGACCCAGATTTTAAAGTATGGATTGAACAAAGTTATCAAAACAGATATAACACTTATGATTCAGATTTGGCCGCTTTTAAATTATGGCATTTGAATGGTTCTATAGATAAAAAGACTAATAATCAGTTTCTTTATACATTCTACGAATGTAGTCAGCCTACCACGGCAGAAATTGCCATAGCTAAATCTCAAAAACATACGTTTTTTAGCAGTTCGTATTCTAATGACAACTTTGCTAAATGCGGGGTTGAAAATAGTTCTTATATCCCCGTGGGTTTCGACCCAGATTTAACAATTAAGAAGGTTAAAAAACCCGCTGGAATACAATTCGGGTTGATGGGTAAATACGAAAATAGAAAACGCACTGAAAAAATTGTAAAATTGTGGCTTAAGAAATACGGCAACCAAAGAGGTTACTATCTTAATTTATTAATTAACAATCCGTTTTTTTCACCAGAGGAAATGCAACAGCTTCTAGCTAATCTTATAGAAGAAAAAAGGTATTTCAAT
>Ga0307378_10006047_pt1 | contig 16679 bp, 18 predicted proteins | sample UN1MG_FD_202238 | JGI IMG/M metagenome (GOLD analysis project Ga0307378, IMG submission 202238) | Soil microbial communities from Risofladan, Vaasa, Finland - UN-1 | ecosystem: Environmental > Terrestrial > Soil > Coastal area > Acid sulfate soil | place: Finland: Risofladan, Vaasa | collected... | reverse complement strand
AAGCACCGACGGAGGCCCAACCTGGACCCACAGCGAAACGAGTTCTTTGACCAGATGTTGCTGGACCTGGGGAAAAGCCCGTGATCGCTATTGCACACGGGGTGGGACGTTATCGCGAGTGATTTCCCCTTGACGTTCTTTCATGATTTTTGTATCATAGTTCGCGGAGATTGGCATATAAAAATGCCTCGTAGCCTGGCAGGGCGTATCGGGGCGAGGACTTAGGACTAATGCATCGTAACGAATCGGCACCTGCAAGTCAAGAAAAAAAGCCCGAACCGCCTCAATTCCATCCATCACTACCAAACGGGTATCTCTTCAAGATTGCGGCCGAAGTGTCATGGCGAGCATCATTTCACGATGCACTGCAGACGGCGGCCGAGCAGCTCGAGACTTTCGGCAAGGGGGTTCCCTGGCTGACAATGGCCTACCTTCTCGACGCCTGGCGAGCTGCCGGCGAGGGTATAGCTTTCGCTGACTGGCTGGACGCGGTCGGCGGATGGTCTCCCCACGTCGAGATGCTACATTCGCGCGGGCTGCTTCCTATCGAGTTCTACGAACAACGCCGAGAGGCCCGGTCGAAATTTGCCCCTGATGGTATCATCACCATGGCCGAGCTGGCCAAACACAAACACCTGAGCACGCGCACTATACAACGCTGGATTGACACCGGCAAGCTGCCCCTGCCGACGAAGCGAAACGGCATGAACACCTGGCAAGCGGCCGAGCTGCAGGAGGTACTCTAATGGCCACGCTGTGGAAAGACGCCGGCAGCGACCTGGCGTTATCGCCTGCGGATGTGGGACGGCACGATCAAGAAGCTGACCGGCACGTCGCGCAAGAATCAGACGCGGAGACGTGCCGAGGCCGAGCAGCTTCGCCAGGATGAGATCCGCCTGCGCGGTGGACCGCACCCCTGGGAAGGCGAGCGCAATACTTCCATCGATGACGCCTTCAAGCGTTACATCGACTGGGGCAAGGCCGAGGGCGGCCGCAACGGTTTCCCCTGGGCACCGTCGCACGCTTCGATGGTGGAGAAGCAGCTGCCGTTATGGAAGGAACGCCTGGGCCTGAAACGCCTCGGCGACGTGGTGAATATCCGGGAGGCCGTCGAGCGCGAGCGGGCGATGATGCGCAAGACGCTGACCGCGAAGGGCGTCAACAACTACACCGATGTGTTACGAGGCTTTCTCACGTACTGCACCAAGCGGCGGATGATTGAATCAAACCCGCTGGCCGGCATGCCGGGCCTCGCCCACGAGGCGACACAGACACCACGCCGGGCGATGACCGCGGCCGAGCTTGGCCAGCTGCTGAGATCGGCGCCGCTTGAACGATCGCTGCTGTATGGCGTTGCTGCGATGACTGGTCTTCGACGCGGGGAGATCGAGCGGCTGGATCGTGACGCGCTCGACGTCGAGCGCTGCGGGATCGTGTTGCGGGCGAGTCAAACGAAGTCGCGCAAAGAGGTATTCCAACCGCTGCCGCGCGACCTGGTTCAGCAGCTTCAGATACTCGCCACGCTGCCGGATCGCCTGTATTACCGCTGGGGCGTCCGTCGCGACGTTCCCGAGCGGCCGCTGCTGTGGGTACCATCACATACCGCGCGATTCTTCTATATCGATCTGGAGGCTGCCGGCATTGAGAGGGAAACGCCTGACGGCCGGCTTGACTTCCATTCGCTGCGCGTCACCTACGATAACCTGTTATTCGAGGCGGGCGCGAGCGTGAAGGAGGCCCAGCACCTGATGCGGCACGCGGACCCTCGGCTTACTGTTCACGTCTACGGCCGCACGTCCGAGCAGCGACGGCAGGAGCTTGTGGAATCGATCAACGGCGCGATTCGTACCCGCATGGTACCCGCGCAGGCCGGGGCACGAATGGCGGCAGGTGCAGAAAACGCAGACCCTGTACGCGAATCTGCGAGGTCGGACATGGTGAGGGCGCTGGGGATCGAACCCAGGACCTACGGCTTAAAAGGCCGTTGCTCTACCAGCTGAGCTACACCCCCATATTGTCGAAGGGCATCTGGCGGGCGCTGATCGGCCATCCGCCGGTCTTGCCTCTTTCTATTAGTGCTTTCAAACCTCCATTAGTTCTTCGGTTTTTTCCGCCAGGGCGTCGTCGACTTGCTGTTCGTATTTCTTGGTAAGCTCCTGGATTTCGTCTTTGAGGCCGTGGAGGTTGTCTTCGGAGAGGATGGAGTCTTTTTCCTCTTTTTCGGCCTGTTTGTTGCCGTCGCGGCGGACGTTGCGGATGGCGACTTTGGCGTCTTCGGACATGCTTCTGATGCGGCTGACCATCTGCTTGCGGCGCTCTTCGCTGAGTGGCGGGACGGGCAGGCGGATCATTTTGCCGTCGTTGTTGGGCGTGAGGCCGATGTCGGATTTCAGGAGGGCGCGTTCGATGTCGCCGATGAGTGTGCGGTCGAACGGCCGGATGACTATCTGCCTTGGCTCGGGCACGGAGATGGTGGCGATCTGGCGCAGGTCGGTGGCGGCGCCGTATGCTTCTACTTTTACGTTTTCGACGAGGCCGGGGTTGGCGCGGCCGCTGCGCAGTGTGCGGAATTGGCTCTTGAGGCTGAGGACGGCTTTTTCCATTCGTTCTTCGACGTCGAGCAGTATGTCGTCGTAGGGCATTTGTTATTCTCCGTTGATCAGTGTGCCTACCTGCTCGCCGGTGAGGACGCGCTTGATGTTGCCTTTTTTCGTGAGGTTGAATACTATGATGGGCATGTTGTTGTCCATGCACATGGTGATGGCTGTGGAGTCCATCACTTTCAGTTTATCGTTCAATACCTGCATGTAGTTGAGGTGATCGTGTTTTTTTGCGCTGGGGTCGATGACTGGGTCTGATGTGAAGACGGCGTCGACTTTTGTGGCTTTGAGTATTACTTCGCATCCTATTTCGCAGGCGCGCAGTGCGGCGGCGGTGTCGGTGGTGAAGTATGGGTTGCCTGTGCCGGCTGCGAGTATGATGAGGCGGCCTTTTTCGAGGTGGCGCAGTGCTCGTCTGCGGATGTATGGCTCGGCTACGTCGGACATTCCGATGGCGGTCATGACGCGTGTTTCGACGTTGTAGTGGTTTTCGAGGCAGTCTTGCAGTGCGAGTGCGTTTATGACTGTTGCGAGCATGCCCATGTGGTCGGCGGTGGCTTTGGTGAGGCCGCGTTTTGCGAATTGCGAGCCTCTGACGATGTTTCCGCCTCCGATGACGAGTGCGACTTCGGCTCCCATCTGGAGGATTTCGCTTGTTTCGGCGGCAACGTAGTCGACTTGTTCGGGGTCGATGCCGCTGCCGCCGGGCATGCACATGCCTTCGCCGCTGATCTTGAGGAGGATCCTCTTCCAGATGAGGTTCCTCTTGTTCACGTTTCTTCTCCGAGCTGGTAGCGGGTGAATCGGGCGACGGTTATGTTCTCGCCTGTTTTGGCGATTATCTGCTTGATCAGGTCGTCTACGGCGATGGAGGTGTCTTTGATGAAGGGTTGCTCGAGGAGGCATACTTGCTTGAAGTAGGCGTCGAGCTTGCCCTGGAGGATTTTTTCGATGATGCTCTCGGGTTTGCCTTTGACCTGGTCGGCGTAGATTGCTTTTTCTTTGTCGACGAGTTCCTGCGGGACGTTGTCGCGGCTGATGGTGAGGGGGTCGCTTGCTGCTACTTGCATGCAGATGTCTTTTGCGAGTTGTGCGAAGTCGTCGCCTTTGGCTACGAAGTCGGTCTCGCAGTTGATTTCGATCAGGACGCCGATTTTGTTGTTGGCGTGGATGTAGCTTGCGATGCGTCCTTCGTTGGTTGTTCGGCCGCTTTTCTTTTCGGCTGTTGCGAGTCCTTTTTTGCGGAGGTATTGGATTGCTTTTTCGAAGTCGCCCGCGCATTCGTGGAGTGCTTCTTTGCACTTCATCATGCCGATGCCGGTTTTTTCGCGTAGTTCTTTCACTTTGGCTGCTGTGATTTCCATCCGGCTTCCTTTCGTGTATGTTGAGCCGTTGGGCTGTTATTCTGTTGCGGTTTCCGTTGGTTGGTCTTGTGTCTCGGGCTGAGGTCCTGCCTCGGGGGTCGAGACGCTTTCAGCGACGGCTGCGGGTTGTGCGGCTGCTTCTGCGGCCTCGGGCAGCGGTTTTGCTTCCATTCCTTCCATGTATGAGGATCTGCCGGCCACGTATGCGTTTGTCAGCTTGTCGATGATTAGCTGTATGGAGCGGATGGCGTCGTCGTTGCCGGGGATCGGTATGTCGATGAGGTCGGGATCGGAGTCGGTGTCGATGAGTGCAACTACGGGTATCCCGAGTTTTACGGCTTCGCGGACGGCGTTTTTTTCGCGGCGGGGGTCGATGATCACGAGTGCGCCGGGGAGGCGGTTCATGTTGCGGATGCCGTCGAGGTTTTCCTTGATCTTGCGCTTTTCGCGGTTGAGCGTGGCGATCATTTTCTTGGAGTAGTTGTTGATCTCGCCGGTTTCGTCGAGTGCTTCGAGTTCTTCGAGCCTGCTGAGCCTCGAGCGGATGGTTCGGAAGTTGGTGAGGATTCCGCCGAGCCAGCGGCTGGTGACGTATGGCATTTGGGCGCGGGCTGCGGCTTCTTCTATGATTCCGGAAGCCTGGTTCTTGGTGCCCACCAGCAGTGCCTGCTTGCCTTCTTCTGCTATGCGCTGGAGGAATCTGGTGCCCTTGATGAGGCCTCGGAGGGTCTCGCGAATGTCGAGGATGTGGATTGAGTGCCGCTTGCCGAAGATGAAGGGGTCCATTTTCGGGTTGCGTCGGCTGGTTCGGTGACCGTAGTGTACTCCTGCGTCGAGCAGTTCCTTCAGTGTTGTTATTGCCAAGATTTTACCTCCATAGATATGGGCAGTGCCGCTGGTTGACCTCCGGTGCACGATTGGGTGCTGTTGCCGGCGGCATCCTGGCAGTCAGCGGCCTGCCGCAAGGTTAAGAAAAACAGATTGCGGTGTCGACCCCGCCACATGCTGAGGCCTGCGCAATTTCTGCGAAGACCTTTATTATAGCATAAGGTCGGCATAAGTCAACTCCAAAAACACGAAAACGCACGTGCTGGCGCGTGTTTGCGTTCAGATGGGCCGGCGGCGGCGACGCGGGGGTGTGTTCGAGGCGCGGGTATATCGTTTTCTTGATTTTTGGCGCCGGCGCTCGTACAATCGGCAGAATGGGTGTTTGCGACCGCAGGTTTTTCATTCCCGGTGTTTGCCGCGGCGGCAGTGTGGCCGTGGCGAGTGAGGAGGCCCATCATATTTTGCGCGTGCTGCGGCTGGGGGTGGGCGATGAGCTGACGGCGTTCGACGGGACGGGTGTCGAGTGCCGCTGCCGGATAGCGGAGGCGGCCGGCGGGCGGCTGGTTGTGGAGGTGCTGGAATGCGCCGCAGTGAGCCGCGAGCTGCCGGTGAGTGTTACGCTTGCGGTGGCGGCGTCCAAAACTAAGGCGATGGACTTGGTGGTGCAGAAATGTACGGAGCTGGGCGTGGCGCGGCTGCTGCCTTTCGGCTGCGAGCGGAGCGTGGCGCGGGGTTGGGATGCTTCAAAGACGGATAAATGGCGTCGCGGGGTGGTGGAGGCGGCGAAGCAGTGCGGGCGAAACATGCTGCCGGTTGTGGACGGATTGGTTGACGTTGCCGGGCTGGCTGATGAAATTGCGGGGCATGATCTGGCGGTTGTGGCGGCGGTGGCGGAGGAGCGCTGCGTGCTGAGGGAGGTGCTGCGCGAGTTTCGGGATGCGAGGAGGATTTTGTTTGCGATCGGGCCTGAGGGGGGTTTCACGGAGGATGAGCTTGCGCTGCTGACGGCGGCGGGTGCGCGGGCGGTGTCGCTTGGGCCGGCGGTTTTGCGTGTTGAAACGGCGGCGATTGCGGCGCTGGCGATGATCTCGTATGAGTTTTGCGGCTGACGATGCCGGCGGCTGCCCCGGATGGCTGGCCGCGTCAATTCCTGAACGGAGGATTTTTTGATGCTGACTGCGATCACACTTACTGTTTCGGAGTCGAAGCGGTTGATAGCCAGGGGAGTGAAGGCGATAGATTACGTCGAGCGTGCGCTGGAGGAGGGGATTGTGGCGGTTGCGAAAAAGCGGTAATTACCGGATTTTCGCATTTTTTTCTGAAAAAATCGCGGGGCGCGACCATATCTGTCATACCTACCTGGTATAATAAATCAGAGCAGCAAGCTAAGCGTACTGTTTGAACATCTGCCGACTTGAGTGGAGGCGGGCTTGACAAGCGTAGAAGGATATGTGATAATGAGCCGCACTCAGCACCATCCGTTCCATTGAGCATTGGGGGTTGCAAACATGAAAACAGTTGACGTTCGTTTCCGGCTAACCGGCTCGCAGATACCCGCTGACCACGGATACCATCTCTATGCGGCCATCTCGCGGCACGTAGCTGCCACCCACGAAAATCAGGAAATAGGCGTGCATCCGATTGCAGGCAGGTTGGTCGGAGGCCGAATGCTCGCCCTGACGCATGCGAGCTGCCTGCACGTCCGTATCCAGGCCGCATATCTCCCGCAAATCCTCCCGCTGGCGGGCAAAACGCTTGAGATCGGCGGCTACCGCGTCACCGTTGGCACACCTGATGTTGCCGCTCTCGTCCCATCGGCCAGCCTCTACAGCAGGCTGGTTACAATCAAGGGATTCATGCAGCCCGATGAATTCCTCGATGCGGCAAACCGGCAGCTTCAGCTACTTGGGATACGCGCCGCCGCGAGCCTCGTGCAGCAGCAAGACAAGGTGCGGGCGAACCAGGATAGCGAAACCGGCACCCGGTCGCCCGTGCTGCGCCGCACGCTGCGCATTCGCGACAAGGAGATCGTAGGTTTCGCGCTTCGCGTGGAGGGCCTGACGGCCGACGAATCGATCCGCCTGCAGGAAGCGGGTATCGGCGGCCGGCGCAAGTTCGGTTGTGGCATCTTCCTGCCCGACAGGACCTGAAGATGATTCTGCTCGCAAAAAGCACCAGCACCCCGGATCAACCGCCAGAACAGGCAACATTGCTGGGGCATACCGCCGCTGTGTGCGAAGCTTTCAGGACGATCTTCGGCGAGCCGGATGAACCCACACGAACGTGTCGAAAGTGGCTGGAGTTTTTCGGGATGGACGATAGCGCTCTGTGTGCTTTCCACCGGAATACGCTCGCTTCGTGCATCTTACACGACATTGGTAAAGCAAACACGGGGTTCCAGAAGGCGGTAAGGCGAAACGGGGAGCAGGCGATCAGGCACGAGCACTTGTCCGGTTTGATTCTCTGGCTTCCAGCGGTGCACGATCATTTCGCAGAATCGCTGGATTTGCCTGTTGTTGCGAGTGCGGTGATCGGCCACCATCTGAAGGCGGATAAGGCTCTTTTTGGTGTTCGCCTCAACCCGGACATCGACAGGTTCAAGATTCTGCCCGAGGGCGTGGGCAATTCACTCCAGGAGCTTGCCAGGCAGCTCGATCTTCCCCAACACGGTGGCCGGTTGCCGGAGGCGTGGTCATTTGCGCAAATCGATGGATACGTGAATATTCCTGCTCTGAAGGCTGCTTACGACAGTGACATGACATCGTTGAAACGCCACTTGCGGCGCGATAAAGAACGGCACAGGCTTCTCATGGCGGTGCGGGCTGCGCTTATTCTGGCAGATAGTGCGGGGTCGGGGCTTGCGCGCGAGGGGGAATCTGTCCGGGAATGGTTGAAGGCTGCGTTTGAAGATCATCCTCTTGTCGACGCAGCGGCTATCGAGGCCAAGGTCATCACTCCTCGAATCGCACAGTTGACCAAGTCCGGCCGGTTCACCGCATGGAATGGATTCCAGGACGCAGCCGAGCATCTTCCATCGCGTTCGCTCCTGCTTGCGCCATGTGGAAGCGGAAAAACGCTGGCAGCATGGAGGTGGATCAAGGCCCAATGCTCGGCACGCCCCCAAGCTCGCGTGATATTCCTCTATCCGACGCGAGCCACTGCAACGGAAGGGTTTCGCGATTATGTGTCGTGGGCGCCGGAAGCGGATGCTGCGCTCATCCATTCTACCTCGGCTTACGAGCTTGCGGGAATGTTCAAGTGTCCGAACGACGCACGCGCCCAGAGAGATTTCACAACTCAAGACCGCCTCTTTGCTCTCGCCTATTGGCAGCGAAGAATATTCAGTGCAACCGTCGATCAGTTTCTGGGATTCATGCAGCATTCATACCGCTCAACGTGCCTGCTGCCGCTTCTGGCCGACAGCGTTGTTGTGATAGACGAAGTCCACAGCTTCGACAGGTCTTTGTTTTCGGCGTTGCGGCGATTCCTGCAAGCTTTCACGGTGCCGGTTCTGTGCATGACCGCGAGCCTGCCGGAGCAACGCCTTCGCGACCTGACCCAAGACTGCGGACTGCATCGTTTTCCAGAAGACGACCGCCAGTTCGAGGATCTCAGGCAAGTTGCAGAAATGCCGCGATACGCCGCTGAAACCGTCTGCGGCGAGAGCGAGGCCGAAACCACGGCGCGCGCCGCATTCGACGACGGAAAGAGAATACTGTGGGTGGCAAACACCGTCAGCCGTTGCCAGCAGATTGCCCGGCGCCTGCACGCAACATGCTATCATAGCCGCTTCAGGCTTCAGGACCGCAAGACACGACACAGCACCGTGATCGGAGGCTTCCAGCGATCCGACAGACCACTTCTTGCCGTCACCACGCAGGTCTGCGAAATGAGCCTCGATCTCGATGCCGACGTGCTCGTCACCGAGTCGGCGCCCATCACGAGCTTGATTCAGCGGATGGGCAGGTGCAACAGACATGCACGACCCGGGGAAGCAAGACTCGGCAGAGCGGTCATCTACCAGCCGCCCGACGAAAGACCCTATGACACGGCAGATTTGGAGGGCGCGGACGCCTTCGTTCGGGCAATCGACGGAAAGCAGATCAGCCAGGCGCACTTGCAGCAACTGCTGGAAGAATACGGGCCGTCGGCACCGGAGCCGGACAAGTACGCCGCGTTTCTCGAAAGCAAACAATGGGCAGTCAGCCGGGAAGCATCACTCAGAGACGACGGCGATTTCACCGTCGATGCCGTCCTCGACAGCGATGTCGATGAGTATCTGCGTCTGCTGCGGCGAAAACAGCCTGCCGATGGGCTGATACTGCCCGTGCCGAAAAGGCACGCGATTCAAGACCCGCGCCTTGGGCAACGCTGCAAAGCAGCCCCGGGCGCTCGATACGACCCGCTGCTTGGTTTCATTGCCGATTAGCCCAAAAGGAGATGGCAATCATGAACGACGAGAACGACCAACTGACGCTGAGCTACGATCTTCACAGCCTGCCCACCGCCCAGCACAAGGCGGGGCTGGCAGGTTTGCTGATCATGATCGAATCCATGAAAATGAGGAACATCCAGCCGCTGCCGGAAGTGCGGGATGTGACGGCAACGACGGTAGAACTGGTGGTGAAGCCGGAGGCTCTGCAGGCGGTGTTCGATGACCTCTACGCTGCTCAGACCGTGGAAATCGAATCCCAGTCAAAATGGTCAGGCTCACCTCCGAAAAGGATAGAAGAGCGGGAAACCGCCGCCGAAAACGGCGAGGTGAAAAGGAAGAAGATTTACGTCTACGATGTCACGCAACCCTCTGGTGCATTTCTGGCCGCCTGTTACCCCGATGGCGATGGGCTGTGGCTCAAGCTCTGGCGCAGCATGATGTGGGGGATTCTCAGAGATAGATCAACAACTCGCGGCGTGTATGAGGAAAGACTCACCGGCGGCCGTTCATCTCAAGCACGCCTCGCGTATGATAGCGTCGCACAGAGCTTCCGGGTGGCGGCAAAAAAACGAGTCATGACCAAGAGCCTGGCCAGTCCATTGTACATTGGCGCGCAGGACAGCAACGCAGAACGCGTACCCTTTCAAGGAGTGCCGCAGCACAACCTCCTGCTGCATTTCTGGCCGCTCGTGAGCCTGATATTCATTCCTGTGGAAATCTCCACCACCGGCGAAACGAAGGAACGGGGCTATGTCATAGCGATACCCGAGCCATCAAACATCGAGTATTTCGTCGGCGACGGGATAGAGATGCTCCGCAGCCTCGACGCAACTCCTCGCGGATTCCGCCCAAAGGCGGCTTTCATCGACCTCCCCGAGGAGGGCGGCCTGGAATACCTACATCACCTGGCATTGCATCGCGTCGAGCAGCATGACATCTGCATCGCTTCGGTGGAAGTCTATCATCTTGAGAAGCAGGGCAACAGCGTCCGTACACACGCCGCAGAGCGAATCGAGGTGAACCGCAGCATACTCGATGCATACGAGAGCGTCCGAGGGAGTTTCTTCAACCCGATCTTCAAGGCCATTCGACTGCGCAACATGCTCGCAGGGCGGCCATGGTACGCCGGGATGGATGCGGCTTTCAGCAGTTACCCCAGCGAGCTATTCGTCTACACTACCGGCAAGTCTTCCCGATTCAGCTTTTTCGGAGACGATGCCAGACGCACGTTCCGTTCGATCAGTCAGAATCTGCAATCGAGAAAGGAGCAGAAAGATGAGTGAGCAAGACAGCGACAGGGCCCTCGGCGAGAAGGTGTATCGCGTGATACAGGCATATATCTGGCGAAGAAGCGAAGAACGCTCAGGCCACAAGTACGAGAGCTTCAAGAACAACAAGGGTGAGAATGGCAGGATCAAGTATCCCCCAGCATACAGGGAGGCAGTCGAGAAGGTCTGCAACGACGCCTTCCTCGCCATGCGTGGTCGCCGCGAACAGGCATTCACCGAGTACTTCGCCGGCACCATATTCTCCGTGCCCCAGTGGCTGCCCCAACACGACTACCTCGATGTGACCACCGCTCTCCTGCAAGACTGGGAGAAGGTCAAGACACTCTCGATGATCGCGATCTCGGCCAATTCGGCAATCGCAAAGGGAAACCAGGACTAGACAAAGGAGCATTCAGATGAACCTGTTCGCAACAGTACTCACCTACACCGCGCCCAGCGCCAACTACCGCGGCGAGAGCGCACAGAACCGCAGCGTGATTCAGAAGATCACCAGCGGGCGGCACGAATACGCGATCATATCGCCGGAGTCGATGCGCAACGCACTGCGCGAAACGCTCGCCCGAATGGGCCTGCCCTGCAATCGAAAGCGGCTGCACGACGAAGAGCAACTCGCCGTCGAATTCCAGGACTTCCCCGACGCCGAAGCCTATGCCGACGACTTCTTCCTCGGCTGGCTTGTGGCGCAGTCAGGCAAAGACCGCCAGAAGACACTCGCCGCACTCAAGGAGAAAGGCCGCAACCCCGATGCGTTCACCTTCAAGCGCGATTCCATCGTCCGCATGAACATGGCCGTCGCACTCGAACCATACCGCCACGACAGCGTGTTCACCCAGTCGCCGCAGAACGCAGGATCAAGCCCCTGGAAGAATGCCGACAGTTCCCAGCTTCTCCACCGCGAGACCGCTGTCACGGCATTCCAGTATCCTTTCGCGCTCAACCTCGAAGAATGCCGCAGCAGACCCCCATGGGCGAGGCAACTGCTGCAAGCAATAGGCCAGCTCAACAACGTTGCCGGAAACCATGCCCGCAGTTACTTCGAGTTCGCACCCGCAAGCATCGTCGTCAGGCTCACCAACCAGCTCGTCGCCGGATTCGACACCTACGCCTTCCGGATCGATGAACAGGGCGCGCACGGCTTGCCCGAGATCATCGCGAGGATTCTCGATGACGATCTGCCCGGCCAGGAATTCTACCTCGGCGGCAAGGTGGTCAGAGACGCACGCAACATCGCCGTGAAAGATGCAAGCGAGGAGAATCCGAAGCAGACTGCTTCGCTCCTCAAGAAACTTGAGGAAAAGGGCGTGACCGCCGAACCCAACCCACAGCGGCTGCTCGAAACCGTGGCGAAGAAAGCGTTCCCGGAAGATCAGGCGGAGGAGTGAGCCGATGATAAGCCTATACCTCCAGGCGCCATTCGCCACATTCCGCACCTTCACCGCGGGAAGCTACAGGCCCACAGCCGGGTTCATCACCCCCTCGGCGGCATACGGCCTGCTGCTCAACGTTGCCGGAATAGAGATGCGGGCGGAAAACGCCAGACAACCGATGACAACCATAGCTTCCGGCCTGCCGCAAGCCAGGCTGGCAATCGGCGCAATCGCTTTCCCCGCGATCCACTCGATATTCCAGCAGGTGCACAACTACCCCGTCGGCAACACCAGAAAGGAGCACGCACCGAAAACCAAAGGCAACAAATACAACATTCAAACCGCTCGCAGAACATTCCTGACGGACATCCGCGCGTATCTCTGCGTTCAGGCAGCACCTGAGCTTGAAACAGCGATCGTCGATGGCCTCAAAGGCAACACCAACCGTCGATACGGGCTGCCATTCCTGGGCGACAACAGTTTCCTCCTCGACAAACTGGAAGTCGTCGATCGACTCAAACCCGCCCACTGGTTCACGCCCGTGGCAAGCGACGTCGACCAGCCGCCGGCAAGAATAACCCGGCTGACCATCACCATCGACAGGGCCGACATGTCGCAGACAAAATCGGCCCTGTTCGCTCCGGCCGCGCAGCCCGTCGAAGAAATCCCGGAGCAGGCCTGGGTGGAGGTGAGCTATTGAGGTGCAACCAGACACCCACACTATACGCGTGATGGTCTTCGTGTTTTTCCCTCTGATGCCGAAAGGCGTTGAGCACATGATGACTTCGCCGATCGGGTACCCGTCTTCCGAGTGTTTTTCCCTCTGATGCCGAAAGGCGTTGAGCACTGAGCGCCCGCGCAGGGGTTGAACCTGCAACCGCGTGTTTTTCCCTCTGATGCCGAAAGGCGTTGAGCACTGCAACGAAATCGCGCAACGCGGCAGCGCCGTGCTGGTGTTTTTCCCTCTGATGCCGAAAGGCGTTGAGCACGTATAAGGATTTATGGCGGAAAAGTTTTTTGGCTCTTCCGGATCGAGTGTGGGTCAATGCCCCGTGAAGTGGCCCCGGAGCTTATAGAAGAAATACTCATGGTCTCGAAAACCGTAAGCGATGCGCTTGATGACTTTCACCTTGTTGTTAATGCCCTCTGAAGGGCCTGTGCTCATATTGTGACGACAGTGTGCGAGCACACCGTCGATCCGATCCCGCAATGACTCTGCAAATGCCTTCAGTGGTTCAATGCGCGAACGTATGGCTCTGTTGAACCACCCTTCGAACCAGCGGCGGGCCTTTGTGACAGAGGTGTAGTCCCACAGCTTCTTGAGAGCGTCGCGCAGGACGTAGGCTGTCAGCAACCGCCTGTTCGCCGCCAGGAGCGTTTTGAGGCGCGCGGGCTCATCGTCGACCAGGTTCTCTCGGTTCTTGAGCAGCAGAAACTTGGTTCGTTTCATAACCTTGCGCTCCTCGTCCGTCTGGCAGCGCTTGGCCTCGTCGACTCGGACACGATCGATTACCTTGTGGTTGTAAAGCTTGACCACGTGAAAGAAGTCCCAGACGATCTGGGCGTTGGGAAGGCACTGGCGGACGGCCTGTTCGTAGGGGCGCCACCAGTCCATCGATACAGCCTCGATTCCTTCACAGACTTGCGGGCCGAAGACGTTGTTGAAAACATCGACAACGGCCTGCATATCGTGCCCTGCACATATCCAGACGATGCGATTGCGGTCGGTATCCAGAAAGATCGTTGCATAGTGATGACGCCGTGTTATCGAGAACTCATCGACTGCCAGGTGGCGGATGTTCGAGAGATCGGGCGGGTCCAGGCGCTCCTTCAGGGAGGTCTTGTCGATGCTCTTGACGAGGTCCCACCCCAGGCCGAATTCCTCGGCTATGCCCTGCACGCTGCGTTCTTCTCTGCACGCCCAGGCAACGGCGTCGGCAAGCCTTTTCGTGTGTCGGCGTCGGGGGGCGATCCAGTCCAGCACCTCGGTAGTAACACCGCAGTCGGGGCAGTCGACACGGAAACGTGGAACGAGCAGGGACACCTTCTTCCATGGCCCCCAGGGAAGGTCGCGAACGAAGCGGTCCGTAACGTCGTAGTAAGTGCTGAATATCCGACCGCAGCGACAGCGGAACCTATGACCCGTCCGCATCAACTCCACCACGACTTCTTTCACTTGTGCGTCATCTTCGGTCGTCTGGCCATCCTCGCCGAGGAAATGGTAATCGACGGGTTTATGGTCTGGAATTCCAATGAACCGTGTGGTAGAATACTCTTGCACGTGCTTGCCTCCGCTGAAGGAATAGATCTGAAATGTCCATTCCTCAAGTAGAGCAGGCACGTGTCTTAATTTCAAGGCTCTAATCCACACTCAAGCCGGAAGAGCCAGTTTTTTTTCGTGGGTGTTTTTCCCTCTGATGCCGAAAGGCGTTGAGCACCCGGTGTCCCTGTTGACGGCGATACTGTTACCATGTGTTTTTCCCTCTGATGCCGAAAGGCGTTGAGCACACGATTACGTTCCGGCTTCGCAGGCTCAGGCACATGTGTTTTTCCCTCTGATGCCGAAAGGCGTTGAGCACGCAACATGTGTATCGACAGGCAGTGGACTGGCCAGGTGTTTTTCCCTCTGATGCCGAAAGGCGTTGAGCACACGACGAACGGAGAAAGCCTTTATGTGGTGGGGAAAGTGTTTTTCCCTCTGATGCCGAAAGGCGTTGAGCACAGCTAAGCCGGAGCGCCGCCTCTCTATATATATACTGTGTTTTTCCCTCTGATGCCGAAAGGCGTTGAGCACTTGTCCGAGCAGCAGGCCATCAGCAGCGCGAAATCTGGTGTTTTTCCCTCTGATGCCGAAAGGCGTTGAGCACCGGATGAGTGGGAGCGGTGCCGGACTGAGCGGCCGGGTGTTTTTCCCTCTGATGCCGAAAGGCGTTGAGCACCGGCCTGCGGACCAGCCTGCCGCCCAAAACGATGCGGGTGTTTTTCCCTCTGATGCCGAAAGGCGTTGAGCACGTGCTATTGCGTCCCTGATATGGCGTGCTATCGGCCGTGTTTTTCCCTCTGATGCCGAAAGGCGTTGAGCACAGTGTATACTATATGCATACAGCATAGATGATAAAGGGTGTTTTTCCCTCTGATGCCGAAAGGCGTTGAGCACACATTTCCTCGACGATACTCTCTGAGCAGCAGGCGGTGTTTTTCCCTCTGATGCCGAAAGGCGTTGAGCACATGATGCTCACCTTGTGGTCGCGGTGCTCCAACGGTGTTTTTCCCTCTGATGCCGAAAGGCGTTGAGCACAACGGTCGCCCGACGTATATGTATTCATCCAGCTAGTGTTTTTCCCTCTGATGCCGAAAGGCGTTGAGCACGCAACACCCGCAGCCAAGTGGGGGCAGACTAAGCTTGTAACTGTTGAACTTGGGTTAAGCCGGCGCACCGATGAAGGCCGGACTACGGCAGTTTCAAACATAACAACTTCATTAGTTGACGCTCCCGGTATTAACTTCCGCCGAATTGCACAGAATACGCGCGTAATATTTTGTGAGCGGGCGATCTCCCACTGTCCGATAGCACGAAAACATAGCCCTTCTGGATTCAGCGGGACGGAGTGTCTGTTGGGGGTGGGCTTCAGCTTTTCTGCTGAAGCTCGTCGAGCGGCCGCGTTTTCCATCTGCGATGCACCCAGAACCATTGCTCGGGGCATTCGCGGATGCAGGACTCGAGCCGGTCGGTCATCTGCTGCGTGAGCTTGAGGACGTCGCCCTCGCGGTTGCCTGTCGATTCGGGCCGGAAAACACTGTCGAGTATCAAGTTGTAGTGGAATCGGTCGGGCTGCCGCCGTACGAATCCGAAGACTATGGTGCAGCGGAGCTTTAGTGCGAGTGCGGCCGGCGTGGGCCAGGTCGAGGCGGGCCGGCCGAAGAAGTTGATGAATATCCCGGAGCGGCGGGCGTCCTGGTCGAGCAGTATGGCGACGGACCCGCCGGATTTGATGGTTTGGACCATGTCGCGCACGGCTCCGCGTTTGCCGATCATGCGCTGCCCGGAAAGCTCGCGCTGTTTCGCGAGGTATTTTTCGAGGAAAGGGTTGTCGAGCGGGCGGGCGACGCTGTTAAGCGGCACAACCATCCTCGAGCAGGTGTGCCCGGCGATTTCCCAACTGCCGATGTGGGCGGTGACGACGATGATCGGGCGGCCTTCTTCAAGCTCCTGCCGGATGGGCGCGAGGTCGGGCGGGTCGACATATTTTTCGATCCCCTGCTGCAGCATCTGGGGCACTCGCAGCGTTTCGACCACAAGCAGCCCGAGATGGTGATAGACTTTTTTCGCGAGCCGATTGATCTCGTCAGTCGGTTTCTCGGGGAAGGCTGCGGCCAGATTCTGCCGCGCCACGTTGCGGCGGTGCGGCGACACTGCGTGCATGAATTCCCCGAGCAGCTTGCCGAAGTGCCAGGCGGCGCGCCAAGGCAGCGCGGCCGCCACGCCCGACACCACTCGAAAGGTGATGTATTCCACCCAATTCCTGAACGCACTGCGTTGTTTGCTCACTGCGTCTCCTTCAGCCTGAATCCGCAGATTCCGCAGATTCTTTCATTCATCACTATCCGCAGATTCCGCAGATTCTTTCATTCATCACTATTTTCCCTCACTGCGCCTCCTTCAGCCCGGCGTAGGGGCCAATGGCATTGACTTAAGCATTCATATGCAGAACAGCTTTTCACCTCTGATGCACCAAAGGTGCATCGTATGATAGCCTATGGCTAGCGAACGCCCGAAGGGCGGAGCGTAGCCATAG
>Ga0307378_10006045_pt1 | contig 16681 bp, 27 predicted proteins | sample UN1MG_FD_202238 | JGI IMG/M metagenome (GOLD analysis project Ga0307378, IMG submission 202238) | Soil microbial communities from Risofladan, Vaasa, Finland - UN-1 | ecosystem: Environmental > Terrestrial > Soil > Coastal area > Acid sulfate soil | place: Finland: Risofladan, Vaasa | collected... | reverse complement strand
CAGTTCTTAATTACTAAGCCAATATACGAAAAAAAACCCAGATAAAAAAATTATCTGGGAGTTATTTTGTCCAAAGTTAGAAAAAAATTTAGCTTAATCCCAAGTTAGCAGCTTTTAAATATACATTTGTAAGAAATCTTCTCATGGCATCAAGAGAATATATTCTTCTCATATCCAGCTCATATCCATTTTTCTTACGATCACTTATATAAGTATCCTCTGCATTTATGATTTGTCTGAAAGCATCTTTAATATCATCAACATCTTCATAGATATCAGCTGTCTGAATAAGCTTTTCAAGTCTCTGTCCTACACTTCCTTCTTCCTGAGTTAGGTCCGGATAGGTTTTTCTTTCCGATTTGGGGGATATAATCACAGTCTCCATAAGAACGAGACTATCTCGTACAGTTCTTGCCTTCATATTAATCATTTGTTTTATTTATTCAAGAAAAAAAAGATATTTATGCTCCTCGAGGAGTTAAAGTATCTTTTAGAAATCCAAACATCTCCCCATTATCCAAGAATACTCCTCCGCATTTTGGACATATATCGGTAATAGTTCCTTCAATATAATTTTTATTCATCAAAGTATTACACTTTGGGCAAAAGAGTTGAGGCTCCGCTTTAATTATTTGATCTAGCCGACAATCAAAACAAACGAGATTTCCGGCCGAATCTTTCCTTCTTGTTCTGTTTTTATTACAATGAGGGCACTTATGCCCAAATAAAAAGTCTAGTAGTTTTTTCATCTTTTAAGCATAGCCATCAGTTCTACAAATGGATTATATTCCTTATAAGGTTTTTTATCTTCAGGATTGTCTGAAAATCCATCGCAAGAAACAAGCCATGTAGGATCAAAATTTAGAGGCCATAGAAACCATCCCATTCTTATTCCATGAGAATCTCCTTTAACATTAGCTTCGGAATTATTGCATCTTTTATGAGCATCTCCTGGACAGGGAAGACAATGAACACATTTATAACAATTAGGTTTTTCCATCTTCTTTGAATTTTTCTTTAATAAACTTTTCCAGTTTTTGTCTCTCCCCAGCTAATATCCAAATAGCTGCTTTATGTTTTTCAAAAGTTTCGTTGTCAATAAAATTATCATATTTGCTTTCCTTATAATATTTCTCCATTGCTTTAGAGTAAAGAGCCATTGCCGATGCTAATAGTCTCTTTTCCTCTAAATTTACAATGTAAGGATTATGCGTCATGCTTCAAAATAAATTTATTTGAGATGACCTTGAATGAAAGCCTTCCTTGGTACCTCTCTGCAGGGTCTTTAGCTACAAATACAATACCTTCTCTAGCAGTATCGCATAAAGTTGACCGGCCATCCGCGTATAATATAAGATCCTCGAATTTATCTGGGATTGTAAACTCATCATCCACAATTGGAACGGAAGTTAATCCCATTTCATCAAGAGCTAAAATGAATTCTTCATATGAGAAAAATCTATAAGCTGTAGGATCAAAGATTCTGAAAAACCTCACAGTTTGTCCTTTAATACGGTATTTGTTCTTTTGGATTCCTTCACCAATAAGCTCTCCTTGCATAGTTAATGCTTGGAGATTATGAGCAGCCATATAAAGCCTCATTTTATACTCCAGCTTCATTTGACGGGCAACGGTCCAAAATGAATTGGTTTCATTTTCCAGAAGTTCAAGATTTCTAGAAGCTACCCCGAATTCTTCATCCTTAATGAAATAGGTTGCAGAAGTTCCATCAAGCTTTTCAGTTGCTATCCAAATGTGTTGCTTGTAGTTCTCGAATTCATCTTTAAGATTTTGAATTCTTTCTTCATCAGTCTTAATAGAATGAGAAGGGAATCTTCCTTTGGCGGTTCCTCCTAAGCAAGCAGGAATGGGTTCTTCATACTTAGTAATCCCTAAAACCTCGGTAACATCTACTCCGATTGGATCAAAAAACCCTGCTCCAGGAAATGGCTCAATAGTTAATCCATCAGGAGTTTCTAGCCAGCTTACACTCATTGGTAAAATGGTCAATGGAAATGCAATACCCTGGGATACCTGACCTCTGAATTTAGTGGTTTTAATCCTGTATTTTTTATTTGCAAGAAATTCAAACTCAGGACGTTCTGGCATTAAAGAATCAATCTCGCAATAGACACAAAGATCTCCTTCGCGAAATTCCCCTTTTTTAACTACTACATTCCATCCTCTGATTACGGCTCTCTCAAGATTATCCGCATTTATAATGGGATGAACCTCTAATATTTTTTGTATGGTTGCTAATTTACGTTCCATTATCTCGGATTGTTATGACGATAAGCTGCTGCTTTCGCCTCTTCGATTAATTCTTTACGTATTTCTTCTCTGGTCATGGTTTTACGTCTCTCCTCGTCTTCGTGTCCGAGTTCGTGTTCCATTTCTCTTTCCTTAAATCTTCTGCCTTCTTCGTCCATGTTATTATTTTATAATGCTTCTGCTAATTTAATTGCTAATTCCCAACCATACTTGGTGGGTTCAAATCTTGCGATTGGCGAATCCCCATTCGTAAAGAAGTGGGGATCCATCCTACGCTTTAATAATCCGGTGTTAAAAAACTTAGGGTACATCAGTATCTTGTTGCCCTCATAGTTCTTAACTCCTGGATAATTTACAAAAAATATGGGATAATCATTCACGATGATTTCTTTTACTACCTTAAAGTTAGTCGGATCCGGGGTGGAGGTATTCTCCACAGGTACGAATTCAGTTCGAACTACTGTTCTTACTCGTTCTGTACAATCTCTACTATCCGAACTAAAAGGCTTCCAGGCTCCCATTAATATCTATATTTTTGAAAAACTGATTCTTCACAAGGGACACATAATTGAATATGAGCGGGATTGTGAAGCTTATCTCCTGACTGTTTGACATATTCTACAGTCGAATAAGACCAATGACAATAACAAGTCCAATCATTTGCGTATCCTTTTACAGCTACCCATCTTAGACTTCCTCCATCCCGAGTCATGAAAAGGCCTTCAGGAGAGTTAGGTTGAACCCCCGTAGCAAATACTTCGCCGGGAGTTAATTTATCAAATTCTTCTTGAGTCAGCATTTTTATTTACTTTATGAGAAACAAATATACACAAATTTCTTCTGAACAAAAAAATTCTATCGTTAAAATCTCGTTAAAATTATTTATATAAAAGATTCTGTAAGTATACTAGAGACTTTTCCCTATCCCTCCATTCAAACCTATTCATTAAAGCATCTCTTAATATCGTCTCTAGAAAGAATCCAATTTCTTCGCCGGGGAGTTTATTATCAGTCATTGATATAATATCGTCTCCATTGATTGAAACATCTATCATTCCCCTTGGAATTTTCTGAAGTCTCATTTTAAGAACAATATCATCAACTTCATCTGGAATTATTACAGCATCCATTATGTCAGGAGCTTTTGTAAATGCTTTAGAAAGCATAAAAAGAAGATCTTCCTCCTCTATTATTCTAGGAAGCATCTCAAACATTTGATCAAGAGTTTTTATATTCTTAACTAATTTATTATCTCCTTTTAATCTTTTCTTAACAAATTCAGCAGGATCTATATCTGCAAGAATGCCAAGAATCCAGAAAAAAGAAATAGGATCCAAATGACCCATTCCTTCTTCATAATGCAGCATTTTCTTACCAAATAAAGCTTCATCTACTCCTGTTTCATGAAGTAAATCCATGGCCATCTGAGTATCCCCATATTTGTTAATAACTTTCATGAATTCATCAAAAATTCTTTCACCTGAAATGTCTTTTATTTCAGGAGCATGTTTTTTCATTAAATCCATTGTTTCCTCATCGATATAATATATGAATCTAGAAGCAAATTGAATACCCCTTAAAATACGTAAGGGATCCTCTGCAAAGGCATTAACATCTGTAGCTCTGATAACTCCAAGTTCAATATCTAAAACCCCATCAAAAGGATCAACAAGATCATCATTGGAAACATTTACTGCGATAGAATTAATTGTGAAATCCCTTCTATTTAGATCATCTTCAAGAATTACTCCATCAGTTTGAACCTCAAATCCTTTATGGCCATCTCCAATCTTAGTATCAACCCTGGGAACAGCAATATCAAAATCCTCTCCTTCATGGTCTTTAGGCCTGAATTTAAGAACTGCAAATGATTCGCCAACCTCTTCTACTCGTCCAAAATATTTCAATATATCTTTGATCTGAGCGATGTTAGGGCCCTCGACAACCATATCTATGTCTTTGATGTCTTCATCACGGTATGCGTCCCGTACGGTCCCTCCTACAACAAATACTTCACCCTTTTGAAGTAAAGATTGCACCCAGGTCTCTTTACGTAAGCCTGCTAAAATATTTCTTAGTCTTTCTGGAATCATACCGCTAATATACAAAAAAAGTCCCAGATATAAAAATAAATGGGACTTTTTTTAAGTTTTTATTTTATTATCCTAGTTCTTTTATTACTGTTTCAACAACATAATTAATTAATCTGCAAGCCCAAAGCATTGAAAAGGAGTCATCATTCGGGAAAAATACATTCTCTTTTTCAAAATGATCTTCATAAAAATCTTCAAAATCATTTTTTATATGAGCATAAGCCCTCATTTTAAACATCTGACCATGATCCCCAGATAATGTTTCGCTAATTTCACAAATCACCTTTCTATCCTGATCCATTTCTAATTTTTCATTCGCAGGCATTTCAATTGTGATTATAAACTTATCATAATTCGTATTCCAATAAGCATTATTCCATGAATCATGATACCATTCATACCACAGGATATTTTGTCCTCTTGATTTATCAAATTTATCAATAGCACCATCAACAAATTTAATTGCATCCTTCTCTGTAATGGATTTTTCCTGAAGCCCAAGAATCATATTTTTGAGAGCATGAGAAAAATAGCTTTTTTCCTTAAGGGCTTCGCGAAATTCACGAGCATTTTTATTGCCTATTTCAAGGGCATCTTTTGGATCTAATCCTCTTTCAAAATTTATGGTTTTTGCCCTCATTAATCGTATAGAAATTTATTTAGTTTTTTAACAAATTTTCCTTGTAAAGCAAAGGCCTCTTTTTCGAATGGACGATCTTCATATTCAGTTTCGCCAAAATAAACATCTTCTCCTTTGTATATAGCAAATCCTGGATATAATTTAAGATCACCAGAAATATATTGATCCATATGGACAAATTCATGAGATAAAATTTCTTTTAATCTAGTTAAGCTCACACGATCTTTATTCAATAAAATAAGAAATTGATTTTTGCCAAAAGGTATCTGTTGGATCATTCCATAAAACTCCATTTCTCCGGAATTTATATGTTCAGGGATATAAACAATCATAAGTTCCATAGTATCTAATCCAAGAATCTGATGAGCAAGATAAAGGCAGATAGTATCTGCTCGATCATAAGTAGTTGCATTTTGAACTACCAGAGTTGAAGGAAAATCATAGGTATTAAAAGGACGGGCGTCTCTTTTTTTCTGAATAACTACAAGTGATATTAATGCTCCTATAATAAGAAAAACTACAAGGAGAATAATCAATAGATTCTTTTTCTTCATTTTTACTTTATTTATCCGCGATGGATAAACAAAGCATTTACTTATCCATTCCAAACATCCTTAATAGAGCTATTTCTATGTTTCCATTGAGGATTGGTAGCTTCACCATCTTTCCATGTGTAAGAAATTTCATCTACATCATTTTCATACTCCGGATACCATTCAAAGAATCTACAATAATCTATATCTAAATTTTCTTTTTTTACAATTTCTGTAGCTAATTGTTCTGAAGCATTTGTTATGGAAGTTCCCTCATCCATACTCTCAAACCCAATCCAGAATTCATCATTAATTTCCTTAATGTAAACTCTGCATCTGGATGGAATAATTCCATTTCCTTTATAGTTGTGGATAAAAGTTTTCATGATTCAAGTATTTCTAATTCTTTATCAGAGAAAAATTCATCAAGTTCAATGCAGCGGTAAATTTGATGTTCTCCAGCCCAATGAGCTTTATTAACCGTTATAATGGCTCCGAGATATTTTCTCTTCCAGGTTGCTTCATTTTCCTCTGCATCTGGAAAAAGATCTCCTTCACTGAGATGATACATTCCTGTAAGATTTTCATCATCTACATTCACAATTCGGGCTTTGAAATTTTCACTATGATAATGATATTTCTTTTCATAGAATTTTCCTGATTCGACCCCAATATAATGGCCTTTATCAGTCATGAAACATTTTTCGTCAATTCCTGTTCCTCCGTGATGTTTCTTTGCATATTCAGGATCTCTCATGGGGCTGCCACTAATCCCGGTATGAACTTGCCAAACTCTATAAAGTGTCATATTCTTTTTAATTAAATCCTTCTATAAATTTTTTCACTTCTTCTTTATTATTAAGATGTCCTCCAAACATCATCATTAGCCCCAATTCCAATGCTGAATGATCTTTAGTTTCGGGGTGTTTTTTCATGTCGCTCATAAATGATGCCATACCTTGGGCTGGTTCATTTGTGTATTCCATTTCTTGGATAGCTCTGTCTTTACACCATTGTAAATGTTCTGCTCTTGTCATTTTTATAAATTTTGGTTTATTATTTCTATAATTTGTTCTCGAGTATAATTCGTATTAAACCTTATAGATTTTCCATTATTCAATTTTACATATCCATCTTCTACTCCATGACCGCAACATGCAAAAGCTACATTCGGCAAATTTGCAATACAATGATCATGTCCTTCCTTAATTGCTGGAGTTCCACATCTTGTACAAGCTCTTTCTTGTTCTTTAATTTTAGATCCATCTGAATATCTCCAATCAGAATAAACTCCCTTAGAATCCTGTAATGCATGAATTCTATGGCCTCTATGATATGATGATACTCCCATTTTTAATATTTTGTTGACCATTTTGGATCTGGTAAATACCCAGATTTTTCATAAGACTTTAAAAGATCATAAACCATTTTCCATTCAGTTTCTGGATTAAATCCTGCTTTATCTTCAAAAAGAACATTGAAGTAGAATTTCTTTTCATAATAGCCAAAATTTCCTTTTAATGAATCAATTTCTGGATTGTCATTGATATAATTAAAATGAATTTTATTATCCTTAAAAACCTTATAATAATATTCAATCTCGGCTGGATATGAAGACGTAAACATTATCATAATAATATCTTTCCTCTTAGAAATAAGTTGCAAAGTTTCTTTAGCATATGGATAGAAATCTGCGTGGAAATCATCTTTACGATAATTAGGCTTCAAAATAACGCCATGAACATCAAATGCCCAATAGGTTTCATACCACTCTTTCTTAAGAGAATACTCAAACATCTTATCAATCCAGTCTATTATCATTTCTTTTGAGCTTTATGTCTATATTTCTGCAATGCCGGCATTGGATAAAATTTTTCAAAATCATATAATGGATCAATGGGGATCTCAAAGCATTTTTTAGCTAGAGGAATATGATCTTCTCTTAATCCATGAGTTCTTCCACTAATTTCTTGAACACACCATTTCTCAAAAATGAAATTAATATCATAGGCAGCTTCATCGTCCAAAATACAAATTCTATTTACCATGGAATTATTTTCCACAAGCCATTCTAGAATTTCAGATGCCCTTGTTGCATCATAGCTTAGTTTGTTTTTATATGGCGTTATTCCAATAACTTCACATTTAGCACCCCATCCATCAAGAATTTTTTGTAATTGAGATATAGTTCTTCCCTTTCTCCAAGTAGAGCAAATAACTACTTTAGCATTGTTTTCTTCAACAATTTTATTCAAGGCTAAAATAGCATATTCATCTGGAGGCCATTTATCCATATTTAAATCTGGCATTCCAATTTCTGGTTTTTTGGAAACTTCTGCTTCATCAATTCTATCCCATAAATCAGGATTCATATCCTCAGTATGTCCTTTGTCATACCATTTTTCAATATCAAAGTCATCTTCCTTCCATTCAACACCAAACCATTCGGCAAATTTCTTCCAAAGAGATCTATGGGAATTAAGAACCCCATCAAAATCAAGAAATAATATATTTGTTTTATTCATTTTAGCAGTTTCCTTATTTTTTCTTTAGCAATCTGAAAAGCTTTAGTCTTATATTCAGCCCTTATTTTTTCCTTGTAAGCTTCTGGAATTTCTGAATAATTTTCTAACACTCCATGATGATATTTAACAATAGTAGATTGTTTCCAAGCTTCGGCATCGCGTAAATGACTTAATTTATTGCCCTCAATAAATTCCTTTACCTCCTCCATTGAAGAAGTTCCAAAGTGAAAACAATGATTTTTTATATCTTCAAAGGTTAAAGGTGATTCAAGTTTTTCAAGGAATAAGCTAATTTCATCTGTATTCTTTGCCAAAAAAATAACTACTCGATCTAATTTTTCTCTTTTCTTTTTAAGCAAAAGTTTTTGATGGAGGTTTTTAACATGATCCTTATTTTCAGAAATCCATACCTTTGTATATTTTTGATCATGAGCTCGTTTCTCAGGGTCAGAAGATCTTTGAGCTTTCTTTTCTTTTACACATTCTAAACATCTCGAAGATCTGGATTTTCCATAAACGTAAATTCCATGGTTAGTTTTTCCATGGATCTTACATTCTCTTATTTCATTTCCTATTTTCATATTTTAAAGTCTAAATCTCTCAAGTCCGCCTCTTAATACTTCAATAGCATGCAATTCCAAACTTAGTAAAAGCATATCTTGTAAATTCTCAACCAAATAAACATTAGGATATTTCAGTTTTTTAAGATGAGCCATTACTAATGCTCTAGCTCTAACTGATTCTTTTTTGACTGCTTCATCCTCGATATCACAATTTCTATCAATCATCACAATAACATTTCTTGATGAATCCAATTTAATTGCCTGTAGAATCGAAAATCCAACCTCCCCAAGGGATCCAAGACCCGAAGTTTCTGCTAAAACCGGAAATAAAATAATTTCATCGTTAGCCAGATGATCTGCTTCGATTTCTGCAAGATCAGGATTCCAATCATCTACTTGCGGATTAAAATATTCAATTCCATGGTTATCATAGCTTTGCATGAAACCCTTTCTCCAAGTAGAATTACCACAAGTGCCAAAAAGACCTATTGTCATTTTTTTATGATTTTTTGTTCGATTATACAAGTATGAGTTTTCAATAACATCATAAAAGCAAATATTGCCGGGATTAAAAAGACAATATAAAAATTTTGAGGAAAGTCATTTCTTCCCTGAACCACTGAATTTAAATATAGCAATCCAACAATAAGAAATGATATTAATTCATATTTCCAAAATTTTTTCCAGTTGATTTGTTTAATAAAATTTTTCATTTTAAAAATCTCCATATGTTTTAATTCCTATTCCTTTTTTCTCCGCTGTTTTCATTTTGCTGGATGTTGAACTTAAATCATCTGTTACCAAAAATGAAGCATCCTTTAAATCCACTTCGTAAAGATTTGGGTGTTTAGCTAGAAATTCTGCTTTAGTTGCAAACCCAAAAGCTTTAGGAGATCCTGTCATACAAACTCCAGTAGCTCCTTCGTCTTTTATCTCCGCTTTTGGACGATCAATTGTAATTCCCAGGTTTTCTAACCCACTTACCACATATTTGATATAATTACTAACATCAGGAGAACGAAGTTTTTCAACCAATGCTCTTTCAAGATGAGCATAATCATAATCTAATCCTGCGTGTTCGCGGGCCAGTTGGGTGGAAAGTTTCTTGCCTACGTTATCATATCCGAGCATTTGAATTACCTGCTCATAAGTAAGGGATCTTATATTTTTGAAGGCTTGAACAAAGATCTCATGTGAACGAGATCCAAATTCGATGCCATATTTTTCAATGAGTTTGGATGTTTCACCCTCTAACCATACCCATAAAAGTAATTCATACATGTTGGGAAAATCTTTCGCAAATGGTTCGATAGTTTTCTCTCCAACTCTTTTGATATCCAGGGTCTTTAAAGCCCCAGTAAGTTGTTTTGCAATTCTACCTGTACATTCCTAATTTGGGCAGGAAAGATGAACTGTATCATACTCTATTACTGATCCGCAGTGAGGACAAGTTGAAGGGAAGGATTTCCATACATTAGAAAGAGAAGGTGTAATTACCTTTTGAATTTCGGGAATTATATCTCCTGCTTTTGCAATTGAAACTATTGCTCCAGATCCAATCTTATTATTAAGAACATAGCTTGCATTATATCCGGAAGCTCTTCTGACTGTTGATCCATCCAAAAATACAGGTTTCAAAAGTAAGGTAGGAACCATTTCTCCCCTTTTGGATATATTCCATTCTATTCCTTCCACTTCAGTTATAGTTTCGACTGGAACAAACTTAACAGCTAAAGCCCATTCAGGATCGTGATCATTCTCTCCGAGAGCTTCTCTTACCGTAGTTGGAAATGAAATAACTACGCCATCCAATTGATAATTGATATTTTTTCTTAATTCTTCATGTTTCTTAACAATATCAACATAATCAGAAGCATTAAAAGTTTCTTCCCAATCTTCAAAGAAAGAATTATGTTGAAAATATTCGCAATTAATATGTTTTCCATTTAGAAGATAATGAAGCGGAATGATATGCAATTCAGAAACCTTTGTTTCATCATAATCATCTTTTCCAATTACTCCAGCTACATAATTACGAGCATTTGCAAATTCTTCTGCATATTTAGAATTGAAAAGATTTATATCTATAACTACTTCCGCGCGAATCTCTATAACATCATCATCAGAAATTTCCAAATTTACCATTCCTAAATGAGAAGGAATATGATTCAAAAATCTTTTGGTAATGTTTTTTCCGGTTTGCCCATCACCACGAGTTAAAACATTTATCAAATTTCTTCCCTGGTAAATTATATTAATAGCATTACCATCAAATTTTGGGGATGCAATTAATTTAATACCGCCCGTGATTAACCGATTTTTCTGATACCATTTTTGGAAGAGTTCCTCTACATAATTAGTAGTTCCATCTTCTTTGGCTTCGGTTTGTATCTTAGAGAGGGAGAGCATATTGGTAGGATGGCGAAAGTCAAAATCCTTTCTTTTGGAACCGATTTGCTCTATAACTTTGGACCCTTCTTTCTTTAATAGTGCCTCGAGAGCATCGAATTCTGCATCGGTAAGAAAGGGCTCTCCCTCATAATAAGCTATTTTTGCTTTGAGGTATTTGTCTTCTAATAGTCTGATATTCATAATTTGAGTTTGATTACTTCGTAAATGTACAAAAAAACACCCAGATAAAAAAATCCGGGTGTTAAAAAAACGTTAAAATAAGTCGTCTTCAAAAGGAAGTTTCACATTGTATATTGTGCAGTACTTATCTAAAGACTGTTTCTGAGCATGAGAAAGAACTCTCGGAAGTACAAATTTAACTTCCAAACCGGGCCATTTCATTACTCTAACCCAACCAGCTCTTTCTAAAACTTCATAAGCTGCTCCATTCCCAACTTTTACTCCAGTTTCAACAGCTCCGTAAGTTTTAGTAAGATATTCCCATGCAAATTTATCATGCTCTGCTACTCCCACTCCAAAATAATTTCCGGATCTATCAACCCATCCGCTGGAAACTTCCATTCTTGGATCCGGTGCGAATTTTTTGTCAAGGACATCATCTACTGGTTTTTGCATCCTCAGAGCATATCTTTCTTTTATAGCTCTTGCCCCAGAAGGCTTAAACATTGGCCATTCTTTATGAAAATTATCATCTTTCATTAACCAATCCAATTCTTCTTCGGTAAGATCCTCCCATCCCAATCTCTTAAGTTCTCGCTGATTTAGTTCTTTCCAAACTTTTAATTCTGCTTTCATCTCAAGGGTTCTAAGACGATCCTCTTTTGCCTGTTTTCTAAAGGCAGCAGTTTCTTTCTTGAGCCTTTTAGTTTCGGCTCTCATTCGACTAACATAAGCTTCCAACTCTTCTGTAGAAAGCTGATGTAATTCATCTGTCGATAATGTTTGAAATTTTGTCTGTGTTTCCATGACACAAATATACGAATTACTTCCATAGTAAAAAAATATATTTGCAACTTTTTTTGATTAATTTTCAGGGAAATTAAGAGATAATTTATGCTCCTTCATGAGAGTACAAGTGGAATTTTCCATTATTTCAAATTCCATATGAGGACTTCCATTAGAAATCTCAAGTTCTACATCTATTGAAATCTTTCCCATTATGATATCGGTAAGATAAACTGTATATTCCTTAGTCTGAGCAATAAATTCGATTTCTTTATCCAATAACAATTGCCTTTCTTCATCCGGAGTAGAATAAAAAATCTTGACATAAGTTCGGAATTTTGAATCTGAAAAAAATCTAAATAATAAAGGAAAGTTAATAAAATATCGGTGTTTTTTTTCGACGATGATATTAAAGGAAGCATACTTTCTATTTCCTTCAACTCTGTATTTTGGGGGGAGTATTTTAAATCTGCAAGGATTTTTTACTCTGTGATCGAATGGTTTTCTTATAAGAGATATTATAAGAAGAACGCACAATGTGATTAGAGCAGCTAATAATAGACTTTGTATCATTCATCCCTTTAATTTTTATTTAGTGTCTTATTTTTGTTGTAAGAGTAGTTCTATTTTGTTATTCAACTTATCTATCTCTTCCTGATGATCCTTGATTACATCTATGAGAGCTCTAATACTTAGGCCCTCTATAACTACATCATCAGCTTGAATAGATCCATTGATCTCTAACTTATATATTTCAGGGATTTTGCCAATACCAACTTTTCCTTCCTGATCTACAAGTAATTTATACTGGTTATAATCACCACTTGTAATACCTAAAATTGGCCTATTTTTAAGGGATGAATTTTGGCTATTTCGGCCATCAATAACTATTAAAGGTATAGTTGACTCTATATCATTTCCGGCTCTTCCTAGAAAATAAAGTCCTGCATCATTTTCATCAGATCCCATTCCTATAATCTCGGGAATGAATCCTTGGGATGTTCCATTACCCATTGAGAATCCATAAGATCCATCTCCAACATGGAATGCCGTCATTAAAGTGTTTTCTGGAACGGCAATATCAAATTTATAAGTATGCAGGGGTGGACGTGAAATACCAATACGTCCATCTTCATAGAAGATATTGGTCGATTTAATTCTTCCATCTACAATTACTTCAAATTCTGGGATTTTTTGAGTTTCCGGAAATGGGGGTAAATTATTCCAAGATAAATTTCCGCTTGAATCTAAGGAAAGTATTTTTTCTGGAAGGCCATCTACAAAAGAAGGAACAACTTCCAGAAAAGAAAACTTTTCTCCATCTTTTTTAATTTGATGAAAGAGAATATTTTCATTAATTGGATTCATTACCTGGTTCTTGATCTGTTTCTGGCGGAGATTCTTGCTCTTTTTTTCTTTCTTTAGCTATCTTAGCTTTATATTTTTTCCACTTATCATAAGTATTTCTTAAAACCGAACAAGCTTCATATCTTTCAATATTTTTAAATAAAGCAATAAGTTTATCTATGAAAGGCTTTACTTGATTATCATCCATGACAATGATAATATTCTTATCAGCTTGGATAGCAAAAATATCTCCATCTTGATAATGGAATTTTAGGAAATCGTGAACTTTGTTTGCAAATTCAATCAAATTTTCTTCAATGAAAAATTCTTGAGTTTGCTTTTCTAAATCAAATTTCCAGATGACTCTTTTATCTTTTGAAATAGCTACTTGCTCTAATAAAAGTAATTGATTTTTATCAATGCCTTTATCCTGACGCATCTTATCTCTTTCTTGTAAAATATCATGAGCAATATCATCGAAAAATTTAAGTAATTCAGCTTTGAAATCAAGATATCCTGTATAGATTGGATTATCAGTTAATCTCCAGTCTGGATCTACTTCGGAATCATGCAAAAAGAGAACAGGAGAATAGCAAGGAATATCCATAATATCTGTTCCTATCTTATTAAATTCATCTGGAACTTTATCCATAGGGACATGTTCTCCCCACACGCACCAGGTATTTGGTACTTCATATAAACGAAAAGATCTAGTTTTTTCAAATTCTGGAAAAATTTCTAATAATTCCTGATCTGTAAAAACTAATTGCTTAGCTTTATACTCCTCTGTTAATCCGTTTGCATATAATAATATTGCCATAGCTTATTTCTCAAATCTTTTTCTTGCTTTGTCTGTGATAAAAACCCAATCTGCTTTTCCTATAAAATTTTCTATATCTTTTTCCCCTGAATAAGACATATTAGAACTTAAATAATCATCAAAATTTTCTACCCATTGATGAATCGTATATCCAACCTTTTGATATTTAGTTATTCCTTCAGCGGTTACTAAACTAGTTCTACCCCAGCTTCTTTGAACTGCCTTTGTACTCATTCCTCTGTACTTCTTATATATCGGAAATCCCCACTTCCACATTAAACGGGCTAAATCATAATTTTTAATTCTGATCCTTCCAAAAAAAGTTTTTAAATAATTAAATCCAGAACTTTCCATAGATTTATTAAAAAGAGATCCAATCATCACATAATCCGCGCCCAGTGCGAGTGCTTTTATAATATCAGAATAATCTCTAGTTCCCCCATCTGCTACAATTTTCGTTTTTAAGCCACATTCTTCTTTTATAGCTCTACATTCAGATATAAGTGATCCCATTGGATAATTTATAGCTACGTTTGCAGCAGTTGTACATCCTGCTCCTGTTCCAATAGAGCACCTTACATAATCAGCTCCGGACATTGCAAGATTTTTATAAGTAAGCGGGTGAGCCACATTTCCTACCATTAAAGTAATATTAGGAAATCTTTGTTTAATAGCCTGAACCACTTCAACCAATCGTTGCATGTGTCCATTTGCTATATCAATAAGAATATTTGGATATTTATAAAAATAATCTTTATTTGTATCATCGGAATATAATTGAGATTCTACCTCTGCTAATCCAAATGATTGGAAATAATGTTTTCTTGAAGTGTGTGAATTGGCTTTTTGGCCTCTTGGCATACAAGGAATAATTCCTTCTTTAATATACCTATCCAAATTTTCTTTACATACAACTGTATCCATTGGAGAAGCTATTAAAGGGTATGTTATTTGCAATCCCCCTTGTTCCATAGTTTTAAATACAGATTGAGTCTCACATTGTGATCTGCTTGATATTTCGCTAATTATAGCGGGAACGATAGCTATATCGTCCAAATCAAATTTTTTGTCTATCTCTTTCATACTCTTTATAAAAACAAAAGCTCCTAAAGTTTTAGGAGCTTTTTGGAATTACTTGATTAGTTCTTCAGCATCTTCCCGATCATCTACTTCTTCTGGCGGTTCCTTAGCTGGAATATCTTCCTGAGGTATTAATTGAATTACTTCTTGATCCTGATCTCCTTCTGGAGTTTCTGGAGTAACTGGTTTCATTTCAGGTTCTTCTTCTCCGCCTGGTTGAACAGGAGGTGTAGTAGGCGGAGTTGGAGCAGGTGCCGGTCTAATAGGAGGCCTTGGTTTAGGTCTTCTAAGTTGAGCTGCTTGAATTTCTTCTGCTGTTGCTATTTCTCCTATATTCTGAACTCTTGGTCCTGGAATCTTAAATGGAGTTCCTTCTCTAAATGTCTGAGCAAATACTGAGCCATCATCATCTACTCTAGTTATCTTTATAAGAATATTTTTACCATTTCTATTAAGATAATTTCTGATATCTCCAACACTTAGTTCATCAGTTGGCTCTGGGCCAAGCTTATCAATTTCTTTACCAGTCTTTTTAAGTTCTTCTCCTTTATCTCTTACAACCACTATTGGTTTTTCAGTCTCCTCATCCTTCTTTAATACAATTTCTTTGGATTTTTTAGAAACTGATCTCCAAGCATCTTTATCTAAATCAAAAAATGTTGCTACAGCATCTGAAGATGGTCTAATTCCTTTTGGATGATCTTCCGGCGGAATATACTTCATCATTGTAGTTCCTTTAGCTGGTCTAATATGTCCATCTAATTTGATGAATTCAAAGTTTACGATCTTTTTTCTAAGAAGTTTACGTAATTCGGGAACAGAAATAGGCTCCCCCCATAAAAACTTCTCAAGTAAGAATTCTTTATAGAAAAAGTCTACAATTTCTTGATCCTCTATGGATTCACAAATACGATTTCCAAAAAGCTCTTCGGATAAGATATTTTTAATGGTTATCTCTTTCATATATTATATATTCCTTATCCGCAACGTGAATAGCCGCATTCCGGATTTACACACTTAACACATCCATCTTGCATTATAAGCTTATCTCCGCAAACTGGACAAGCATCAGCTGAAACTTCCTCGGGAATATATCTTGTTAAATATCTTCTTACAACCGATGAAAATGAAGATATATTTTCGTCAATTTTCTTTATAACCGAAATTACATGTTTAGCTGGCGCCCCATGCCTCAAAAGCATTGAAGCAGTTAGAGTTAAAGTTCTTTCCTCTACTCTTTCAGCAGCTAATTGAAGATTTTCAATTTCAAATTCTCCATTAACGAATTTATAATGACCCTTTTTAATTTTAATAGTTTTGCCTTTAGTATTCTTAGACGTTGGAGGATTTTCAAAGGCAAATACTTCATAAGGTTTTCCATCATATAATCCAATAATTACGGCAAATTCTTTTCCTTGAGCTTTTGCCACATAATAATCTGCTTCTAATTCT
>Ga0307378_10006044_pt1 | contig 16682 bp, 1 predicted proteins | sample UN1MG_FD_202238 | JGI IMG/M metagenome (GOLD analysis project Ga0307378, IMG submission 202238) | Soil microbial communities from Risofladan, Vaasa, Finland - UN-1 | ecosystem: Environmental > Terrestrial > Soil > Coastal area > Acid sulfate soil | place: Finland: Risofladan, Vaasa | collected... | reverse complement strand
TGACAAACCAGAGTTCCAGTGTCCCGATTTCGGTGAGATGCACGTGGAGGCGAACCGGAATCGTAGCGCCTTCCTTTCCCTTCAAAGATAAATTTGCCTCAAGGGCATTCAGCTCTTCGATGTCTTCCTGCCAGTTTTCAATCATATCTCCTACATGGTCCTTACGTCTGGTCGAGGAGGTGAAAAAGCGAAAGTCCGCTGGTTCACCCACGACCAGGCCAAATTCCTGGCCTGGAATTTCTACTTCGGTTCCCTCTTCCATACCAAAGGGCACTACGCACAAGCTCTTGATTGGAGGAGGAAATCCAGGTACCGAGGGCATAGAGGTTTCGATACCTATGTAATAAGAGTGCGCTGCACCCCCGCGAATCCGAACACCCTGACCAAGGCGGGCCAGGCCATAAGAAGCGGCCCCATGAGCGACTGCAAGGTCGAGGTTTGTTTCCTGCAGAATCTTGAGCGGAGTTCCTCCCTCGTCCTCGATCCAGTTGTTCAGGACCTTGACAAGCCGCTCTTGAAGAAGATTTGCCTTAAAGACACCGCCATTAAAAAGAATCGCTGTGGGTTGAATGAATTTTCTTCGATGGTTTCCTCGCTTCTCCAGGGAAGGATCGCTGACGGACTCGGTGTTTGCCTCCTTCAGTTGCGGTAATTTTTCCAGCGCCCTAACTTGCGCTCCGAGAAAACGGGCAAGGTGCCGGGTAACTGCGGCATCGACCGCATACGGCAATCCCCATTCCTGGAGTCCCACGGTCCTCTGCATTTTAGGACGGTCCTCAGCCGTACATTCAGGGAAAAATCCCTCAAGCAGTATCGACTCGACCATTTGGCGGCTCAACTGGGTAGTAAGGGTTCCCCCGATCAGGCTGCTCCCCCGGCCAGGGATAGTGATCGAATACTCCTGGCAGGTGGGATCATTCAGGATGGTTTCCTTGGCCAGACGGCAATTTTGCCATAAGATCCGGTTTTGCCAGGTATCAAGACCTGCTGCCGTACCCTCCTCTTTCATCTTGCTCTGAAGAGCTACGGCCAGGGCCAGGTCCATATTGTCGCCGCCAAGCAGAATATGCTCGCCCACGGCCACCCGGTTCAGGACCAGATTGCCCTCTTCCTCTGATACGGCAATCAGGCTGAGATCCGTAGTCCCTCCCCCGATATCGCAGACCAGAATCAAATCTCCGACTTTCACCTTGGTCCGCCATGTGTCATTAACCTGAATCCAGGAATAAAAGGCGGCCTGTGGCTCTTCCAGCAGGATGGCATTTTCAAGACCAGCCATCCGGGCTGCTTCCACGGTCAGTTCTCTGGCCATGGCATCAAAAGAAGCAGGGACAGTTAAAAAGAGCTGCTGATGCTCAAGAAGATTCTCCGGATCGTCCTCACCCTTCAGATAATTCCAGCTTTCCCGAATATACTCCAGATAGCGTTTCGACGCCTCAAGGGGCGAGACTTTTTCAACCTCCGGCGGGCTGCCCCAGGGCAAAATAGGGGCCTTACGATCCACTTCGCCGTAGCAGAGCCAGGATTTGGCTGAGGTGACTAACCGCTGAGGCACCTCCGAGCCACGTGTCCTGGCTAACTCACCAACGGCAAATTTCCGGTGCGGGTCCCAGGGAAGGGCCAGACTCCCCTTCGCAAGCTCGTATGAACCGGGCAGATAGAGAAAGGAAGGAAGAAGATTGCGATCTTCAACAGTCCCCTCATGGACCAATTGGGGAATCCGGAGGTATTCGATGGCCGCTGACGGAGAGGGAATCTTATACTCATCCCCCTCCCTTACGCCCATAGATGCCCTGGTATCAACGAAACCTACCGCGCAGTTGGTAGTCCCCAGATCAATACCTACGATATATCGTGAATCAGCCATTGAAAATCCTCCTGAAAGCTTTATAGGCCATAACTCCATGCTCTCCTCGGAGCCCTTGGACAAATGATCGACTCTTTTGCTTTTGTCTTCAATGGTCGCTAACGGCCTGGCTAACTTTCTTCCGGTGGTTTTATGACCTCTACCTCTGCCGGGGCGATCACTGTCGGGTCCTGGCCCTTTGCCAGATCAGGCAAATTAACGCTCGATATCCTCCAACCATGATGTTTTAATATCCCGGTAAAGGGAGGGTCACCAATAACATATCCACTCAGTCGAATGACGGAAGGATTAACTCCTCGTTCAACAGTTACCGTGTTTCCCTCCGGTTCCTTTCTGATAGGCTCTACAACGAGAATATCTTCCAGCGCTTTTCTACACCCCTCATGCACGGTTCTTACAGCAGCGCCAATCTGGTAATCAGAATAGGCAGTGATGTCTTCCTGAAGAAAATCAATCAAGCGACCCTCTCTCTGCAAAAGAGAAAGCACCTGAATCCCCTCAGGGGGTGATCCGGAAAGAATATTCTGTATTCTCCTCGCCTTTTCTTTACCCTTGAGCACGGTAAAAAAACTTCTGAAAGCCAAACCCAAGCGCCCCATTGATCGTCTCCTTAACTTTCACAAGAGTCTTTGTTAATTGTCGGCCAATAAAAAGCAAACCTATTGATGCTTAATTTCCTTATGTTAATTCCTTACCCTTGCAGGGTGAATGGGAAATTATAGCATAAAAAAATAGATATAGCATAAAAAGATACGGTGAATATCTTCTTAGCAGCTAACGTAGCATTTTGTTTTGGAGAAATGGAAAAATGTCAGCAATTCAGAGGGAGAAAGAATAAGGGTGAAAACATAGCAATATTAGCCACAGGAAGCCGCCCATACGTTGTTGATCATATGGGATAATTTTGCCTGTCTCGAAAAGACCCTTTAGAAGAGGCTCTCAAGCAAAGTATCGTTGTAGTACTAAATCAAGGATAAAGTAAATTTTCTCCTTTTTAAATGCAGTAAAAAACCAAAAAACGTCGATTATGTATTGTCAAAGTTAAAATTTCATTTATTTGACTAAGGTGAAGCGGTTAATTTTTCATACCCGGTATTAGTAATTTTTAAAATATCAAAATCATAAAAAATTAAACTATTTTTTGTAATGATATACCAAAAGCAATACGAGAGTAAGTATTTTTCAGGCTAAACCAAAAAATCGCTGAAAAACAGGGTAGGGAACCCATGTCATAGTTTACATGTGAAAATGAGAGAGGTTACGTAAGATAGATAGGAAAAGATATTTTGTATACCATAAAATTTATTTCGTGGTGGCAATTGGGCAAAAACGGAAAATTACCTATCTACAACGTATCCGTTGAACTATGACATGGGTTCTTTCCCCTGCCTTGGCCTTGCTGCGTATGCACCACTTACGGATAGGAACTGGTAAGACAGGGGGATTCACCTCGAAGATTTGAAGACATTTGAACTTTTGTATGGGCTCGAAACCCTGCCTTGCAGGAGAAAAAATCAGCAGAAAAATGAAACGGCTTACGGAATATAAATGATAGATCTTAAAAAAAGATAGGACACAAGATATACGGCCTTAAAGATATATTTGAACTTTTGCATGGGCTCGAAACCCTGCCTTTCACAACGCCAGATTATCGAGGGAAAGCAATCTTATGCGCACATTTAGAATGATCGTTCTGACTCCGGCTGGAAAGCCAGAACCTTCCCTGGCCATAGCTGCCAGCCGGGCCGGGGAATTAGGAGTTTTGAATCTTGAGTATTCCCGTGACCTGCGGGCTGCGAAAAAAGGTATTGATTTATTGGCCAGGCATGGGAGGGGCGATTTTGGAATCAAGGTTGACGGGCAGGCCGGTGATTTTCTTTTTGAGATAAGCGGTTGGCTTGCCTTGTCCAGGCCAGCGCGGCTTCGCTGTGTAATTTTGACCTCAGGTCCTATCCGGCAATTAAGAAAGGCTATGGCTGCTTTTCACGATTTGGGACTTGCGGTTTTTTACGAAAGCATTTGTCTGCGTCACGCGGAAGTAGGGCAAGAAATCGGTGCGGATGGAATCGTTGCCAAGGGCCATGAGGCCGGGGGCCGAATCGGTGAGGAAACATCGTTTGTTCTGCTTCAGAAGGTTGTCTCCCGGTTGAGTCTGCCGGTCTGGGTGCATGGGGGAGTCGGCCTGCATACGGCGGCAAGTTGTTATGCTGCCGGAGCTGAAGGGGTTGTTCTGGATTCGCAGCTTTTATTGGCCAGGGAATCGCCGCTTCCCAAAGAGGTAAAGTCTCGTTTGGCCTCGTTTGATGGGAGTGAAATGATTTGTCTGGGCGAGCGGTTAGGCAGCCTGTATCGGGCCTACAGCAGGCCCAACTTAGCCCTGATAAAAGAACTCCGGGCACAGGAGGAGAGGCTTTTACAAAGCGGCTGCGGCGTAAATTTAAACGATGACACGGAATCTGAAAAGCAGGGATTTAGGGATTTAGGGAAGACGGCTTCGGACGATCCCCTACCCCCTAAACCCCTACAGCCTAAACCCCTATCCTCACCCCCATCCTCACAATGTCTTGAGAACGATGACGCGAAATCAAAGCCCTCCCTTGCACTTGACCGGTTGTCGGTCTGGAGGGAACTGATCTGCCAGTGCGCGGGCTGGGAATCCCTTGAAAAGGATCTTTTTTTATTGGGACAGGACGTATCTTTTGCTCCGTCACTGGCTCGAAGGTTTGGAACCGTGGGAGGCATTTTGCAGGGAATCCGCCAATCGGTTATCTCTGATCTATCTCTCATCTGGGGGGAACAGGATGCGAGTTCCGACTTAGAAGACCCGTTGCAGATTTCGGGCTATGACACGGTTTCAAAAAAGCAGGGATTAGGGATTAGGGATCAGGGACTAGGGAAGACTTCATCAAACGATTCCTTAACCCCTAACCCCTATCCCCTATCCCCTTCCTTGTCACCCGGCCTTGCGGGTTGCGGGCCTGATCCGGCATGCACCCCTTATCCAACCCGTAACCAGCACCAGGAAAGGAATGCCTCGCATCCTGCACTCTCTGCACTCTCCCCCCAGGTGAGAGTGGAAGGGGTGAGGAACCATGAATGGGGGCAGTTTTCAAATCTGTTTCCATTCCCGAAGAACTTTCCTTTTCGGGAGGGAAACGGCCTGGCCGCCCGCCACGGCACCCGCTACCCCATTGTTCAGGGGCCGATGGCCAGAATTTCCGATGTCCCGGAGTTTGCCTTGCAGGTAGCCAGGAAGGGCGCTCTCCCTTTTATTGAATTGGCCATGATGCGGGGCAATAGCGCTGAGGCTTTGCTGGCAGAATGTGAAAAGGCTCTGGGGGAAAATCAGGGATTTAGGGATTTAGGGATTAGGGATTTAGGGAAGACGGCTTCGCCCGATCCCCTACAGCCTAAACCCCTACAGCCTAAACCCCTCTCCCCCCCTCTCCCCTGGGGTGTCGGGCTTCTTGGATTTATTCCGCCGGACTTGTTTAAAGAGCAGGTAGAGGCCATTTTGGCCCACCGGCCACGGTTCGTGCTGATCGCCGGAGGGAAGCCGGAGCAGGCCAAATTTTTTGAGCAGCAGGGAATTTCTACCTATATCCACTGTCCTTCGCCGGGGATGCTTAAAATATTTCTCAGAGAGGGATTGAAAAAGTTTGTCTTTGAAGGAATGGAGTGCGGCGGGCACCTGGGGCCGCGAAGCAGTTTTATCTTATGGGAGAGCTGTCTTGAGGTCCTCCTGGATTGGTTATCGAACGGATGCAGCAGCCGCGCCAAAGCGTCCGGAATCTCTGTCGGGTCCATCAACCGGCCCAGCCTTGGCCCCGGCCCTGGCCTTGGCTCAGGCTCCGGCCGCCCCAACACTGGCCCTGGCCCTGTGCCCTGTCCCCGTGATGGCGCATCCTCTTACCAGGTGCTTTTCGCAGGAGGAATTCACGATTCGCTCTCTTCCCTTATGGCCTCCGTAGTCGCAGCTCCACTGGCTGAATTGGGAGTTCAGGTAGGTGTCCAGATAGGCTCTGCCTACCTGTTTACCGATGAGGCGGTATCTTCAGGAGCGATCGTAAAGGAATTTCAACAGCAGGCCATTGCTTCGAAAGGTACTGTCAGGCTGGAAACCGGACACGGCTATGTGACCCGTTGTTTAGCCACGCCCTTTACTCGGATGTTTATTCAGGAAAGGCAAAAGATGCTTTCCGAGGGCCGATCGATTGAAGAAATTCGAAATTCGCTGGAGTCCCTGAACCTTGGCCGCCTGCGGATTGCAGCCAAAGGTATTGATCGCGCCACTGAGGAAAAGCAGGGATTTAGGGATTTAGGGGTTAGGGATTTAGGGAAGACGGCTTCGCCCGATCCCCTACAGCCTAAACTCCTACAGCCTAAACCCCTATCCTTATCTCCCCTACAGCCGTATGTTGCAGTAAGCGAGGAGGATCAACGGGAAAGAGGCCTGTATATGATTGGCCAGATTGCTGCTCTGCAGGATCGGGTCTGCACTATCGAAGAGCTGCACCGGAGTATAAGTCAGGGGGCGGCTGAGGAGCTGAAAAAGGTGGTAGAAGAGTTCGGTGAAAAGAAAATTTCAGGAGTTAGTGATGCAGCTTGTTTAGGCTCTGGGCTACCAGGCTATCAGTCTGAAAAGCAGGGAGTTTCTGAAAAGCCGGGATTTAGGGATTTAGGGGTTAGGGATTTAGGGAAGACGGCTTCGCCTGATCCCCTACAACCTAAACCCCTACAGAGGGATTTAGGGAAAACGGCTTCAAACGATCCCCTACAGCCTAAGCCCCTACACCCTAAACCCCTATCCTTACCTCCCCGTCCCCTTATCCCCCCTGGAAGAGGGGAAGAGGCACGGGCCCACTTGGCGGATATAGCCATTATCGGTATGGCTTGCGTCCTGCCCAAGGCCCCGGATCTTCGGACCTATTGGTCGAATATTCTGGACGGGGTCAGCGCGATTGAGGAAATCCCCCCTGATCGCTGGGATTACCGGCTTTACTATCATGAGGATCGCAAGACGCGGGACAAGATTTATTCCAAGTGGGGCGGTTTTGTTGATGAGGTCCCTTTCGACCCCATGGACTATGGGATGCCGCCCAATACGTTACGATCCATCGAGCCGCTCCACCTCTTGACCCTTGAAGTAGTCAGGGCGGCCATGAAAGATGCCGGATATCTGAATCGCCCCTTTAATCGTGAGCACACGTCGGTGATCCTTGGGGCCGGTGGCGGTGTGGCGGACCTTGGCATCAGCTACAGCATCCGCTCGTTCCTCCCCCTTATGGAACACCGTAGCGGCGGCGCTTTTTCGGCATCGCAGATTATTTCCCGGTTGAACGCTCCCCACACGAACCCCAACGCTCCCCACACGAACCCCAGCACGAACGCTCCCAACACCCACGCTCCCCACGCTAACCCCCACAGTGGGGCCGACTTCCAGCCGGCCACCAACGTTCCCCACACGCCCCCCCACACCAATGCTCCCAACACGCCCCCCCGCACCAACGGCTTTTTGCCGGAGTGGACAGAGGACTCCTTCCCAGGCATTCTGATGAATGTGGCCGCGGGCCGGGTAGCCAACCGTTTCAATCTCGGTGGGGCCAACTTCACCGTGGACGCTGCCTGTGCTTCTTCTATGGCCGCTGTCTATCTTGCGGTCAAAGAGTTGCAGACCCATAGCAGTGATATGGTAATCGTGGGCGGAAGTGACACCATGCAAAATCCCTTTACCTATCTTTGCTTTTCCAAGACACAGGCCCTCTCCCCAACCGGGCGCTCCCGTCCCCTGGACGAAAACGCGGATGGGATCGTTTTGGGAGAAGGGGTGGCCGTCGTGGTCCTGAAACGTCTGGCGGATGCCGAGCGTGACGGAGACCGGATCTATGCCGTAATCAAGGGCGTAGGCTCGTCCAGTGACGGCCGGGACAAATGTCTGACTGCGCCCCGTCCCGAGGGGCAGATCCTGGCCCTTAAGCGGGCCTATGCACAGGCCGGTATCGACCCCGCGACCATTGGCCTGATTGAAGCCCACGGCACAGGAACGGTGGCCGGTGATCGGGCCGAGGTTGCGGCACTCAGCAAGGTGTTCAGCGATGCTAAGGCCGGGCAGCAGAGCTGCGCCATCGGGTCAGTCAAATCCATGATCGGCCATACCAAGTGCACGGCAGGGGTAGCCGGATTGATCAAGGTTGCCCTGGCTCTGCACAGCAAGGTCCTGCCGCCGACTCTGGGCGTCAGCCAACCCAATCGGAAGGCCAATTTTGACCAGAGCCCTTTTTATGTAAATACCGAGGCACGGCCCTGGATCAAAGATACAGGTTGTTTAGGCAGTAGGGATTCAGGCTGTAGGGATTCAGGCGAAGATGCAGGTGGTATCGGCAGTAGGGATTTAGGCTATAGGTTATCAGGCAAAGATGCAGCAGGTGGTATCGGCAGTAGGGATTTAGACTATAGGTTATCAGGCAAAGATGCAGGCGATGCAGGCAAAGATGCAGGTTGTATCGACTGTAGTACCTCACAGCCTAAAAACCTACAGCCTATATTTGGCTGTACTACCTCACATCCACGCAGGGCAGGGGTAAGCGCTTTCGGATTTGGGGGGACCAATTTTCACGCCGTACTGGAAGAATACGTCGATTATGTCGAGGACGAATCGCTGCGGGTTGCAGGTTGCGGGTTAGGGACTATCCCGGACGGCAGCGATGGACCTTCCGTCAACTCTCGATTTACAACCGGTAATCCGAAAGAGGTGCTTTATCAAAGATGGCCCGGAGAACTCTTCCTGTGGGAGGCAAAATCAAAAAATGATCTTCAGGATCGGCTGAACAAGTTCCGTGGACAGATTTTTGAAATGGGACAAGGCAGGGTAGGGAACCCATCTCATAATTCTGAAACGGGGAATGCTTTGAAATGCGAGACCGACGTTCCTTTTTTTAACCCTATTTCACCAACTTTTTTGTCAGATCTGGCATCCAGTCAATGGGAGCAGATGAAAAAGCAGGGATTAGGGATTAGGGATCAGGGACTAGGGAAGACTGAAAAACAGGGATTTAGGGATTTAGGGATTAGGGATTTAGGGAAGACTGCTTCGCCCGATCCCCTACAGCCTAAACCCCTACCCCCTAAACCCCTATCTTTACCCCTCAGACTGGCCGTAGTAGCGACTTCCCTTGAGGATCTTCGCCAAAAACTGGATCGCATCATAGAGGTTTTATCGTCTTCGGAAAACCAGCAGCCGGAAGCCAACGATCCCCTACAGCCTGAAAAGCAGGGAGTTTCTGAAAAGCAGGGATTTAGGGATTTAGGGATTAGGGATTTAGGGAAGACTGCTTCAAACGGTCCCCTACAGCCTAAACCCCTACAGCCTAAACCCCTACCCTTATTTGACTTTCACGATCCCAGAGGAATTTATCTGGCCGGGCCTGACTCACGAGTGGCAGGAAAAATCGCCTTTCTTTTTCCGGGGCAGGGTTCGCAGTACCCTGGCATGGCAAAAGACCTCAGCCTCCATTTTTCTGAGGTCCGAGCCTGTTTTGAGCGAGTAGACCAGATCTTAAAGGCAAAGGCACAATGCATGGGAAATCCGGGAGTTAGGGATTTAGGGATTAGGGATTTAGGGAAGACGGCTCCGCCCGATCCCCTACTGCCTAAACCCCTATCTTTAACCGATTATATCTTTCCCGTGCCCGCTTTCCGTGAAGAAGATAAGGCCAGGCAGCAAAAGGAGCTGACCCGGACAAGTATTGCTCAGCCATCTATTGGGGCAGTCAGCATGGCTATGTGCCAATTACTTCGCGAATTGGAAATCTATCCGGACATGGCTGCTGGCCACAGCTATGGCGAATATGTCGCTCTGTGGGCTGCCGGGGTGCTCAGCGAAGAATCTCTGATGTTGGTGTCCGAGGCAAGGGGTCGGATTATTGAGGAGGCCGCAGAAGCCAGTAATACACAAGCCAGTAATACACAAGCCGCTAATGCCGCAAAAGCCGGTAATGCAGAAGCCTGTAATGCAGAAGCCGGTAATGCCGTTATCCAAGGCAAAATAAAGAACCCATGTCCTGGTTCAAGCGATCAGTCAGGAGTGATAAGTGAAAACGTCTCTTCAACGGGTCCTGGAACTATGGCTGCCATCAGGGCGACTGAAGAGCAGGTTTTGGAAATTATCAACGAGCTGCATTTTCCGCAAGGCCAAGGCAGGGTATGTAGTATAGATCATAGTCATAGTACAGTTCATAGTCATAGTTCAAGTGTAACTGACCCAGGTCATAGTTCGAACTCTAACACAGGTTCTTCACCCTGCCCTGCAAGTTGCGAGTTAACCCCTGATTCAACGTCAACCTCAACCGCAGCCTTCAATCCTCAATCCTCAATCCTCAATCCTCAACCCTCAACCTGCAACCCAATGCCGGAAGTGTGGATTGCCAACTATAATGCTCCACAGCAAATAGTTATTTCAGGAACACTCCCTGCCGTACGGCAGGTAATTGAGCGTTGCCGGGCCCGTGGGATAGATGCCCGGATGCTGGAAGTTTCCTGTGCTTTTCACTCTCCTCTCGTCTCCGCTGCCAGGGAAAAGTTTGCGGAGTTCCTGAGCACGTTGCCTATGAATGAGCCGAAGATAGCAGTTTACTCTAATACTACGGCCTATCCACACTCTACTGACCCGAAGCGGATAGCTGATCAATTAGTCAAACATTTGGTCAATTCCGTCCAATTCAGGCAGGAAATTGAGGTCATGTATGAGTCCGGAGCACGGATTTTCGTTGAGGTTGGGCCGCGAAGTGTCCTGACTCGTCTGGTCACTCAGATCTTGGGGGAAAGCAGGGTAGAAAACCCATCTCATAGTTCTCAAGATCAAACCAGGGTAGAAAACCCATTACAAAGAGGAACGTCGATCTCGCATAGTTCTCAAGATCACGGCAGGGTAGAAAACCCGTCGCATAGTTCGAAGCGTCCTTTCTTGAGTATTGCTTTAGACCAGCCGGGACGGCCAGGATTATTACAACTACAACACTGCCTGGGGCAGTTGTTTGTCCAGGGGGCCTCTTTGAATCTGGATCGGCTTTACGCAGGACGTATTGCCGGTGAGGCGGACTGGGCAACCGACAGGGCATCCAAGGGGTCAAGGGTCTCTGGACGAGCGACCATTTCCCCAACCACCTGGCTGGTTCGAGGAGATCGGATTCGCCCTTGGCAGGAGGCAGCGGCCAAAAAGCAGGGATCAGGGATCAGGGATCAGATCAGGGATCAGGGATCAGGGAAAACTCCTGCGAGCGGTCCCCCATCCCCTAACCCCTATTCCCCATCCCCCCCATCCCCTTCTTCCCCGGGCGGTCCACTAACCCCTTCTCAAGGGGAAGGTGTGAGGGACCATGAAAGTGTTCATGGTTCGGAATTCGAGGTTCATGGTTCAGGAAAGAGGACAGGATGCCAAGACAGGGTTTTGAGCCCATTTCAGAGTTCAGGGGAAGTAAATAAGGAGGTGGGGCAAATGCACGTGGGGCAAAGGCACAGTGGCAGCCGAGCCCTACAGCACCGCGAACCAGATGCCATTGCAACGAGTCGCTGCGCCCAGGAATATGCACAGAGTAAAACGACAAACAACTTTGCCCCTCTGCCCCTTTGTCCCTCTGTACCTCCCTCAGAAGGGGATAGGGGCTTAGATAGGGGTTTAGGCTGTAGGGGTTTAGGGGATAGGGAATCGGGCGAAGCCGTCTTCCCTAAATCCCTAACCTCTAAATCCCTAAATCCCTGCTTTAATGGGATAGCACCTGTTATTCCTCCCGCTATCTCCACCGGGACAGCACCTTTTATTTCTCCCGCTATCTCCACTGGGACAGCACCTGTTATTCCTCCCACTATCTCCACTACGAGCGGCTGCGCCCAACATAGCGATGCACCTCTCAGTCAGGGACTGATAAACCAGAAATCAGAAACCATAATCCCCCCCTCCGCCCCCTTTATAAAGGGGGGTTGGGGGGATTGTGCCATAAACCAGACAGATAAGGAAAGAGGCAAAAAAATGGGGCTGAAAGAAGATGCTTCAGGGAAGAGTGTGGAGGGCACAGCTTCGTCAACGCCTATAATGGTAAGACAGGGCTCACAGGATGTGATGGAGAAAAAGTATAACGAACAAGGGAAGTATGACGGACAAGGGCAGTATAACGAACAAGGGAAGTATAACGGACAAGGCAGGGTAAAAACCCCATATCATAGTTCAAATGATAAAGGAACGGGCAAAGAAGGAATGCCATCTCGCATCTCGCATAACGGAAAAGAAGACAGTCGCCTGCGGCCTACGGAAACGGCAGCAGGGCAGGGTTTTGGGCCCATGTCAGAGCCCATGTCAGGGCCCATATCAGAGCGCATGTCAGGGCCCATGTCAGAGATCGGGGGAATGATGGGAATCTCCCCGAATCCCTCTCTGCCTCCTTTAGGGAGGGGAGAACCGAGGGGGGTTGAGAATTATTCCACGAGAATGGGGACAGCTCCAACGGGAATGGGGGCAACCCCGTCGGGAATGGGGGCAGCCCCGTCGGGAATGGCGGGAATGGCGGGAATGGGGGAAGAAAAAGGAACGGAGAAAAAGGAAAGTCAATCCCGCATCTCGCATTTCAAATCTGTTTCCAGAGCTGAAGATCAGGTTATGCTTCAGTTTCAGGAAATAATGAATCGATTTTTAGATACCCAAAAAGAGGTAATGCTGCGTTACATGCAAACAGGAAGTAGAATTCAGGAGCCAGCGGCAGGGGCTGCCACCTATGGCCGCCCGCATGTCAGGAGTCAGCAAAGGAACGCCCCTCACCGGCAAGGCGATCTGCCTGTTACTTGTGCCCTCTCCCCCCAAGAAGAGGGGGAGCCCCAGTCCCCTTGTCCCCCAGTCCTCTTGTCCCCAGAGGAGCGGGGCTATGATCCGGCACCCGGCATCCGGCATGTGGAGGGCAAAGCCTGGTCAGCGCCTGTATCGGCAGCCGGTAGTCAGGATCAGGGTGAGGACCGGGCTCAAGAGCGGGCAGCTTTCTCAAAGCAGAGATCAAGGATTAGTGATCAGGAATTAGAGAATGGGGGGCTTTGGGACAAGGGGACTGTTGGACAGGGGGACTTTGGGACAGTGGGACTGGGGGACAGGGAGACAAGGGGACAAAAAGACAATCCCCCCCTCTCCCCCTCCCCCCCTCTGCCCCTCGTGCCTTCTTCTTCCGTGGTGGAGGGCGATGCAGCGTCCGCGTCTTCAGCAGCACCGGCAGAGAAGATCCCGAACCAGGTGTCCGCGTCTTCAGCAGCGCCGGCAGAGGAGATCCCGAACCAGGTGTCCGCGTCTTCAGCAGCACCGGCAGAGGAGATCCCGAACCAGGTGTCAGCGTCTTCAGCAGTACCGGCAGACGAGATCCCGAACCAGCGGGAAAGAAGATTGAGTCAGGAGCAGATCCGGGAGCAGGTTCGGGAGCTATTGTTGGATATTGTCAGTGAGCGGACAGGATACCCTCACGAGATGCTGGATTTGGACCTGAATATGGAGGCGGACTTAGGGATAGACTCCATCAAGCGTGTGGAGATCCTGGGAAGTTTTCAGCGAGAGTTCAGCGCGTCTCTGGGGCTAAGTCTGGAAAAGGAAATGGAAAGTTTAAGCGGCGTAAAAACTCTGCAAGAGATTATTAATTGGGTAGTCGAAGTCAGTAAAGAAAAAGAGGGGGGCAAAGCGGAGTCAGTGCCTGGAGTCGAGGCCGATGCTTCGTCAGCGCTTATAGTGGACAGCAAAGCGGTGTCAGCGCCTATTGTGGACAGTGAAAAGCTCGATCAGGCAGGCATTCCGTATTCGAGACCTTTGGAAAAGGGTGCGATAGCGGGAGCGGCGACCATAGACCTGGATAATGAGTCCCGCGAGCTGGATAATACATCCAGCCGCTTGCAAATATCTGACGGAGAAAAGAACGCCCCTCACCGGCAAGGCGATCTGCCTGTTACTTGTGCCCTCTCGCCCCAGGGGAGAGGAGAAGAGGAAGAAGGGGATAGGGGTAAGGATAGGGGTTTAGGCTGTAGGGTTTCAGGGGATAGGGAATCGTCCGAAGCCGTCTTCCCAAAATCCCTAATCCCTAAATCCCTAAATCCCTTATTTTCGGAGGAGGGGGACCATGTTTCGGCCATCGAATTTCCGGCCCCGCAGGCGGAACAAGGCCAGAATGGAAGCCACTCGTTGCAATGGTATGGGGTTCGCGGCACTGTGGGTTCCGGCAGTAGAAAGCACAGCAGGGTAGAAAACCCGTGTGATAGTTCAACGATCCAAAGATATATCCTGGAGAAAGAAGAATCGCCTTGCAGCCGGGGGCCGATAGCCCTTGACAAAAGCAGGGTGGTAGTAATCACGGAAGATCAGGGGAGTGGTCTGGCTCGGTCCCTGAGCGATGCACTCAAGGAGCAGGGATATAAGATTGCCCTGGTTCGGAACGCCCTTCCGCCTGCCCTCTCCCCCGTGCGCCAGGTCGAGGGCAAAGCTTCGTCAACGTCTATGGGAAGTGAGGGCAAAGCTTCGTCAACGCCTTTAGCAAGAGCTGTGGAAGAGATTGGTCCTGGACATTATGTGGCTTATCTTGGTGATATGGAGACTGTGGATTCTGTGCTGACTGCCATCCGTCAAAAACAGGGACCGATCGGTAGTCTGATCCATCTTTATCCCTTTCGAAATGAGTTCGATGTAAAGGTAAATCCCCCCCTGCCTCCTTTACAAAAGGGGGGTCGGGGGGATTGTTCCATGTCAGCGCCTGTAGATACGGACTTGACCCAGTGGAGGCAGCAGCTCAGATCTGAGGTAAAAAGCCTTTTTTACTTTGCCAAGTTACTGGAATCCGACTTAAGAGATGCCGCCCCGTCTACCATGTCCGCGCCATCCTCTCCTGCCGGTCAACTTGAGGTCGGGGGCATGAACAAAGAGGCTCCGGCCCGGACGATGACCCTGACAGGTGAGGGACCTGCGCCTTGCCGGGGTTATTTCATGGCAGTCACATCTATGGGAGGATTATTTGCCAGTGTTCCTCTGCCAGGCGGTGCCACTGCCCCTGCTTCTGCCTCTACCTCTCCTTCTGCCACTGCCCCTACCCCTGCCTCTGCCTCTGCCTCTTCTTCTGCCCCTGCTGATAAGCCAACTGACCCGTGCCATAGTTCAAATGGTGCCCGCAAGTTTTGCGAGATGCCATTTCTTTTTTCTCCCTCTCAAGGGGGATGTGCAGGGCTGATTAAAAGTCTAAAGCATGAGTGGCCGGAAGTGAACCTGCGTGTAGTGGATCTGGACCCGCAGGAGGAGACAGGCCAACTGGTGAAAGATCTCCTGAATGAGCTGCACTGCCGCAGCGGAGCAGTGGAAGGCGACGTAAAGCCGGTGGCGGGCGACGTAAAGCCGGTGGCGGGTGATGTGGCGGGCGATGGTTCCTCAGCGCCTGTGGAAGTTGGATATAGCCAGGGGAAGCGTTTCACCCTGCAAGTCTTACCTGCACCGCTTAACCTGGGAGGCGTGGTTTCGCAGCCCCGCTTCCGGATCGATTCCTCCTGGGTCATTCTCATCACCGGAGGTGCCAGAGGTATCACTGCTGATGTTGCCAAAGAATTGGCATCGAGCTATCAGCCCACGTTAGTTTTGATCGGGAGATCTCCTTTGCCTGCTGGTTGTAAATGTGAAAACAGTAACGAAGAACGTGGAAACAGTAACGAAGAACGTGGAAGCGGTAATGGAGGATATGGAAGCCGCGGCTTCCCGCAAGCTGAAAAATACGTACAGCCGGTTGAAATTTCGAGATCGACGTTCCTTCTTGAGGGATCGGTGAATAAAAAACAGGGATTTAGGGATTTAGGGATTAGGGATTTAGGGAAGACGGCTTCGCCCGTTCCCCTACAGCCTAAACCCCTATCCTTACCCCTCTCCCCGTCTTCCTTTGATCTCACCGGCACCCTCCAGGAGGTAAAGCTCCGCATCATAGAGCGGATGAGGCGGGATGGGGAAGAGGTTACCCCTGCCCGTGTGGAGGCCCGATATCAACATCTTAGCAAGATGGAGGAGATTTGGACTAATATCGAAGCCATTCAGGATCTGGGCGGTCGCGTGTACTACTATCAGGTAGATGTGCGGGATGAGAAGTCTTTTTCTGGATTGATTGACGAAATCTACGGGACTTTTGGAAGAATCGATGGAGTGATCCACGGAGCTGGGATCATTGAAGATAAGTTCATCAAGGATAAGACGGTTGAATCCTTTGATCGGGTGTTTGATACCAAGGTTGACTCAGCCTTTATCTTAAGCCGGAAGCTTAGATTCGATTCCTTGAAATTTTTAGTCTTCTTTTCTTCCGTGGCAGGCCGCTTCGGTAATCGGGGCCAGGGAGATTATGCTGCTGCCAATGAGGTCTTAAATAAATTGGCCATTGCACTGCAAAATGAGGTTCAAAGTCGAGCCCTGCAGCACCGCGAACCAGTTGCCATCGGAACCCGCAGCACCGCGGGCCGCATACCATTGCAACGAGTGGCAACGAGTGGCGGAGTCAAGGCACAAAATGGCAAAGGCACAAAAACACAAAGCCTTGATCCCGGTATGCCTCGTATTGTTTCGATCAACTGGGGGCCTTGGGAAAATTCCAACATGGTCCCTGCAGGCCTGCAGGCGGAATTTCGCAAACGTGGCGTACAGCTTATCTCCCGCTCCGAGGGTCCCCGGCATCTGGACCGGGAAATCTGCTACGGCCGCAATGGGGATGTGGAAATTATCCTTGGGGGAAGTGGTTTTGGAGGCTATGGCGGGGGGGCGCGGGGGCGGGGGGGGCGGGGGGGC
>Ga0307378_10006043_pt1 | contig 16685 bp, 16 predicted proteins | sample UN1MG_FD_202238 | JGI IMG/M metagenome (GOLD analysis project Ga0307378, IMG submission 202238) | Soil microbial communities from Risofladan, Vaasa, Finland - UN-1 | ecosystem: Environmental > Terrestrial > Soil > Coastal area > Acid sulfate soil | place: Finland: Risofladan, Vaasa | collected... | reverse complement strand
ACCGGTGATAAGACCCTGCCGTCGCAGCAGATGTTGGTAAATATATTAAGAGCGTCCGGGCTGGTTTTTTCTCCTACGGACATAACCGGCGGTAATATCGCCATTGTTATGGTGACAGCCCAATTAGGTCCTTTTGCTTCTGTAGGTTCGCAAATAGATGTTGATGTCTCCGCCGTAGGAGACGCCAAAAGCCTTCAGGGAGGAAAGCTTTTGCCGACACCGCTTAGAGGTCTTGACGGGCAGGTTTATGCTGTAGCCAATGGAGGAGTTTCGATCGGCGGCTGGACAGCATCGGGTGATACGGCTTCGATTACGAAGAACCATCAGACGGTAGGGTGGATACCCGGCGGCGCAATTGTTGAAAAAGAGGAAATATCCAGCTTTGTAGAGTATATTGCGGGAAACAGGTTTATCACTCTTAATCTTAGGAATAACGATTTCTCAACAGCAGAGCAAATCAGCAAAGCCATTAATCAAATTTATCAAAATACTGCCGCAGTAGTTGACGCCGGGACCATCAGGGTAAGAATACCTGATGAAATTAGCCAAGCGGGAATAGCCGGTTTTATCGTTGATATTACGACATCGAATGTAAAGGTTGATATTCCTGCAATGGTGGTTATTAACGAACGCACCGGCACGATTGTGGTCGGAGAAAATGTTGGCATATCAGAAGTGGCAATTTCGCAGGGCAGCCTTGTTATAAAAATCAAAGAGACCGCAAACGTTTCTCAGCCGACAGCGCCTTTCTCCGATGCAGGTACAACTGAAGTTATTCCGGAAACACTATTAAGCGTTGAAGAGAGAGAAGGGTACCTGATTCCTGTGCCACAGACGGTTACCGTTTCAGAACTGGCCAAAACCCTCAATGCCATTGGGGCAACACCGACGGACCTCATAGCGATTTTCAACGCCCTGAAAAAAGCCGGTGCTCTTCAGGCTAAGCTGGAAATAATGTAGGAGAAATTCTCAATGGACAGTACTAAAATGTTATTAACCGAAGTCGTATCACCGCCGAATCTTTTGGGGAGTTTGAATAAAATCAACACTGTCACGGAAGAGCAAAGAAAGAAAACAGCCAGGGATTTCGAATCTGTTTTTATCAATAAGCTGCTGGATGAAATGAAAAATACCTTTGGCAAATGGGGTTTTAAAAAAGATGCGGCTTCCAAACAGATTCAGGGAATATTCACTTTGTACCTGTCACAACATATTGCAGACAATGGCGGCTTTGGACTGTGGGAGGACATATACAAATTCTTAACCAACTCGAATAACAAAGCGGCTGAATCTTTGGATAGTAATGTATAAAAGAAGAGGGAATTAAAATAGAAAATATGGATAAAGTCTTACAAAAAGCCACGAAATTGGAGGACGATAAAATCGATGAGCTTCTGGCTGTTCTCGACAGAGACATTGAGCATATACAGGACAGTTTGTTACGATTGGACAAACTTCGCAGCTTGCTTATCAAACCCAACAATGAGTCTTTGGACAGACTGCTTGAAAATATTCAGGCTGATTCAGACAGTTATGTTGCCAATGAGACGAAACGGCAGTCAATACGAAGAGAACTGGCAGCAACTCTTGGCTGTGACGTTGAGCAGATGACCCTGTCTAAACTTGAAGCTGGCTTGGAAGGGCAACAGAAAGACCAGATAACCGGGAAAAAAATAAAATTAAAGTTATTGACTGAGGAACTTAAAAACGAGCATTTGAGCACAGCAATGCTTTTGTCGGACTGTGCCAGGTTTAACAACCTGCTTTTAAAGACTATTTTCGATTTTGGCAGGACCGAGACGGTTTACTACAATTCCAACGGCTCTGCCAAACGGCAGTCTGATGCTGCTTTTGTGAATTTGCAGTTTTGAAAAAATATACTTTAGGCGGAGTTAAGAAATGTCGGATTACTCTATAGGCCTCAGTGGCCTTGATGCGGCCCAGAAAGCCCTTGATATAATCGCTAATAATATTACCAATGCGGCGACCGAGGGTTACCACCTTCAAAGAATAGAACTGGCGCCTGCATACTCAGCACAAACCGGGGGGGTATTGCTGGGAGGTGGTGTCGATATCAAGGGCGTTACGAGAATGATAGATGACCTTTTGGAACAGGAGATTCTCCGGCAGCGGTCTGTATTAGAGTATGTCTCACAGAAGGCTGACACACTGGGTATTGTAGAAAATACATTCGGAGAGCTTTCATCTGGCACAGGTTTGAACGCTGCAATGGACGAGTTTTTCAATGCACTAAATGAGCTTAGTGCTCATCCCGGAGAGATTATTTGGCAAAATCAGGTTGTACTTGCTGCTCAGTCTATGACCAGTCAGTTCAGAATGTTAGGAGAGTTTCTGACTAATTTGGAAGACCAGATAAGATTAACGGCCGAAAGCAGCATTGAGCAGGTTAATACTCTGATAAGCCAGATAGCCGAATTAAATGTACAAATAGCAAGAATGGAAATAGTCGGTACAGATGCGAACAATTTGCGTGACCAAAGAGATCAGTATCTCACAGAGTTGTCGGAATTTATTCAAATCCAGACTCAGAACAGAGAGTACGGTGTGGTTGATGTCGTTGCTGGCGGAATACACGTGGTAACAAGCGGTTCGGCTGTTGAATTAGAAGTAGGTTTTAATGAAAACGGTACTATGGGTATCAGTGCTGTTGGCGCGTACAACTACATCACCAGTGTGCAGGGTGGGCAAATCGGCGGGCTGTTGTCATTAAAAAATAATACCTTAACTGACATTAACAGCAACCTGGATGATTTAGCAATTGCAATAATACAACAGATAAATCAGTGCCATGTCCAGGGAGTTGGTTCATACGGCTCATTTGCCGAACTGACCGGCTGGGCGGTGGCAGATCCAGGTGGAAATTTTGCTGATTACACCAATCCATCTGTAACCGACGGTTCAATATTTATAAGGATTATCAACACCAGCACAGGAGAAATAACAAGAGAAGAAGTTATTGTTGATGCAGATGTCGATACCTTAAACACTTTAGCATTAGCTATTGATTCGTTTGATGGTGTGAGCGCCTCAGTTATTTCTTCAAAGCTGCACATAGTAGCTGACACTAACTATAAATTTGATTTTTTGCCTGCTGTACTCCCCTCACCTGAGGTTGCTGATATTAATTTTAACGGATTATCGGATCCGACCGTAGCGGTATCAGGTATTTATACGGGAAGCTCAAATGATACTTTTACGTTCACAGTCTCAGGCACCGGCGATATTGGAAATGACGCTTTGATTCTTACGGTAACCAATGGCGATGGAGAGACGGTTAATACTTTCAACATCGGTTCGGGTTATGCAGCAGGAGATAAGCTTGACTTGGGTAATGGGCTAAAGATATCTCTTAGCATAAGTGATTTGGTGGATGGTGATTCTTTTAGTATTGATGCTTTTTCTAATACTGACACTTCGGGAGTTTTAACTGCATTAGGAATCAACACATTCTTTTCCGGCAGCAGTGCTTTAGATATAGCGGTTTGTTCAAATATATCTGCTGCTCCCAGCAGGATAGCGACGGCTTTGGGTGCAGAACTAACCGACAACGCCAATGCCCTGCGGCTGGCAGGGCTGAAGGACCAGGTAATAAGCAGTCTTAACTCTATGACACCGGGTGAGTTCTACCGCAGGCTTGTTACGGATATCGGTCAGCAACTGATGATTGAACGAAGGCGACAAGACGGTTTAGAAGGTATAATCCAGAATCTTGTCAATAGACAAGGCGAGATAAGCGGAGTTGACATTAACGAACAGGTTGCCCAGATGCTTGTGTTTGAACAGATGTTTCAGGCAATGGCCAAATATATGAACACAGTTCAATCATCGTTCGCAAGTCTTATGGAGATAGTATAATTCATGATACAAGATACATAGTGTGTGAACAAGAAATAAACACTGAAATATACGAGATAAAAGAATGAGTGAAATACTGAGCAATATTCACTATAATGTTAGTCTTGCTTTGGGTGAGCACGCCGAGGCTATGGCGCGCCTGCAGGAACAGGCAGCTACGGGTTCCCGGATAAATCGGGTATCTGATGCTCCGTCCGAAGCATATCGGGTTTTAGGACTCAACTCTCAGCTGAGAAATCTCGGAAATTATATAAACGGTCTCTCTGAGGTCATTGATATGCTGGAGATGTCCTCCACCGCTATTGGGCATATGATGGATACTTTCGCAGATGCTAAAGCACTTTTAGCCAGCGTCACAGATACTGATGGAGAAATCGGACAAGTCGTGAATGCAGAAGCAGTCGACAATTATTTGGAACAGATAGTTTTATTGGCTAATTCCAGACATATGAACCAATACCTCTTTGGTGGAAGCGATACCAACTCAGCACCTTATCTTGTTGAACGAACTAATGGAAAAATAACTGATGTAACCTATCAGGGCAGTAGTGAAGACCGAAACATAGAAGTGGCTCCGGGAGTACAATCATCGGCATTTCATGTAGGCGAGGACATTTTTTGTTCGAATAATCGTAGTGACCCCGAATTTCTTCTGGGTTCTACCGGTGCTCAGGCCGGCACGGGGACATCGAGTGTTACCGGTTATACCTGGCTGACAATAACGGAAGACACCGACCCGACCCAATATAGACTCTCTATTAACGATGGAGACGATTACGTAACCGTCCTCAAGGGCAAAGGTTCGGAAGTTCAGACATTGGATTTCGAGGGCAAGACACCGACCGGCGGCAGCTTCACCTTGACTTTTGACCACCAGACGACTTCTGCTTTTGATTCTACCGCAGATGCTGATGCGATTAAAGCTGCGCTCGTGGCCTTGCCGAACCTTGATGCTGACGACATAGTATCAGTAACCGGAACTTTTGCCACCGACTTTACCATTACGTTTGCTGATACCATGGGCGATGTTCCTGAGGTTGTGGTTCCCGCCCATACCCTGGTTGATGGCGGCGGGGCGATAACTATAACTCCCGCCACAACAACCGAGGGCATCGGTGATAACAACCTGGCGGTAACCAATTCGCTGACTGGACAAATATTATATGTTGACACCACCGGAATAAGCGTTGCCGGTGTTGAACTCGTAAGCGTGGCTGGAACTCATGATATTTTCAACACACTTATCACGCTGCGGGGTGTTATGGAGAATGAAAAAGGACTTTCCAGCGACCAGTTGCGAACGCTGCGAAATAATTCAGTCGAAGCTGTAGAAGAAATGAGGAATCTTTTGGTAAAGGACTCTATTTCTATGGGGTCAAAAATCGAGCTTCTGGACAATCTCAGAAGCAGCTTGGAGGATATGGAGTTCAATACTGAAGATGAAAGAGCCCGTTTGGAGGAAGCCGACATCGCCCAGATTGCGATAGACCTGACCCGCCGTGAGGTTCTTTACCAGATGTCTTTGTCGGTGGCTGCAAGACTTTTGTCTATGTCGCTGCTGGATTTTCTGGAATAGATGAAATGGACAATATAAATGTTTGATATTTATACAGGTTTTGCCCTTGTATCTGCCGAACAGCAGAAAAGAGGGTATTTTAGTTAACGGCATCGAATTTGCACAGCAAAGGAAAAAAATCGGTTACATTAACATATTGATGGTGATAAGTTTAGTGGCAATTGATTTACTGAAAATAGCTAAGTTGATATGTAAGGTGAAAGGATTGTGATGGAAATAAAACCCAATACTGCAGAACAGCACACCTTGCTTGTGCATTATGAGGTTTTGCAGGGACTTGGTAACTGTTACAGCTGTGTTGGCAACAGTACCCAGGCCGAGCAATGCTATGAAAAAGCAGCGTCGTTAGGACCGGATGAGCCGGAACCGTATGTAGGTCTTGGAATAGTTGCCCTGCAGGAGAATCGTCTTGAAGATGCTGAAATAGCGTTTAGAGTGGCTTGTCGTTTGGATAACAACTGCGCTAAAGCTTATGCGGGACAGGCTATGGTTGCACAACAAAAAGGAAATTATGAGCGGGCCTTTGAGATGTATCTAAAATGCCTCGAACTGGATACGGACAATTTGACAGCTCTTTTGGGCATGTTTCAAACTTCCTGCTATATGAATTCATTTGCAAAAGTCATCCATTATCTTGAGGTATACCTGGATATGCACCCGGGTGACAGTTCTGTTATGTTATCTTTGGCGGCGCTTTATATGAAGGAAAGTCGTTTTGAGCAGTCTCGAAAAATTCTGTTGGATATTTTAACTTTGGCCCCGGCCAATAAAGATGCAGCCGACCTTCTGGAGGAAGTTGAACATAATTTGGCACACATGAGATTGGCAGAAGCTGAGATTAAATGATTTCAAATGGACAGATAGAATTGGTGGATAGGTTGCAAAGTTTGTTGGAAAAACAAATAGAGCAGGCCCGTCACGGCAATATCGTTGAAGTCGAGGCCTTGAGCGAGCAGGCCGGTTCCGTTTTTGTGGAAGTGGCCCAGACAGGACTTCTTGAATCAGCTGAATTTAAAAATCGGCGAGAGCAATTGAGAAAACTACATAAAAGTTTATGCCTGACCATTGCAGCACAGAAAGCTGACATTGCTCAAAAGCTCAGCAAGGTTCGTAAGGGGAAAAAAACTCTTAAAACATATCGTGACAATGCTCGATTCAAATAACCTCGTCGGATTCAAAGGCGGATTTATTTTTTCCGGGTAGTTTTTCCGTTAGAAGGAGGCCCAATAATATCGAGGCAAATTACAATTGACAGCGTTAGGGATTAAAGAAAGAGTCATAATTGGTCGAAGATGCCAATATCAAACTGCCCGGTTGAGTTAGTGCTTAAGTTCATGGCATTTTGGTCGAAAAAAGAATAAGGATTGTAAGGAAACAGAACAAATATTGGAAGCTAATAATGGGTGAATTAAGATTTTCCGGCTTATCAACAGGTATTGACACTACCGAACTGGTCAGGCAACTGATGATAATCAACAGCCAAAGGCTTGCCCGTTACCAGGTAAAAAAAATAAGCTACGAAGATAAAAGCTCCGTATATGACGAATTGCGAGCCAAAGTCCGTTCGCTGAACTCAGCGGTAGCTTATCTTTCCGATTCTAATAATTTGCAAATTTTCAATGCAACCTCCAGTGACAGGGACATCTTAACTGTTAGCGCATCGTCGAGTGCAAATCCGGGTTCTCATACGGTCGATATCAATCAGTTGGCAACATCCGAAACGTGGATACAGGATATTTCCACATTTCGTTATAAGACAGATTATGTTGGTGGGGGCGATTTTATTTATTCGTATAACCATCAGGAAAGAGTCATAACAGCAGTCGAGGACAAAACCACCCTGGAAGATTTAGTCGGCCTTATCAATAATGACACGAATAATCCCGGCGTTACCGCCAGCCTGTTATACCAGGGAGGTAAATACCATTTGATGCTGAGCGGCCAGGAAACAGGCGAGGATTATCAAATATCTGTCAATACGAGCACCACAGAAGTGTGGGCACCTGATGAGGAACAGTCTAACCACACTTTTACTGTGGACGGGAAAAATGCAGTCCTGAGTACCAAGATTACAAAGCTTGGAGAGTTTACGGCCAATGGTGGACTCCAGGGTGACGAGTTTATTACAATAAGTGGTAAAAATCACTTTGGTACTGATATATTGCCCGATTTAGACCTTGATGTCACAGCAAATACAACAGTAGGCCATCTTATCGATGCGATTAATGAGCATTTTGACGGAGTGGCAACGGCTACACTTGTAAATGGCCAGATATGTCTGACAGACCATATCAATGGTACAAGCGGTATGGAAATTAGCTTAAGTTATGATAAAGGCGCCACCGGATACACGGAATTGGGCCTGCCTACTATGGTTGTTTCAACTAAAGGAGGAACCGCCGGTGAAATCTCGTTACTTAGTCCATCGTCTTTTATCCAAACTCAGGACGCTCAGAGTTCAAAGACCAGGATAGATGGGTATCCTTCATCTACGGCTGCCGAGGAACAAACCTTGTCTCTTGATGCAGTGGCGAATGGCGGCTATTTTCGTCTGACTTACGATGGTCAGACAACCGGACAAATTCCCCATACCGCCAGCATCGGTGATATTGAAGCAGCTCTTGAGGCATTGCCGAATGTTTCTGAGGGCGACATAATAGTTGGGGGTACAGGTTTAGACCAGGCAGGCGCTACGACCTTCACATTCCTTAATACTGCGGATGACGTTAGTATGATTTCGATTGATGCCAGCGCTCTTACCGGTCCGACCAGCTACTCGTTTGTGGAAACGAAAAAAGGCAATGATGGCTGGCTCAACAGAAATGGTAACAGCATCAGTGACGCTTTGACCGGCATAACACTGAATCTCAAAGACGTTACTGAAGTTGGTGATCCGATTAAAATAACTGTTACCAGAGACACCGCATCTGTTCGCAGCAAAATCCAGACTGTGGTTACTGCTTATAATGAATTGATAAATTTCCTGGCGCAAAAAACCGAATACAATGACGAGACTAAAAAAATGGGCATATTGTCCACTGATATTGCGACTTCATTTATTAAGACTCAAATGCGAGAGCCGTTTATTGGAGTGGCTGCAGGTTTTACTGAAGAAGATACTTTCTTTCAGATTAGTGATATAGGTATTAGTTTTGACGGCGATGGAATGATGGAATTTGACACGAGTGAATTCGACGAGGCTATTGCTGAAGATTTTATGGCTGTTCTTGAATTACTCGGCGCTACCAAAAGCGGTGACACCGTGGAAGGCACCACTATTGAGTTTTACAGTGCCAGTGATAAATACACAACTGCCGGTACTTATGACATTGAAGTAAACATTGAAGACCTTGGCGAGGGTAATGTTATTACCGGTGCCAAAATAAAGTTGTCAACAGAATCCACATACCGTGATGCTGCCTGGAGCGGCAATCTTATAACCGGCAACAGTACCTTTGATGATAATAGAAAGCCATTGTACCCTGAGAATGCTCTGCAGTTTACTGTAGATTTGACTTCAGCCGGAACTTTCACCGGTTCAATACGGATCAAGCAGGGTATGGTAGGTGCCCTGGAGGATTTTCTTGACGAAATACTTAAAACTAACGGCCGCATCGATATCGCCGACGATATTCTTGATGACCAAATCAAGCAAATGGAAAATACAATTGAACGTGAAGAAAGCCGCCTTGAAGACGTAGAGGCAAGGCTTATCGCAAAGTTTGCTCGTTTGGAAAAAACGTTGTCGCTGTTGCAGCAGCAATTTGGCGCTGTTGGAATGTTTCAGCTATTAGAATAGAGAATTGGCAATACCTGTAAGTCAAGCCCAAACGGTTTCTGCTAAATTATACTTAGGTTTGAAAATCTCACAGCCGTTATCAGTCAAAATTTTGTGTAAATCACCAATAGCTGGACTCTTAAGTTTCCCCTCCGAGCTAAAAAGCATTGCAATTTGGATACAGCCGGCGAGATTGTCACTATCGGCCAATACTTTTATATTCGGGGCGTAAACAACAAGACAGTCATATTGGTCTTGCTGATTGGAAATTACAGCCTTTAAGGTTGTTTTTTCAGATTCCCTGTAATTGCGTGCCGGCCGGACCCAAAGATTCTTAATGCAGGTTGAAATTGCATTTGTATCTGTGTTGTTACTGTCAATATCGAAAACCTTTGATATTGCATTTCTTTTTTGGTCGAAGTCTATCAACAAGCACTTCCGACCATTTTGTGCCAGACGTATTGCGATGTTTACAGGTACCGTCACACCGAGTTCTTCAAAACTCTCAGCGGCCATCAATATTGTTTTTGCTTGTGAATTGTCCTGCTTCAGTCGGCTCTCAATTAATTCGGTAATGGCCTTATAACCGTAATTATCTTTGATTTCCTGCCAATCCCACAGGTACAAATTTTCCTTTTCATCGGATATTTCTTCGCCAAACCATTTAGCTTCTTTTGTAATCACTTTTTCGCGGGTAATATGCTTGGTTGATTCGACATAATCTTTGGGTTTATCATATTGTGCCTGTAGTTCTTGAGGGGGTAGTACTTCACTGGAAATCACTTTGATTCTTTTTATTGTGGTGTATTTAGATTCGGCCGGTTCATTATCGCCGGAAGAATACACGAGGCTTTTTCGAACAAGATATCCGGAGCCTAAAGCAGCAAGTAATGCTGATACTTGTGTTACTGTTCCGGCCCCAACAGTAAAAATCGCATATAATTCTTCTGATATTGATGTTGTTGTTCCGCTCAGCACTCCGATAGCCATTGAAGCTACGATATTGACAGAAATAATCACAAGTTCGATAACAGCAGCGCAGACTATAAATCTGGCGGTACTGGACATAGCAATGAAAAAGCTGGCCTCGCAGGCAATTTTTTCCCGCAGTCTGTCGGCTTGTTCACTGCTGATGACTCCGGCGTTAGAGTCGCTGTTAATAAGGATTTGTCTGGTGGGAACAATGTTTCCGGTGAACTCTGATGCACAGAGGTTAATCCCTCTGGCAGCTTTAAAGATAACTGCAAAGACAACTATAGAAAGCATTCCAAAGAACAATGTTGTCGTTCCAGGCGTGGTTGGATTGTTTCTAACGATAATGCTGCCTAAAAGATTGATGGCAGTCCCGGCATCGCTCTGTGAGAACATCAACTTAGTAGAGGCAATGCTGAGTGCTATGCGCAGCATTGTAACCGACACAATTAACAAAGGAAATCCTTGAACTTGTAGAGCCTGTTTCGCTGAGAAGGTAATTATCAGTGTTGCTGCTGTTAAACATACGCTAAAGGTTAAAAACACGTCGAGCAGATGAGCCGACAGTGGAAATAAGAAGCCGGCCATTATCGCAATTACAGCCGCTGCAAAAAGAAAATCGTTTCGGCTTACGATTCTTAAACCACTATTATTGTGTCGTAAATCATAGGAGCCGCTCCAGCCATAAGCCCTGTTTGAATTTGCTTCACAACAAACAGACATTTTTTGGTTCCCAATCTAAAATCGACTATTAACACATATTATTTTCTATGCCGCAGCCGATATATCATAGCCAGCACCTCTGCCACAGCCACATACAAACTTTGTGGTATAGGGCTATCGAGTTTTACCGTTGAATATATTGTTCTTGCCAACTCCGGTCTTCTCAGGATGGGAACACCGTAGGCACGTGCAATTTCTCTAATCTTTTCTGCAAGGTGATCTGCTCCTTTGGCTGTAACTACCGGAGATTCCATCGTTTTTATATCGTAACGAATCGCTACAGCCACATGTGTTGGATTAACAAGGACCACATCGGCTTTGGGTACTTCCTGCAGCATACGTTTGGCGCTCATCGCAATCTGAATCCTTCGTATTCGGCTTTTAGTCTCCGGCGAGCCATCTGTATCTTTGCGTTCCAGTTTTACTTCCTGTCTTGTCATTTTCAGGTTCTGGATGTATTTCCATTTTTGAAAAAAAACATCAAAGACTGCTAAAACTACAAGTGCAATACAAACACGTATCAGCATTCCTAATATTGTTTTTGCGATGACGACCATTATCTGTTCAGACCAGGCCCACCGGAGAGTCGCAAGTGTTTCAAGTTGGTTTTGAAGGTACACCCAGACGATAATTGAAATAAAAACCAGTTTTGCTATGGATATGCAGAGTTTTACAAGAGATTTGGCATCGACAAGCCTTTTTGCTCCTTCTACCGGATTTATTGCTTCAGGTCTTAGTCTTAAAGATTGCGGTGCAAAATTCAGTCCGCTGACGGCGACACAGGCCAAGACAGAGCCTGCAAAAAGTGCGGCAAAAACAGGACAAATAACAAGCATCGAATTAGTAATCTTTGTATTGAAGAAGTTTATAAAGGCCTTATTGTTGGCAAAAATGGCATTTTGACACGACATTCCTTGCTTCATTTGTACAGCAAACCACTGAAGCAGATTTGATCCTAATAAAGTCAGTATTATTACCAACACCACAATTGAGACCGCTGCAGGCAGTTCCTGACTCTGGGGGATTTGTCCTTTCTCTCTGGCCTTCTTCAGTTTTCTCGGTGTTGGCTGTTCTGTTTTTTCGGCCGCTGGCTTCTCTGGCATACTTTGTCCTTACAAAGGCAGCAATTTGCCCATCCATTCGGCGAATTCAGATGTAAATCCGTTAATAAAAGGCAGGAACATCCCTGTCATTAGTAATCCAAGACCTACTCGTAGCGGCATACTAATAAATAGAATATTCATATCCGGCATTATGCGTGCGAAAACGGCTAATATCACCAGCAATAACAAAAATGCCGCCATCATCGGTGCGGCCAATCTAAGACCAGCTACAAGCATTGTGGATCCGGCTTTAATTACTCCACTAACCAAAACCGGTATTGTCGGAATACTTCCGGCTGGGAATGTTTCGTAACTTCGTGAGATAATTAATAAAAACAAATGATGACCGTTGGCGCTTAGAAAAAGGAATATGAATATTATTTCGAGGAGCATACCCATCGGCTCGCCTCTTTCCTCGGTTAGGGGGTCCAATGTCTCTGCCAGAGCCAAACCCATTTCCCGTTCGATAATCCGCCCGCTGAGTTTAACCGCCGAGAATATAAGAACAACAACTAATCCGAGGGCAAAACCATAGAAGCTTTCATTCACTATCAGCAGCATTGACTCTAATGTTGAAGCCTCTTTGAGATAGGCACCATAAGGAGATATCGTTGAAAAAAAAATCGTAATTAGTAAAACAAGCGCAACTTTGATTCTGACCGGAATAGTTTTCCAGCTAAAAACCGGTATTACAAGAAAAAATGCCGATATTCTCGTCAGTACCAATACAAAACCCAGCAGTTTTTCTATCATCAGTTCCATAAGTCAGTGTCCAATGTTCTGAATATGGGAAAAAATCTGGTTGACAAATTTAAGCAGTACCTCCAGTACCCAGCCACCGGTGAGCAGAGTAACGAATCCCACAGCTATAAGTTTGGGCACTACCGTAAGGGACATGTCACGTATAGAAGTAACCGCCTGAAACAATGTCACCAATACTCCGACTACAACACAGGTAAGCAGAATCGGAGTAGCTACAAGTAATGCAGTTTCAAGTGTGTGCCGACCAAGATAAAGAGTGAAGCTGCTGTCCATAAGCTAACTACCTGAAATAAAGCTCACAACCGATAAATATCTGTATATTACTGTCCTTTTATTCAATTGAACCCGAGACTAAGACTTTTTGCCAGCATTCCCCATCCGTCAACAAGAATGAATAATATAAGCTTGAAAGGCAGTGAAATCATTACCGGCGGCAGCATCATCATGCCGGCACTCAGCAAAACACTGGCAATTACCATATCTATCAGCAAAAAAGGTATAAACAAAAGACAGCCTATCTCAAAGGCCGTCCGGAACTCGCTGATAATAAATGCTGGTATTACCACATGTAGACCGATATCCATTGCTTTTTCTGGAGGCTCTATATCGGCCATCTGCACAAAGAGTGCTAAATCAGCTTCACGAACCTGCCGGAGCATAAATTCCTTAATACTATTGCCAGCCAGAAGACTTGCGGTTTCAAGGTCAATCTCTTCGGCAAGGTAAGGCTGAATAGCGGCGGCGTTGATTTGAGAAAAAGTAGGAGACATTGTAAACAGCGTTAGAAACAACGCCAGACCTATAATGGCAATGGTGGGAGGTATTGTTTGAGTGGCCAGTGCACGACGAACGAAAGCCAGAACAATGACTATTCGTGTAAATGATGTCATCATCACCAAAAGACTCGGCAAAATCGCCAAGCCACTGAAGATGATGACTAACTTGACGGGTGTTGACCAGTCTTTGCCTTCTGATTTCTCTGTTGCGGCCTTGTCTATAATTGTCATCAAATCGCCGATGCTTGGAACCGCATTTGGCGTTTGATTAATTGCGGAACTATCTTCAGTTTGACCAAATAACAGACAGGCCGGTGCAGAAATGATGAACAATAAAAAAATTGCTTTAATAAATTTATTAGGCATTTATATCCTCAAATTGTCATCTGCCTTTGTTGTCCTTGAGTCCATCTCAGACAAGACATCGGTTACATCGGCCAACTTCGTGATGCTCTCGGTTGTGCTGCCTATGAGAAGCCCTTGGTTACCTATTTTGAGTAGATGCACTGCTTTGCGTGGTCCAAGGCTGACTGTTTCGATGACGTGAATTTTTTTGCCGGGGAGATTACTGATTCTAACGCCAAACTTTTTTGAAACATAAATTGCTCCTGCACCCAGAACAACGATAAGCAAAACTGATAACATCATCTTAAAGAACAACTCGCTGGTAGTGTGGATATCATCTGGTTGGGTGGCGACATTAGAGTCGTTTTCAAAAGTCAGAGATAAATTGTCAAATTTTTGTTTTTGTTGTTCGGATGAAGTTGAACTGCCTGAGCAGACCACCAGCACAGCGGTTCCCATCGCAACCACTATCAAAAACGTAACGAATTTTTTCTTATATGTCGCCACGCTAAAAGTACACCAAATAAACCTTTATAGTGGTTTATCTAGCAAATAGCGTGCCGAAATTCCGAAAACAACCCTGATATGCCTTAAAGGGCGATTTTGGCGTAAAATTAACCAAAGAATAGGGTAAATTGTCCAAAATCTAAACGCCACTCTAAAATCTAATCGTTTTCTCTCAGAACCGAGATTAATATCTGTGATTGCTCGGAGATAGGACTGCTTTGGGTTACCCAGTCACCTCCGGGGCCTGCTCCCCATGAATAAATGGGGCAATTGGCCTTCTGTAGGGTCAATTTTAAAAAATCCGCAACCGCATGTGCTCGACTGGCTGAGAGTATCCATTGCTCCTTTCCTGTTGATGCGTCATTGGCTAAACCAAGCACGTACAGTTTGATTGTCTGCGAGCCGGGTCCTTGTTCTAAATCCAAGCAAAATTCAGTTAAGAATCTCTTTGCCGGTTCATTCAAAGTCGCATCATTATGTGAAAAATGAATGTTGGTCACTGAGAAATTAGTTGTTTTTGCGACTATCTGCGAAGGCATGATCGACATGGACCGGCTGACTTTTTTGAAAATCCGGCGAGTTTCTTCACGTTTTGCGTCTATGGTCCTGGTATTGAGTGACTTATCGGGATTGCTTATAAAATACTCGATTTTGTCCTTACCAAAATCAGGATTTAGTGTTCTGCCTAAAAGTATTCCAAGTCCGAAGTTCTCTATTGATTCCACAAAGGAATCACGCCCTACATTAAAAAGCTCCGGGTCCTGAACAGTTGACAAAGAAAGTAGCATCACAAAAAAAGTAAGCAGCAGTGTCACCATATCCGAAAATGTAACAATGTATGCTGGGACGTGAGGGCTGCCATCCCCGGTCGCTGGGCGTTTACGTATCAATTGTAAATACTCCGTTCCAATAAAACAATTTCAAGTAACCGTTTAGTTTTTGTTTCCGGACTGCTCAATTCAATATTTTTAAGATGTTCTTGTGTTAGAGTGCTAATTTCCGAGATACTAAACTGTTTTTTATCAAGACTTTGTTCTTCCGTAAGATACTTCATTACTGCCCATGCCCGTGGCAGACCGAGTCGCTCATTGTTATTCTCGTCTGTTAGTCCGTTTTCGCTGATAACCAGCCGGCTGGGTGCCTCTCTCAAAAATGACGCCAAATCAGAAAGAATTTTGCGGCCCTGAAGCGAAATAATTGTTCCATTACCCCAAAAAATCTTGGCCGATGAAATATAAAATACTTTCTGGTTAAGAAAATCCGCGTCCTCTCTCTCTTCTTTTTTCAGATTGCTTTCTTTTCCCCTTGTTAAAGTGCGTTTTTCGCTGCCTTTCTCAACCTCATAGTCATATCGAAATTGCGTCGCCGGCAAAAACCCGTCCTTGTCCTTCTCAACTGCTGTACTGACCGTAGATAGGGACTTGGAAAAAATTGACTTCAATTTTCGGAAGACATTTATATCAAATGACGAGAAACTAAGCAAAAGCACAAAAAACGTCAGCAGAAGCGTCATACAATCGCTGTATGTTACCATCCATTCCGGTGCTCCTGCAGGCTCATCAGTTTCAGTTTTGTTTCTACGTCCAGCCATTATATTGTAGCCTTTACTTCTTCCCGCCTGCTTTTTGAGACGAATGCATGTAGTTTCTCGCGCACAATGGTTGGATTTTCACCTTGTGCAATGGCACAGACGCCTTCTATAATCATTTCCATTACGGTGCTTTCTTTTTGCGAGTAAATCCCAAGCTTTCCTGCCAGTGGGATAAAAATTAAATTTGCGGCAAATGCTCCATAGAATGTAGTAAGCAAAGCTGTGGCCATTCCAGAGCCAATCGAACTGGGATCTTCCAAATTCGCAAGCATCTGAACCAGGCCGATAAGTGTGCCTATCATCCCAAAGGCAGGGGCTGATGCTCCCATAAACTCCAGCATCTTTTTACCGGTCGAATGCCTCTCCTGAAGGTGTTGAATTTCCATTGACATAAGTTCGCGAATGTTCTCGGATTCCTGTCCGTCCACAAGCATTTGCAGGCCCTTGATGAAAAACAAATCGCTTACTTTGTTAATCTCTTGTTCCAGAGCCAATGCCCCGTCGCGCCTGTTGATGGCGGCATAGTTGACCATTTGTTGAATCAATTCCGGTTCGGAGGGTATCTTGGCAACAATCGTTTTCTTGACAATTGAAAATATTCCCAGAAACTGCGGCAGGGAAAAATGTATAAGGGTAGCGCATATCATTCCCCCCATAGTTATGGCAAGCGAGGGAA
>Ga0307378_10006042_pt1 | contig 16685 bp, 12 predicted proteins | sample UN1MG_FD_202238 | JGI IMG/M metagenome (GOLD analysis project Ga0307378, IMG submission 202238) | Soil microbial communities from Risofladan, Vaasa, Finland - UN-1 | ecosystem: Environmental > Terrestrial > Soil > Coastal area > Acid sulfate soil | place: Finland: Risofladan, Vaasa | collected... | reverse complement strand
ATCCTCGGCCCCGACCACCCGCGAACGCAGATCCCGATGAACAATCTGCTGAGGGTCTTGCGCGATCAGAACAAAGTGACCGAGCTCAGGCCGCTGGTCGCCGATGGCCTCGATCGTCTGCGGCGGGCCGCGGAACGCCCGGACGCCGACGCGCTCGCGCTGCATGCATATGCCTGGGAGCTGTTGACCTGTGAGCCGGCCGACCTGCGCGATCCCGAGCGGGCCTTGCCCGTTGCCCGGCGCGCGGTCGAGCTGGACGGCGGCAAGGATGCCAACATCCTGGACACGTTGGCGCTCGCGTTTCAGATGACCGGGGACCTCGACTGGGCCATCGAGACGCAGCAGCGGGCGGTCGCCCGGGCCCGGGCCGGCGGACCCTACAACCTGGCGGAACTGGAAGTGAGGCTTGCCGATCTCCTCTTGGAGAGGGGCGACGTCCTGCGGGCCGCCAGGGTCTCTTGGGGCGGATTGGCCGGACGACTCCGCGACTCCCTGGCCAGCGATTCCGTCGTCGGCGGCTCACTTGTGCTCCGGGCACAAGCTCTTATGGAGGAAGGGAGCTTCGCCGAGGCAGAGCCGTTGCTACGCGCGTGTCTGGCGACGAGGCAGAAGGTCTTGCCGGAGGGGCACTGGCTGATTGCCGACGCGCGGAGCCTGCTTGGCGTTGCCGTCGCCGGGCAGGGCAAGTTCGCTCAGGCCGAGCCGCTGCTGCTCGACGCCTTCGCGCGGGTAAAGGACAACCCCCAGGCGCCCAGGGACTGCAAACGCCAGGCGCGGCAGCGAATCGTGCGGCTGTACGAGTCGTGGGGTAAGCCGGACCAGGCGGCCGAGTGGCGTGGGCCCGTCGAGACCGGACCAAGGCACGCCGAAGACGGCAGTGACGATGGGTAGGCTTGGCGGCACTTCCACCTCGCGCGCAGGCTTGTTACGTCGGCGCCGCCGACCGAGCCGCATCTTGCCCGCACCCAAGCGGTTCCACGCGGCGGAGCAGCCCGAGATCGGCGTCAAAGACTGCACCGAGCACTGATTGCCGCAAAGGGCCGTCGAGATGGCGCTGCTGGCTGAATGTCCTGTTTGTCGCCAACCGCTCCGCTGGACGTACCTGTTGCGCACGTGGTGGTCGCGCTGGCCCTGCGACAGGTGCGGCTCGTTGCTGGGGATCGACCGGAAGCGACGGCTTCTGTCGATCCTTCCGATCGTGTTGCTCGCTTTGCCGGTGTCCATGTATTTGACGCGTAGCGGCTGGCCCGATTTCATCGCCTTGCCGGTGATATTAATCCTGTGGCTGCCGTGGTTCCTTCTCCTCGAGCGCGTCGCCGTGCTTGAACGCCTGGGGTTCCGGTGCCGGCAATGTGGATACGACCTGCGCGGGCAGACCGTGCCGCGCTGCCCCGAGTGCGGACAAGAGTTTGACGCCGTCGAGCGTGCCTATCTGGAGACCGGGGTTTTCCCGAGCGGGCCGGTCCGTCGCCGCAGCCGAGCGTGGTTCGCCATACCGTTGCTGTTGTTCGCTGTCACGCTTACTGGCCTTGCAGTGGGCATTACGCACTACAGGGCGGTCCAAGCCCGGATCGCAGGGCGGCAAGCGCTGGCTGCCCAGCAGGCCGCACAAGCTGCCGGACAGGCGCCCGCCAGTCAACCGTCCGCCGTCACTAACCAGGTGTCCACGGCTCGCGCCGTCGAGGATGATTCCGGGGCCGAAACCGGCCCGCCGTGACTGCGCTCTGCGGGCGTGCCTGAGCCCGCCGCCGCTGCCCGCAGCGGAACAAATGAGCAGCTTGCTGTGAGATCAGTCGTCAGTTGCAGGAGATGTGGCAATGATTCGAGCGGATGCCTGTGGTCGATTGGCCTTGCTCGTCGGGGTGCTGGTGTCGGCGGCGTCGGCAGATGACACCCGTCAGCCGGGCGAGCTATTCCCGCCGACCGAGCCGTTCAAGACCGGCTATCTCAACGTCAGCGCCATTCACAGAGTCTATTACGAACTGCATGGCAGCCCGCAGGGCAAACCGGTGTTTGTCCTGCATGGTGGACCGGGCTTCGGCTGCTATCCCCGCCTGACGCAATACTTCAACCCCGAGAAGTTCCTCGTCGTCCTGCACGATCAACGCGGTGCCGGCCGCAGCCGGCCGCCCGGCGAGTTGCGCGAAAACACCACCCAACACCTCGTGGCCGACATTGAGCGCCTCCGCAAACACCTCGAGATCGACGGCAAGATCGTGATCTTCGGTGGTTCGTGGGGTTCCACGCTGGCGCTCGCGTACGCCGAGACCCATCCCGAGCGGGTTTCCCAGATGGTCATCCGCGGCGTGTGGACCGGCACCAAGGCGGAGACGGAGAACGGCTATGGCGGCAGGCAGGTCCGCCAGTTCTTCCCCGACGCGGTCGCCCGCATGGAGGCGGCTATGCCGCCCGGCAGGGGTGGCTTCGATCCGCAGTCGCTGCTGGAGATCTTCACGGGCGACGACGAAGCGCTGTGTCGGAAGGTCGTCCGCGAGTGGATCCGCTACGGGATCAAGGTTAGCGAGCTCCATGCCACGGACGAGGAAGTGGCGCAGGGGTTCGGTGACTTTGATCTCTGCCCCGGAGCTAGGATCGACACCCACTACGCCAGCAAGCTGTTCTTTCTCGAGGAAGGGCAGCTCCTGCGTGACGCGCACAAGCTCAAGGACATCCCGCTGACCATCATCAACGGGCGTTACGACATGCTTTGCCCGCCCATCACCGCGTGGCGGCTGCACCAGCGTTTGCCGAAGTCCAAGCTGATCATCATCGAGGAAGCCGGCCACAGCGAAGGCGAAGAGGGTACCACGCGAGCCCTCGTCAACGCCGTGGCCGAGTTCGAATAGCCAGCAAACGCCGGGCGACTTGTCGAGACGACGTTCCCATGAAGACGTCCAGCCAAAGGCCGCGTAGCTCCACACGCCCGGCCCGTACCAGGGACGCGCGCGGCCGACCGGCGAGCTTCCTGGACCCCTACGAACTCAACCTGCTTCGGCGATATGAGGTGATACCTGCCGAGACACTGCAGTTCATTGCGGACAAGGTGAGCTTCGGGCTGCCGAAGTGGCAACGGCGCGGGTATCTCGCCTGCGTGTTCACGTTCCTTGCGTGCGTCGTGTTCCTGGTTATCTGGAAACTGATACGTCAGAGCGGTATTGACGCGATGGAGCGTGTGCTGTGGCCGATCAACATCGCCGTGTTTGGCCTGGGGGCCGTGCAGTTCTGGCGGAGTGGCCGACGGGCACGCGCCAAGCGCATTTGCGCAGTCATGCTCGCGCACCGTCGCTGCCCGCACTGCGGCTACGACCTGCGCCTGTTACCCACCGATCCCGCTGATGGTGCGACCGTCTGCCCCGAGTGCGGCTGCGCCTGGCAGTTGGAGGGTCAGGCGAAATGAGCTGGATCTGGCCGGAGCACATCAATCGCGAACTGCCCCTGACGCCGAGGCAGCGGAAGGCGATACTGCGTGACGCATGGAAGCTGTGGTTCGCGAACAAATGGAACATCCTGCTGTATCTCGCTCTGCCCGCCTTCTATCTGCTCACCGTGTTCTTCGCCAGCGATGTGGGCGGCCGGCTTGCCACGCTGGTCGGCGCCGGTGGACTGGTTAACAAGCTGTTTCGAGCCGCGGCCCCGGTCGTGCTCTTCGTCATATGCTTCGTCTTGGGCGGCGCCGTGCTGCAGCGATATCGCTTCGCCCCGTGTGTGTACCGGGCCACACGCGGGCACGGCTACGACGTGTGTTTCAAGTGTGGATACTGGCTGCGCGGTCTGGCTGACGACATCAAACGCTGCCCGGAGTGCGGCACGCAGCGCGAAACGATGCCGGCGAGCCGGCCGCCACCAGCAGAGGGATCGGATTAGGTCAGGCGCCGTTTCTCGAAAAGCCTGTCACGTTGAGTTTATGGAGGTAACCCCCAAGGGGTTCTTCCAGAGGTCAGCGACATTATCACGGCACCGCCCCGCGCAGTGGATCCACCACGCGGGGCGGCGCACGCTCTTCGTTTCAGCGGCCGATCAGCCGACATCGCATCCTGAGTAGGAGGGATTGTAGTCGGCTGGGGGGCCGGCGATTCTGGGTTTAGTCATCCGCCTCGAGCTTGGCGAGGATAGCCTCGAGTTTCTCGAGCATGCCTCGCAGCTTCGCGACCTCTTTGGGGTTCTTCTCTATCGCCAAGTTGGCCTGAATCGTCGCGATGTTGGCTTCGAGCTCCTTGAAGCGTGGCAACTCCTCGCGCTTTTGTCTGGCGTCCTTCCGCGACCGCGTCGGACCGCCGTGGTTGAGCTTGCGCACGTGATCCGCCCTCGGGTTTTCGATCCTGCCCAACACGGCTTTGATGTTCTCGAGCTCGGCGGGGTCTGGTTCGCTCGCCATGTTCTCAAGCAGCCACTGCTGTGCGTCCAGGGCCGTGTGGTAGAATTCCAGGTCGAGCCCGGCACCAACGGTAGCGGTGGGGCGGCGATCTGCGTAGGCGATCAGGGTGATTCCGCGGATTGTCCCGTAGGCTTCCAGGTAGTCCAGCCTCCCGCTGTGGTCGCGGTCCGCGTAGGGGAACTCCTCCATGAAGGCCTGGGGGGCCTGCATGGCCAGGGCGACCAGGTAGGCACTCTTCTCGCGGTACGACAACTGGCCGTCGCCGTCGAAATCGGCCGCTTCGTGTTTGGCCACCAGCTTGTACAACTGTATCGCGTGCTCCTTCACGGCCTGCTCGGTGGCAGGCCATGTCTTTCGTTTCGCATCGTCAGTGTCTACGGCGCCCGCCAGGGCGAAGCCGCTCCAGGCTAACAGAAACGCAAGCGTCGGCAGGCCCCACGTCGGCCGCTTTGATGAACGGGTCGGTGACCTCAGGATCATGTCGATTCTCCTTTCGATGGTCGGAGGGTTGTTGGCCATGCCGGCTGGGTGATAGCTGAGCCCACGCGCCGGTGACGACCGCACTGCGTTCATCAACAAACACCGCGCGTATTCGCCGACGGTGAGCTTCCCGTGACGTAGGGTCCATTCGTCGCACGCGTACTCACGCGCCATATCGATCTGTCGATTCACCCAGGCGACGACCGGCCAGAAAAACACCAACGTTCCGGCGATTCGCTGTAGGAGCTGTACGAGCACGTCACCCCGCCGGAGATGGGCGACTTCGTGCACAATCACCGTCTCTAACTCGTCCGGCCGAACGAGATGACGGTGGGAGAGAACGAGCATCGGACGGAAAACCCCCATCACAAAGGGCGCCAGGGGTTCATTACCGATGCGCGTTACTGAGATCCGTCGTACGCCGAGTCGCCGACATACCCGGGCCACAAGCTCGCGCGTAGCAGCATCGGCGCCGGGCAATGAGCGGCATCGAACGTAGAGCGCTCGATAGCTTCGCATCCGCGCGGTGAACAGCGCCAGAGTGGCTGCGATGTAGACGGCCGCGAGCGGCACTGTCCACGCGAGTGGCCGCTCGGCAACGCCTGAACCGGTGGGCGCCTTGACTGTGCCTTCAGTGCTGGTCGGTGTCGCCACAACCGGAACCGCTCGGGTGGAATCGGTTTCGGGCAACCGTGCTGGCGCGGGTCGCATGATGCCGGTGCAGATGCTGGCCAGCGAGGGTGACCATGATGGACCAACGGGCGTCAGAAACTTGACCAGGACAATGGCCCACAGCACGGTGTGAACCGCGGCTGAGAAACGGTCTCGAAAGAGGCGGGTCACAAGCCACGTGAGCCCGGCGAGCGCGGTTCCGTACAGCAGGGCCTGTCCTATCCACGCCAAGACCCACCATGCCGCCAGATTACAGGTCGACGGAGTGACGACCGCATTCACCGCGTCTTCCCTTTCGATTTCATCGTGCGAGCCGCACGCTTGGTCTCCGCTTTCTCCCGCGCTTCGATCTTGGCCTGAATCCGGCGAAAATCGTCCGCAGAGAGATCTGCTTCCTCTGCGAGCTGCAGCACCATGTCCTCGGCTTTGCCGTCGAAGACCGTATGCAGCAGTTGGCTCAACCGCTGTCTGAGCACCTGATCCCGGCGGATGGCCGGCGCGTACACGTACGTTTGCCGGTCCCGATCCACCGTTAGGGCCCCTTTTTCCGCGAGCTGTTTCATCATCGTCATGACCGTGGTGTACGCCGGTGGATCGCCACCCTGCGCCGTCAGAGCGTTCTTGACCTGGCGGACGGTCTGCGGGCCGTCCCGCCAGAGAATCTTCAGGATCCGTAGTTCCGCGGCCGTGATGTGTAATGCTGGCTGGCTCATGGGCGAGACTCCTGGCCTTGCTATGCGTATAGTACTATGTGTATAGTGGGCTGTCAAGTCGCAAATCGGCTTTTTTTCGGGCGGGCTCAGCGGCGGCATCTCCGGCCACCAACGGCGCTGCCCGCGCTGCGGCTGCGATCGGCCTTTCTTGTTCACCGACGCCGCCTACGAGGCCGCGGTTTGTCCCGAGTGCGGCTGCGCCTGGCGGCTCGACGGGGCCGCGGCGGTAGATCCGGGCTGAGACGCACCTCGTTTTCGTAATTGCTGAGGCGCGCGACGCCGTCACGTCGCATGACGGCGTGGCGGGTCCCGAGCAGGACGCTGGCCCGCCCGATGGAGCGGCGGCGCCTCAGTCCGCGTTGGAGCAATGAGGCCGTGGGTCGGGCAGGAGTGTCGGCCGTTCTTGCAGTGGCGAGCGTCCGACCGAATGATCATGAGAAGGTCTCGGCCCGGAGCCGACCCATCGGCGGGGCCAGCGGGGGTTGCTGTGCGCCGGCGAGCGCGAACACCCCGTAGAGACGCAGAACGTTTTGTTCGACGACAAGGAGCCGGAATCATGAACGCGCGTCGATTTCGTGTGATTGGGGGAGTGGCCGCCGTTGTGCTCGCGGCAGCGTTGATTGCCCCGGCATACGTCGCTGAGGAACGGTTCACCCTCACTGGGGCCATACCCAACGACGTGTTCTTCTGCGTGGCGGAGCGGCACAACCCCGAACGGGAATTCCTCAACCAGTACTGGGGAGAAGTCATCGACGCCCTCAAGGAGTGCGGCATCGGTGATGATCTGTTCGGGCTGCTCGGCTCGCTTATGGGCGAAAAGGAGATGGCCAGAGTCGAGGAGCTCAAGGAGCGTGCCTCGCAACTGCTGGCCGGGGTCGATTGGGCCCAGTTGGCCGGCGGCGAGATGGTCTTTGCGGAGCGCTTCGACCCGCCCAAGCAAATACTCGGCCAACGTCCTCCCGTACTGCTGGCCGACATGGTCTGGCTCTTTCGAGGCAACGGCGATGGGGCAACTCAAAACTACCAGGGATTGGTGGCCATCTTGGAGGGCATGGCTGACGAGATTAACAAGGCCGTAGGCGCCGAGGCACTGGTCGTCGAGCAGACCACGCGCATGAACGCCGAGGTAGCCAGCCTGAATCTATTGGCCATGATCCCCGCCGCCCCGCGATTGCCGATCTCCGTCGCGCAGCGCGACGATGTGGTGGCCATTGCCTTGGGGGAGCAGATCCTCAACGACGTGCTCGGCCTGCTGGACGGCAACGGGTCGAAGAAAGCCCTGGTGGACGACCCGCGTTTCAAAGCCGCCTTCGCCAAGCTTCCACCGGCCGAAGACAGCCTGATGTTCTTCGACATGCAGGCCTTCTTGAAGTCGCTGCGGGCCTTGATGGATATGCTTATCACCACGGTCGGGCGGCCCGGCGATGCCTACGTGAATGCCTGGCAGAGCCCCGAGGCCGATGAGCTCACGGCCCGAGCGTTAGCCGCCTACCAGCGCGGTGACATCGAACAGGCGTTGGCCCGTACCGAGGAGGCCCACGAGGTTGCCCCGGAAGACTGTATTGCGCTGTACAACCTGGCCTGTTTCCATGCCTTGCTCGGCCATAAGCAAGAGGCCCTGGACTGGCTGGAGAAGGCGGTTGAGGGGGGGTTCTACGCACCGGGTAAGATCGCCAGCGACCCCGACCTGGAGAGCCTCCGCAACGAGCCGCGCTACAAGGCGGCACTCGCCAAGGCCGGCGAGCGGGCGGCACAGCGGCGTGCAGAGGACATCATCATCAACTCCAGCAAGAAGGGGGAAGCCTACAAGCTCTACATGCAGGCCTGGGAGGTGTACAAGGACAAGGACTACGAGCAAGGGCTCACGCTCATGGAGCAGGCTTATGCCGCGGACCCGAAGGACTGCCGGCCGCTCTGGGGCTTGGCCTGCTTCCACGCGCTGCTTGGCCATGAGGAAGAGGCGCTGACCTGGCTGGACAAGGCGGTTGAGGGCGGCTTCTACTGCCCGCAGCATATCTCCAAAGATCCCGATCTGGAGAGCATCCGTGGCGACGAGCGCTATGAGGCGGCTGTGGTCAAAGCCGGAAAGAAGGCGGCTAAGCTGCAGGCGCAGCAGGGGGGTGAGAAGCTGGCGATCGTCAAGCTGCTCATCGATCGGCTGATGGATGCCGTGGTTCTGGACTACGCCGCTGCCGTCGAGAGCACCGACGGACACGCCGTCCACGCCGAGTCCATCACCGTCCTGGTCGCGGACGCCAAGGATCGGGCCATCTACCCCGTCTTCGGAAAGCGGCCGCAAATGACCGACTTCGACCGCTACCTGCCGCAGGAGACCGTGTCATTCTCGGTCAGCGGCGGGTTTGATCTGGGTGAGCTGTATAAGTTCATCGAGGACACGTTCCGTCTCGCGGGCCCGAAGGGTGAAGAATTGCTCGCCAAGTGGGCCGAGGTCCAGGCCGAGTACGGCTTCGACGTCAAAAAGGACGTCATCGGCTGGATCGACGGCGACTTCATCAGCGTGACGCTGGAGGGCAACCAGGGTTCGGTGTGGCTGATCAAGGTTACCAACGAGCAAGTCGCCCGCGAGAAGGTCGGCGCCGCGATCGAGTTCCTCTCGACGAAGCTTGCCGAAACCGCGGCGAAGAACCCCCCACTCGCTATGTTCGGGGCCATGCTGGCCGTGCGCACCTCGCCGGTGCAGCACGAGCACCTGGAGGGCTTCCAGAACATTCACTTCGGCATGTCGCCAGAGCCGATTGTGTGGGGCGTCGCCGACGGTTATCTGATCTTCGGCACCTCGGCCAACGGGGTGGGGCTGTGTCTGGAGACGGCCAAGGGCGAGCACCCCAACATCCGCGAGAATGCGCGCGTGATGAGCGAAGCCCTCGTCCCCAGCGGACCGTTCACCAGCGTCTCATTGACCGACAAGCGCAAGTTCGGAGAGGAGCTGGCGGGGATTGTTGGGGGCGTGTCGATGGGGCTGGGCATGCTGGGGGCCATGATCCCCGACGAAGACGCCCGGCCGGTAATCGCCAAGATCGCCGGCATGCTGGCCAAGCTGACGCCGGTCGTGCGCAAGATCGATTTCTACAAGTCCAGCGCCTCCTACACCACCTTTGACGGGCAGGCCTGGCACACGCGTGCGGTTACGCACTACGTCCCGCCGGCGGAGCGCGGCGCCGCTGCCGGAGGTGGGACAGAGTAATCCGTCCGACGAGTCGTACTCGTTTAGTTTAGTTCGCGGGCTCTCACGGCCGTGCCATCGGAGAGGATTCTCCAAGGGTGGCACGGCTGTGCCCGTCCTGCGCGTAGGCGAAGGGTCTGTTGTCGTACGCGGCGTAGGCAAGACCGTTGTCCGGGTGCCGGTCATTGAGCCAGGACGCCGGCGATGCAGCCGGTGGTCCAACAGGCCATCGCCCCGCCGAGCATGGCCCGCGGGCCGAGTTGCACCAGATCGTGACGCCGATCTGGAGCCAGGCCGCCGATGCCGCCGATCTGGATGCCGATCGAGCTGAAGTTGGCGAACCCGCACAGGGAATACGTGGCCAGCAGGATGGAGCGCTCGGACAGCGCGCCGGCCTTCACGAGCTCACCGAGCGAACCGTAAGCGATCAGTTCGTTGGTCGCCATGGCTTTGCCGAGCAGGCCGCCGAACGTGCGGCAGTCCGACCAATCCGCGCCGATGAGCCAGGCGATCGGCGAGAACACCAGGCCCAGGATGCCGTTCAGGTCGAGTTGCTCCAGCCCCAACCGTTTCACGACCGGGGCTATTACCGACCAGTTCCCGACAGCGATTAACAGCGCGTCCACGATCGCGATCAACGCAATGAACGCGATCAACATTGCCAACACGTTGATCGCCAACTTCATGCCTTGTGAGGCGCCGTGGGTGACCGCGTCGACCAGGCTCTTGGTCTCGCGCTCCAGGGTGACTTTGGCGGTGCCCGTCGTCTCAGGCGTCTCGCGTTCGGGAATCATGATTTTGGCCATGACAAAGGCGGCCGGGGCGGACATCAGGCAGGCCGTGAGCAGGTGCCGCGCCGTTCTTAGTGCCAGTTCCGCGTCGCCTCCGGAGAGGATGCTGACGTACACGGCCATCACGCCGGCCGCCACCGTCGCGAAACCGCCGGTCATCAGGGCCATCAATTCCGAGCGCGTCATCCTCGATATGTATGGCCGGACCAGCAGCGGCGCCTCGGTCTGGCCGAAGAACACGTTGGCAGCCCCCGCCAGGCTCTCCGCGCCGCTGACCCCCATCGTCCGCTTCATGACCCATGCCATCCCGGTGACGACGCGTTGCAGGATGCCGTAGTGGTAGCCGATCGCCGACAGCGTGGCGACGACGATGATGGTGGTCATGATCTTGATGCCGGCGATGGCCACCCACGCCACGTCCGGATGATCTCCCGCCAGCGGACCGAACACGAACTTGGCCCCCTCGTCCGCCCCGTACAGAATGGTTGTGACGACTCGGCCGATGCCGTCGAAGATGGCCTGCCCCGTTTCGGTCCGCAGGACGATCCAGGCCAAGACCCATTGCAGGATCAGGCCGCCGACCACCAGCTTCCACGGGAAGCGGCGCCGATCCGAGGACAGCAGCCACGCCAGACCCAGCAGCACGACGATGCCCAGAAGTCCGCGCGCCAGCGGCATGTCATCGTTTCTCCGGCGGGCCCGGCAGCGGAGTGAAGTGCTCCGCGCAGCGCGGCTCGTAGTCGTCGAGCCCGCCCACCATGTGCAGGGTGTTCACCGGCGTCATACGCTGCGTGAACGGCGCCGGGGCGCCGCAGACCCGACACGGCGCCTGTAGAACGACCTTGTCATCCGCGATCTGGGCCAGTTGCGGGATCGGCTCAAACGGTCGGCCCCAGGCGTCGTGGCTGATGCCGGCTAAGACCACCGTCACGCCGCGCTCCACGAGCTGCTGCACCACGGGGATCAGGGCCGTCGTGAAGAAGTGCCCCTCGTCGATCGCGACCACTTCCGCCCGGTCGCAGAGGTCCGGAATCGCCGCGGCGCTCGACACGCGCACGGCGTCGAAGCGATCGCCCTGGTGCGTAACCAGGTGGTTCGGATCGTAGCGGTCGTCGATCGCGTGTTTGAAGGCTTTGACGCGCTTGCCCCGCGACTGTTCCTGGCGCAGCCGCGCGATCATGTACTCGGTCTTGCCGGAGAACATCGAACCGTGGATCAGTTCGATTCGGCCATTTGCGTGCTTGTCGCTCACGGCGTCGATTGTGCAGGCTTCGGCTGGTTTGGCAAGCGGGCTCCGCTTCCGAGACGTGGAGCCGACTGGCTCGGGCAGCCCCGGCGGAGGCCCATTCATGAGGAACACGATTGTCAACCGCCCAAGAGCGCACGGCACGCTCGTCGATCCTCACGGAACAGGCGTGTTCCAGGACGAAACGTGCTGATGCGAGCACCTCGGGAATATCGGACATTGCGAGATCTCGCAGCGAGCCCGGCCACTCGATCCGAGCTTGGCATCCCTGCGCGGTGCCGGCAAGGTACGCCTGAACCATCCTCTTGCACAGCCTGGCACGGTGCGGACTAATTTTCGCCAATCTGTTTGAGCGCTCGCTCACGCAACAGCGTTAAACATCTTGTGGTCACGTTGAAAGGCCCCGGAGGGCGAGGGAGCGTTACCCCGAGTAAGCCACGTTGCCGCCGTAAGACGGCGCGCGGCGAGTTGCAGTTGTTTTAACTGACGGGGGCGGCCGCATTTTGTCCCGGTTGCGTTGTTACTTGGGCGCCGCGTGCGCGGTGCGCACGGCCGGTACGTGTGCGGTGACGCCCGTCGAGAAGGAGTATGTCATGAGTGCAAGAGTCACAGGGCGTTCGATTGTGGGGACAACGGTCTGGGGTTTGATCGTTGCCTTTGTTCTTGGCTTGGTACCGGTCAGTTCGGCTGACCCGATGACGAGAGACATTGAATACTTGATTCACGAGACGCCGACAGACCCCAACAGCCCCGTGGATTTCCGCATCAAGCTCTCGCTGGAGAGCAGCGGCCAGGACGGGAATGAAATCGGCTGGGATATTACGTCGATTGAGATTCGCGAGGTTGGCGACCCGGATACGGTTTGGGTGGATGACGATCCAATCGTGCCGACGGAGGACGGTCTCTGGTGGGTTGTGCATAACGACCCGAATAATCCCCAGAACGCAGAGTTTACGATGCCGCCGCGCCTGCAGGGAACGGCCACCGCCGAACAGTTCGCCAGCGACGACCTGGACTACGACTTCGAGGGTAAGACGTACGCGACGCCCGAGCTGCCGGAAGAGCCACCGTATCAGATCACCGCGGCGTTGGATTACACCTTCACGCTGGTCGGCGGCAGCGACCCCATCGGCAGCAGCGAGGATGAGCCGGTCGAGATCCCGCCGGAAGAAGAACCGGACGGTCCGGTCTAGTGCTCGCGTGAATCGCGCGCGCCGGGACCCCGCGCGTCTCCGCAACGTACCGCCTTGTCTCGGCTACGGTTGAGGTGATTTCACGTTCGAGCGCTGTTCCGCGCGCTCCCGCAGGATAGCCTGGTTCGCACGTATCGCCTCGATGCGTCGGCTGTGCCGCCGTTCGAGGCCATGGAGCTGACCAGTCTCGTGTAAATCCTCAAGACGACGCTCCGCCTTTCGGAGCAGGTCCGCAGCCGTATCGTCGGCTTCACCTGTTTCGAGACCTATGTACGCGGCCGCCAGGTTGGCCTGCGCGCTAATCAACGCCAGCACAATCTCGGCTACGTCCGGTTGGCGTTCGACAAGCTGTGTGCGAATGTCGCAGGCGCGCTCGAAGTGCGTGATGGCTCGTTCGGCCTCATTCAGCTTTCGGCAACAAGAACCCAGCCAGTAATGCGCGCCAGCCAACTGCTTCAGCCTCTCTAGGTTCTCGGGGTCTGATTCCACGAGCGATTCTCGGATGGCTGCTGCGCGTTCGAAGGCACCGTGGGCCTCGGTCCACGCGCCGTCTGACACGTGCAGGCGCCCCTGGAGGACGAGAGAGTAGGCCAGCGTTTCCAGTGAATCCGTGCTTCCCTCTTCGAGGTCCCACAGTTTTTCGGCGATCGACACCGCCTCTTCACAGTATCCCCTGGCTTCGTTGATCTCCTCGGCCTCGAAGCATAACGTTGCCAGTCGGTAAAGTGCCGAATAACGGTCGCGATGCCACGCCGTCGCGGTAGGGTCCATCTCGGCCAGCAACCGTCCCTGGTCAGCAGCTTTCCGAAACAGCGTCTTCGCCTCGCTGACCTGCCCGGCGTCCCTTTGGAGGGTGGCAAGGTGTCTGTAGGAGAACAGCAGCGCGTGCCGCGCCTCGGTGTCTGAGGGGGTCTGCGCCACGATCTGCTCGCGCAATTGTAGCGCGCGCTGGATCGCTTCTCTCGCGCGCGCGCCATGCCCGAGCTTCTGGAGCACCAACCCTTGCCCGCTCAATACCTGCGCCCTGAGGCGCGGCCAGCGCACGTCCGGCACAGATCCGGGCTCGTTCTGTGGGCACAGGTCGAGCGCCTGTGCGTACAAGCGCAGGGCGCGTTCGTACTTGGCGGAGCTCCGCAGGAACTCACCGAACGCGTGCTGCAATTGGCATAGCTCGTAGCATGTGTCAGGAGAATGCGAGCTCTGGCCAAGAGCCTTTTCTCCCAACTCAATCCCCTCCTCAAACAAAGGGAGCGGTGCTTCTGCGACCTCGCCGAGTTTGCGATAGGCGCGGATGACGGCGTTGACGGCTTCTTCGTCTGATGGGTTCGCGTTCGCCCGTGTCACGCTCTTCTCGAGAAACGCGCTGTAATACTCTGCGGCCTCGGCACGCCGGCCTTGTTGATGCGCAATATCGCCCTGCTTTTCCAGCAGCCGCGTTTGCAACGGGTCAAGCGTTTGGTCCGATTGAATCACCGTTTTGAATTCGGGGATCTTGTCCGCCACGCGCTGGATTAGGCGGTCGCGGACGGCGACGCCGCCCGCCAGCGGGCGCACCGATTCTTCGATATCCGTCAACGCCGTGTCGAAGAGGTCATAGGCGATGGCGGTTGCCTCTCGGGCATTGTCGCGCTGGGCCCGGGCGTGCAACCACGACGCTGTCACGGCGATCGAAGAGATCGTGAACGTCACGAGCATGACGGCGGCGACCACCGCGTGCCAACGGTACTTGCGCAAAGTCTTGCGCAACGCGTACAGCGGGTGATGTGCCCTGGCGCTCACCGCTTCCCCGGCGAGATACCGCTCGAGATCGTCGGAAAAATCGGCAGCGGCCTGGTAGCGCTCGTCCTTCTCCTTCGCCAACGCCTTAGCGAGAATCACCTCCAGATCGCGGTTAATCGTACCAAGCCCCGGTGCCCGGTCGGGATCGCTCAGCCCTACGGCTTTCCGCAGCGACATCGGCTCGGTCGAAACGATTGCCCTCCGGATTGCCTCGGGCTCGCCAACGACGGGATAGGGGAACACCTCTGCCAGTAGTTCATACAGAACAACGCCCAGGGCGTAGATGTCGGAGCGCACATCGACTTTGCCGTCGAGACCGCCCGCTTGCTCCGGGCTGAGGTAGGGCAGTGTGCCGATGATCTGGCCGGTGAAGGAGTGTAAGACATCCTCGCCCTCGGCCCAGGTATCCTTCGCCAGGCCGAAGTCGAACACGCGTGGCTCCCCGTGCTCATCCACAAGGATGTTCGAAGGATTCAGGTCGCGATGAATGACGCCGTTCTGATGCGCATAGTTGATGGCCCGGCAGACCTTGACAACCAGGCGGACAATCTCCGGTGGTGTCAGGTCGTGGAGAATCACATAGTCGTCGATCGCCTGACCCTCGACGAACTCCATGGCGAAGAAAAGCCGACCGCGTACGGCCCCGCTCTCATAAACGGCGACGATATTCGGGTGCTGCAAGCGGGAGACCAGTTCGGCCTCACGTTCGAAGCGGTAGCGTTGCCGCTCTGAGGCCAGCGGACCGTCCAGCAGGACCTTCAGCGCCACCAGGCGGTTCGTGCCGCGTTGACGCGCCCGGTAGACGACACCCTGGCCGCCATAGCGCACGCGATCGAGCACCTCGTATCGGTCGAGGGCTTCGCGCAGGGCCTGCTGCTCCTCCTCAAGCAGTTCCTCGCGCGTGTCGCGGGGCTGTTCATCATGACCTGTTTGTCTGGCCCGTTCCGCGGCGGCCATAAGCATGCGCAGGTCGCGCAGCCGCTCGCCGAGCTCGGGCATGAGATCCGGGTGTTCGCGCGCCATGGCCGCGTCGTCAACCGAGGCTCCTCCCTCCAGCCGACGAGCCACTTCGGCGAGGGTCGCGTCGATACGCGCCAAACGATCGGCCGCACCGGAATCGACGGGTAACGGTCCGTTTCGCGATCTTGAGCGCTTTGACCTACGCATCGGGCTGAGCTTGAGTGTTTGCCGGGTCAGATGAGCGAGCGTCGCTAAAGTACTTGGCAGCGTCGCCCAGCATTCGACGCAGCTGGCGCAAACCGTGGAATAGCAGGCCACTCACCGCTGCTTCGCTTCTACCCATCCTACCGGCTATCTCCTTGCGCGACAGCCCATCCATGAAGCGCATTTTGATCGCTTGTCTGCGAGCATCACTGAGCCCGTGGAGCGAGATCAGTACGGCGTGGCCCGTTTCAATCGCGTGGAGTTCGGTGCTGGGGGTTCGGTGAGGTGACTGCAAACGTTCAAACAGACCGGAAAACGACGTAAGGGACACCCCCACATCCCGCACCAGCTCGCGGTCTCCTCCACGTTTCAGCCGCCGCGCTGTCCGGATCGCATCGATCAGCTTCCTGTTGACGACGGTCCGTAGCCATCGGTCGAGGATGTTGGGGCCATCCAGCTCACGCCTAGGGAACGTGCGGTATGCGGCGATCCACGCCTCCTGGAGGATATCATCCGGCGAGATAATGGGGCAGAGGCGGGGAGGAATCTTGCTGCCAATGTATCGGCGTAGCTGGCCTACTCGGCTCAGAAGCGCCACGTGCAGCGTCTCCCTGCTGATGTCGGATTCCTGGAGGTCGACGATCATCGCCACGCCTGGCACTCGCCATTTCTTGCCTGGCACCGATGCCCCGCATCTACCGGGCTGTCCCGGTGGCCACGACCCTTCCCCAGGCGGCAGCAACGATTGTAGCCGCCCGATGCCACTCGCGCCAATTCAAAACCGATCTCGGAGGCGTAACCCGTTTAAGATAAACGGCTTGCGGTGGGCAGACCCGGTCGCTGATGATGCCTTTCGGGCAACCCGCGGCTGGATCAGTGCGGCCGGCGCCTATCCGACGCGCTTCCCTCTATCAGCTTGTTGACCGGAAGCAGATCCGCCCAGGCCGCTCAAGATTCTTCCGGGTTAAGCTGAGCGCTATTTGAGCAGATGTCGTTCCACACTCTAAGGGCGTATGCGCCAAGGGGCGTTCGTGCCAATTCGATGGAGATGAGCGAGATACGTCATGAGACGTGAAAGTCGGAGTCTT
>Ga0307378_10006040_pt1 | contig 16693 bp, 12 predicted proteins | sample UN1MG_FD_202238 | JGI IMG/M metagenome (GOLD analysis project Ga0307378, IMG submission 202238) | Soil microbial communities from Risofladan, Vaasa, Finland - UN-1 | ecosystem: Environmental > Terrestrial > Soil > Coastal area > Acid sulfate soil | place: Finland: Risofladan, Vaasa | collected... | reverse complement strand
GCCGCGGGCGACGCGAAAACCCGTCATCACTTCGTCAAAGATCAGCAGGGCCCCGCTTCCGTCGGCCAGGGCCCGAAGGCCTTCCAGGAACCCCGGCTCGGGCGGCACGACACCCATGTTGCCCACCACTGGTTCTACGATGATGGCGGCGATTTCGTCACCGGAACTCGCGATCGTCCGCTCGGCGGCCGCCAGGTCGTTGAAGGGCGCGAGGTACGTGTGCTGCACGGCCTCCGGCGGGACGCCCGCGCTCGAGGGCGCTCCGAAGGTCATCGCGCCGCTTCCGGCCTCCACGAGCAGGGCGTCGGCGTGGCCGTGGTAACAGCCTTCGAACTTGAGGACGCCGGGCCGCCCGGTGGCCGCCCGCGCTACCCGGAGCGCGCTCATCACCGCTTCCGTGCCGGAGTTGACGAAGCGGACCTGCTCGACGGCCGGCATGGCGGCGGCGATCTCCTCGGCGAGGCGCACCTCGCGCATCGTCGGCGCGCCGAACGAGGAGCCGTCATCCAGGGCCACCCTCACCGCCGAGACCACCTTCGGATGGGCGTGCCCCAGAATAAGGGGTCCCCAACTCATGACGTAATCGAGAAAGGCATTGCCGTCGAGGTCGCGGATCGTCGAGCCGCGCCCGGACGCGATGAAGAGCGGCCCGCCGCCGACCGCCCGGAAGGCGCGCACGGGGCTCGAGACGCCGCCGGGCATGAGGGCTTCGGCCCGCGCGAGGGCCTCGGCGGACCGCTCGGTCTTAAATTTTTTAGGCTCCGTCGCCACGCCGCCCTCTATGGTGCCCCCTGCCGGCCGGCTGGCAGGGACGAACCGGCTTATCTTAGGCGACGCGGGGGAGCGTGTCAACGTTTGGAGCGGCCAGGATAGCGTCAAGCCGTGCTTGACACCACGACACCAGCAAAGGATACTGCCGTCGCCGAGAACGCATCTTGTTACGCCTGATTCATGCGGTGAATTGGAGAGTACCCTAAAGGCAATCAGCGCTTGAGCAGAACGAATGCCAAGCAGGATTGAATCGCTCCCGGTTCCAAGCGGTATTGGCGCCATTGGAGAGAAACGATGATTATCTACAAGTGCGCGAATTGCCGGTCAGAGTTGGAGAACCCGCGTTCGATGGCTGGGCAACTTGACACGTGCCCGGTCTGCGGGCGGGAGCATACAGTTCCTCGGCCACGTAGCCGTTTGCCGCTGATACTAATCGGCGGCGGTGTTGTCGCACTCGGCCTCATTGCCGTTGCAGTAATCCCTCATTTGTGGCGGTCGGAACCACAACAACTACAGGAAGATTCGTCTGGCCAACCGTCCAGCAAGGTTACTTCTGCTATCGCGGACTCGAAACTTGCCAAGAAACCGCAAACCGCTGCTGATTCGCCAAAACAAGCAGACTCAGCCAAGCAAGAAGACGAACGGAAGGCTTTGGAAGAGTTGTTGAAGAAAGCAGAAAAGTCTTCGCAGAATGTGGAAGAGGCTATATGCGCCACATTTATAGCATTGGTGGGCGTGCAGGCCAGCCCACCTTCTAGTAACCCGTTCGTCGAGCAACGCCGCAAGGAGGATCTGGCAAATGCGCGGGCGCGTTTTAGCAAGATGATATCCGAGGTGATATCGCAGGAACCATGCGTCGTGTTCGGATGGTCGTTTTTTGCTAACAAGGTTCAGCAAGATGGCTCTGGTCAGGTTACTCTTACAGGTTCCTTCCAGATAGTTACCAAGGATGGACACGTGCTTGGATTGCTGGAGGGGGTATTCCGTGTGGCCAACCAAAAGTGCTTGGAAAAAGTCAAGGCTCTGGAAACTCCTTGTTTTGTCTATGTATACGGCACTGGCAGGGGGGAATTCAATGAGCCTGTCGATGGGATGTTCTACACCTTGAAGTTTGATCTAGATGATGTTCGTCCAATATTCACGCCACCACAAGTATCTAAGCCATGACGAATTGCGGTGGACACTTGCCAGCATCCGTTATGGCCCGAACGGCCGAGGATGCCCAGGCCATAGCCAAGTGGGGCTATGGCCGCAGCTGATGTCGGGGAGATATCTGTGTGATGGCCAAAGGCGATCAGAACCCTGTACCGCCTGAATGGCCCAATGGGGCAGGTCAATCAGGTATCCCCAAGTTCGACGATCATGGGGCCGCGTCCTTAGTGTTGCTCGATTTGGACTACGATTCACAGATAGCGGCCATCCACCATTTGCTGAAAAGGAACCGCCGGGCAGACGATGAACTGCTGGCGGACATAAAGCGAATTGAGGAATCAGCCCAGCGGACGCGGGGCCTTCGCAACGAGCAGGCGGTTGACGAGTGGACGGACCATCTGAATGCCGCGGTGTTTCAAGATGCGGCCCATAGCATGGCGGCGGTGGGAATGCTTGCTCCGTTGATCGAGTCAATCTTCTACCAGGCCTTTCAGGGAATCCGCCGTCATTATCGTGAAGCGGGCTTCCCGTCCCCGAGCCATAGCCGCTGGCAGCAACCGGCCGAGGACCAGTGGGATTGCCATTTTGTGTGGAACAAGGGGCGGCGGAGCAAGAAACTCGTCGAGGGAATCATGCAACTGGCGGAGGCCACCACGCTCAGTACGTACCTGCCCACCGGCCTGCTCGCGATCCTTGATGCACTCTTCGAGTATCGCAACAAGATGTTCCATTGCGGCTTCGAATGGCCCGTGGAGGAACGAGTGCGATTCCAAGCGAGGATTATCGACGCCAAGTGGCCCGCGGACTGGTTCGCCAAGGCCACCATTGGTGAAAAGCCGTGGATATTCTACCTCACGGACACGTTTATCAATCTCTGCCTGGCTACCGTGGACGAGATAATCGCGGGCATCGGGGCATTCTGCAACAAGGAACTGTTACGAGTTTAGGGTTGGTGGCGACGACTACCGACATGAGCGGCGATTCTATCGGGGGACCTTACTGATTTCCGCTGGCTGACGTTCCACGCCGCAGGCACAAGGATGAACAGGGAGTGCTTTCGCACGGCCGGGCAAGCCGGCCGTGGCACACAAAACCCTTGATTCCGGCGTGGCTCGGCGTTGCGTCGGCCAAGGCACGCCGGTACGGGCTTACGGCTTGGCCGCGAGGACCCGGTGGGCGCTTTTAAGTTTCTCGCGGATGGCGATCTTCTGGGGGCACTTCTCCTCGCACTGGCCGCACTCGTCGCAGGCCGTGGCGTTCTTCTGTTTCTCCTGCCAGCCCTTGCCCATGCCCCGGTACTGCCGGCGCGCGGGGCCTTTCAGGTCGAAAGCCTCGTGCCACTGGTACAGGCGGAAGATTTCCGGGATGGCGACCCCCTTTTCGCACGGTGTGCAGTAGCCGCAGCCGGTGCAGGGGAGGTCCAGAAGGCGCTTGTTCTTCTCAAAGACGGCGTCGATGCGAGCGATCTCGTCGGCCGAGAGGGGCTCGGCCCGATCGGCGGTCGCGAGGTTCTCGTCCACCTGCTTCATGTCGCTCATCCCCGAAAGGGCCACGTCAATGTCGCCGTTGGCCCAGACGAAGCGGAGGGCGGCCTCGGCGGTGGACGAGACGGCGGCGGCCGAGGTGATGACCGCCGACGGCGCCGCGAGGCGGCCCCCCGAGACCGGACCCATGACGGCCGTCCCCATGCCGCGCTCATGCGCCAGGCGCAGGCACGGCGCGTACTGGCGGTCGAGGAGGTTATACTGGACGAGGAGCGACTCGAAATCACCTGTCTCGATAAGTTTGGTGCAGTTCTCCGGCTTGTCGTGGCACGACAGGCCGATGTGGCGGATGAGGCCCTCTTCCTTGGCCTTGCGGGCGGCGGCCATCGGGCCGTCCTTGGCGATCGTGTGCTGGGTGTACCCCTCCAGCGACAGGCCCCAGAAGAGGTAGAAGTCGAGGTAGTCGGTGTCGAGGCGGCGGAGCGAGAGTTCCAGCAGGGTCCGCAGGCATCGGCCGCAGCCGCTCGACTGCGGGAACTTCGTCGCGATATAGAGCCGGTCGCGAGGAAGGCCCTTGATGGCGCGGCCGACGGCCGTCTCGCTTTCGCTGTGGCAGTAGTAGGGGGCGGAATCCACGTAGGTGATGCCGCGGTCCAGGCCGCGGCGGATGAGGGCGGCCGACTCGTCAATGCCCGTGATCGCCGACCGCGGCGCCTTCGCGTCGGGCTTCGAGATCGGCAGACGCATGGCGCCGAACCCCAGGCGCGACACCTGAACGCCGGTCTTCCCGAACTCGCGGTAGAGCATGTTGCTTAATAGCCCGTCCAGAGATACATGACCTTCGGCGTGGCCAGGGCGGCCAGGCGCTCGGGCCTCAGGTCCAGCGCCGCCTTGGCCTGGGCGGACCAACCGAACAGTTCGCTCAGTCGGAACGGCTTCACATACTCGACGACGCGGGCCTCCGTCACTCCGGCCCGGCCCATGGCGGCGTCTACGGCGTCGTCGAGGTACCCGATCTGGTCCACAAGGCCGCAGGACTTGGCCTCGGCGGCCATGAAGATGCGGCCGGTGGCCAGTTTCTCGACGTCCCCGCGCTTCATCCGGCGCGACTCGGCGACCGTCGTGACGAACCGGTCGTAGCCCGGCACGAGGAGCGTCTCCAGGAGATACTGGCGCTGCGGCTCGGTCATGTCGCCGGCAAAGAGGTTCGGCCAGTCCTTCTGCTCGCCCATCTTCAGCGTGACGGTCTTGACGCCGAGTTTGTCCTGGAGGAGGCCCTGGAGGAAAAAGAACTCGGCGATGACGCCGATCGAGCCGGTGATGGTCGTCCGCTGGGCGATGATCTCGTCGGCGGCGCACGCCACGTAGTAGCCGCCGGACGCCGCAACCGAGTCCATCGAGGCCACGACGGGCTTGCCCTTCTCGGCCAGCAGGGTGTGGATGTCGTGGTAGATCATGTCGCTGGCCGTCAGGCCCCCGCCCGGCGAGTTGATGCGGAGGACGACGGCCTTGACGCGGTCGTCGCGCGCGGCCCGCCTGGCTTCGCCGCGGATCCGGTCGGCCATCTCCTCGTCAATCAGGCCGTCCACGTGGATGACGGCGATCTTCGCGAACGCCGGGCCTCTCTCGACAATCCGCTCGACGAAGCCGTCCTCCATGTCGCCGCCGCCCAGGAGGCCCACCAGGCCGATCGTGATCACGAGCAGCACCAGGTTGCCCAGCAACGACAGGATCAAGAGGATCAGGGTCACGATCTGAAACGCCCCGAACCGCCGGGAAGGCCGGGCGGCAGGATGAACCGCCGGCCTCGGGGGAGGCAGCGGCGGGGCCGACCTCAAGGGCGTCGGCGCAGGCGGCGGTCCTGCGGCGTTCGGGTCCGGCACGGGCGCTTGGTCCGTCATGGCGGCCTCCTTCCAAGGTCCAGCAATGCGATTGTAAGTCCGCCGACCGCGCCGCGTCAACGCGAAACGCACCGGAAACGCCGCCTCCGGCGCGGTTCGCATAGAAAAAGAGGGCCGCAAGCGCTCGGCCCAGCCGAACGCCGGCGGCCCTCTAAGGCCATAAAACTAAATATATCCGTGTCTTACTTGCGCTTGCGGCGAAGCAGCATCGCAACGCCGCCCAGGCCCATAAGGGTCAGCGTGGCCGGCTCGGGCACGCCGAAGCCGTAGGAGGCGCCCTTGGCACTGTCGGCGCCGGAGGGCCCCATGGCGAAATGGGCCGCCGCGTTATAGACGGGGTTTCCGCCGCTCGGTGTGCTGAACTCCGTCGTAAAGTCCGTGTCCTGAACGCCGGAGCCCGTGAAGTTGAACGTGAACGTCAGGCTACCCCCCGCGGGAACCCAATAACCCTTCGAGCCGTTCGAGCCTTCCAGGAAGGCGTCGAAGTGGCCGAACCCGTCGCAGTGCTCGTCGTTGGTCTGCGAGAACGTCAGGTCCCACCCCGTGGCCGGGACAAGCGAAAGGCCCGTCACGGCGGGCGCCGCGTTGAACCAGATCTGGTAGATGTTGAATTCGTGCGGCGAGACGGTCAGGTTGTCCACCTTCAGCGTCATCGTGCTGCCGGAGACGTCGAACGTCAACAGCGCGTCCAGCCACTCGGGCGGCGGGCTCGATTCGGTCGAGGCCGAACTGAGGATCAAGACCGCCGAAGCATTCGCCGCCGTCGCGCCGGCCGCCAGCACGGCCGCAACCGTTAATGCGAATAGAAAGTGACCACGTACGGACTTCCTCCCCCGGTATACCATGACTTTCCTCCCCTTTAAGAAACTCCCCCTTAGAAACCCCCTTGCACTACATGAAAACCAATCTACTCAAGCCGCCCCGAGCGGCTCGGGCAAGGCGATAGTTCGAAACCGTGCTATTCCTGGGATTTCCCCGGGTGCATTGCACAACCACTACGGACATGCCGTCCTGCGGGTCGCCCCTCGCGAGCCGCAGGGTCATATCCCTCCATTGCAGTCATTATAATAACACTTTTCCCGAAGGGCGGGGGGAAAATAGATTTTTCCGGCACATTTTCAAAAAACCCGGAAAACCGGCCTACCCGATTTGCGCATCTTGTGGATCCTGCCACAGGATGCCTTACCGCCGCATGCTTTCAGGCCGCCGCTTGACCGCCACCGGCGCGCGCCGATACCATCCACTTATGGCGCCAGTGCGCCGGAGGGTCCCAGGATGCCAGCGACGATGACGAAGCGCGAGCGGTTGGCCGCCACCATCGCAGGGCGGCCGGTTGACAGGCTGCCGGTCGCCTTGTGGCGGCACTTCTTCGTCGAGGAAACCACTGCCGAGGGCCTGGCCGCCGCCATGGTCCGCTGGCAAGAGACTTACGATTGGGACTTCCTGAAGATCAATCCCCGCGCCAGTTACCACGTCGAGGACTGGGGCAACCGGTACGCCTTCTCGGGCAACCCCCTCGTCGAGCCGACGCTCGTCCGGGCGTGCGTCCACGCGGCGGACGATTTCCGGCACCTCGACCGTCTCGACCCGAAGGGGAAAGCGGGGCGGTCGGCGCCGGTCCTGGCGGAGCACCTGGCGGCCGTGGCGGCGATCCGGCGGGCGCTCGGACCCGACGTGCCGCTTCTGATGACCGTCTTTACGCCGATGAGCATCGCGGCGGACCTCGCCGGCGGACCGCAGGACCTGGCGGCCCTGATCGCCCAGGGTCCGGCGTTGGTCCACGCGGGCCTCCGGACCATCACCGAGACGTTCGCCGGTTTCGCCGCCCGGTGCCTCGACGCCGGGGCCGACGGTATCTTCCTGGCGACCACCCACTGCGCGACGCCGGCCAACTTCACCCTGGAACAGTATCAGGAGTTCGGCCGCCCGTACGACCTCCAGGTCCTGGCGGCCGTCCGACGGGCGCCCCTCAACCTCCTTCACGTCTGCCGCGCGCGGTCCCTGGTGCGCCAACTCGCCGACTATCCGGTCGCCCTGCTTAACTGGGACACCGCGGGCGAGGGGAATCCGACGCTCCCGGAGATGGCGGCGGCCGCACCCGGCAAGGGCCTCGTCGGCGGCCTCGACCGGGCGCTCTTCACTCAAGGCCCCCCCGGGCGCGAGGCGCTCATAGCGCAGGCCGACGAGGTCCGTCGCAGCATGAACGGACGAGCGTTTGTCCTGGCCTCGACCTGCACGATCGACACCGCCAGCGACCCGGACGCCATCCGGGCGGTAAGGGAATTCGTGGAACAGAAATGTTAAATGTCAAATGTTAAATGTTAAATGGCGGAGCGGCCTCCGGCCGCGACATCCTCCATTTAGCATTTACCATTTAGCATTTAACATTGCTTCACCAGAGGAGGTGGTTCATGGCACAATCGTTCGTCAACCCGCCGTCGGCCGACGGGGTCTGCGACGTGCTGATCGTCGGCGGCGGGATCGCCGGCCTGTCGGCCGCCATCTATTCGACGCGCGAACGCCTCTCGACCCGCATCCTTGAAAAGCAGATTCCGGGCGGCCAGATCCTGACGACCGCCCGCGTCGAGAACTATCCGGGGTTCCCGGAGCCGATCGGCGGGATGGAACTCTCGGACCGCCTGACCGAGCAGGCCACCCGCTTCGGGGCCGAGATCGTCACGCAGGCCCAGGTCACCCGCGTCGAGCCGCACACCGGCCCCGGCGAGGCCGGGTTCATCGACGCCTTCGTCGGCGACCAGCGGCATCGCGGCCGCGCCGTGATCCTGGCCTGCGGCTCGGAGTATAAAAAACTCGACGTGCCGGGCGAGAAACGCCTCACCGGCTACGGCGTGAGTTACTGCGGCACGTGCGACGCCCCCTTCTACCGCGACAAGCACGTCGTCGTCGTGGGCGGCGGCAACACGGCCCTCGACGAGGGCCTGCACCTCCTCCGGTTCGCCGGGCGGATCACCTTCGTGGTCCTCGGCGAGGACTTCACCGGCACGGAAATCGGCAAGGAGGAACTCCGCAAGGCCGGCCCGCGCGTTGCCGCCCATTTCGCAAGCGCCGTCGCCGAGATCCTCGGCCACGAGCGCGTCGAGGCCGTCCGAATCCGTAGTGCCCGCACCAACCAGGAACAGGTCGTCCCGTGCGACGGCGTGTTCGTCTTTATCGGCATGACGCCCCTGACGCGGTTCCTCCGCAGCGTCGTGGACCTCGATGACGAGGGGTTCATCTGCGCGAGCGCCTGCAACCTCGAGACGAGCGTCCCCGGCATCTGGGCCGCCGGCGATGTCCGGGCCGGGACCCTGAAACAGGCCGCCACGGCCGCCGGCGACGGCGTCGTCGCCGCCCTGAACGTCAAGGAGTATCTCAAGGAGCGGACCTCCCGCCCCGCATGACCGACCCCGACTTCATCCGCCGGACGCTCGAAGACCTCAAGGCCCGCGACCTTTACCGACACCTCGTGGTCGTGGGCTCGCCCGCCGGTCCGCGCGTCCAGGTGGGCGGGCGGACGGTCCTTCAGTTCGCCTCGAACAATTACCTCGGCCTCGCCGGCGACCCGCGCGTCCGCGAGGCTGCCTGCCGCGCGGTCGAAAAGTGGGGCTGGGGCGCGGGCGCCTCACCGCTTCTGGCGGGCCACACCGACGCCCACGCCGCCCTCGAGGCCGACCTGGCGACCTTCAAGCGGACCGAGGCGGCCCTGGTCTTCCCGAGCGGGTACATGACGAACCTCGGCATCCTTTCGGCCCTGGTCGGCCCCGGCGACACGGTCGTCATGGACCGCGAGAACCACGCGAGCCTTTACGACGCCGTGCGGCTGTCGGGCGCTCGCCTGGAGCGTTACAAGCACGCCGACGCCGCCGCCGGAGACCTCTTGGCTGCTTCCCTGGGTAAAGCGGAGCGCGGTCGGACGGAGTCCGACCGCGCGAAGGATAAAAGTTTAGCGCGGCGGGTCTCCGACCTGCCGCGCGACGAGCCGGCCGGCCGGATGCTTCTTGCCACCGACACGGTCTTCTCGATGGGGGGGGACCTGGCGCCGCTGGCCGCGCTGGCCGACGCCTGCCGCCGGGCCGGCGTAATGCTCGTCCTGGACGAGGCCCACGCGCTGGGTCTCCTCGGTCCGACCGGGGCGGGCCTCGCCGAACAGATTTCGTTTGAGCCCGCCGCGGGAGCGGCGGATGGCTCACCCGTCGCGTCGGCGCCACAACTACGGTATAGCCCTCCCGCCACTACCGTGGCGGGCTCAGAAATTATCGCCTCCGTCGGAACGCTCTCGAAGGCGCTCGGCGGGATCGGTGGGTTCGTCGCGGCGTCGCGCGAGGTCTGTGACCTCATCGTCAACCGCGCGCGGCCGTTCATCTATTCGACCGCCCTGCCGGCGGCGGCGTGCGAAGCGGCCCGCGAGGCACTGCGGATTTCGCGCGAGGAGCCCGAGCGGCGGCGGCGCGTCCTCGCCCTCGCGGACCGCCTGCGTGCGACCCTCCGCGACAAGGGGTTCGACACCGGCCGAAGCGCCACGCCCATCATACCTATTATGATTGGGGAGCCTGAAGCGGCGCTCGCGACGGCGGCGGCGCTCCTCGCGCACGGGATTTTCTGCCCGGCCATCCGGCCGCCGACCGTCGCGCCCGGCACGAGCCGCCTGCGCGTGAGCCTCACGGCCGATCACACCGAGGAGGACGTGGACCGCCTGGTGGCGGCCCTTGTGGAGATTCGCGGCCATGCGGCTCGCAAGTTGTAGGCCGCAACGTGTTGCGGCCTACGTGCTTAGCCCCCGGTGATTACACCGGGGGCGCCTTTGTGATGGGCGGTGCGGCAGGCGCGCCGCGCGGCACCGAAACGGCCGCCAGCAGGCTCTCGGCGACGAGGACCACGCCCAGCGCCAGGACGAACCAGAGCGTGAGGTCGGTTGAGGCTGCATCGCCCGTTTGAGCCGCGACCTCCTCCGCTTGAGCCCCGACCTCCGCCGTTTGAGCCGCGACCGGAAGGTCGCGGGTATATTCGCGCGCGGGAATCCTTGCCCCATGCGATGATACCCCCGACCTTCCGGTCGGGGCTCGGACAGGCGCGAGGGCCTCGGCCAGGGAGTGCATGAGGACGACGAACTCGGGCCGCCCCGCCAGGTCGCCCCAGTAAGGGTCCGGCCCGAACGCCAGGGCCACCACGCGCCCGCGACCAAAGAGCCACTCGGCGATTGCTGTTGACCCGCCGTGGAACCGGACGACCGTGTGCAGGTCGGCACCCCGACTCGGGATGACCGTTGACACGCCGTCAGGGCTGGTTGTCTGTTGCACGGGGCCGTACACCAGGGGGAATCGGTAAATCCGGCGTCGGAATACCGGCGACGACAGGTCGCCGCTCGTGCCGCCCTCGAACGCCGCAAGAAGGTCGCTCGTGTAACCGTCCGGGTCAATCGTAACGCCATCCTTTTCGCCAATGGTAAGGGGTGGTTTGTATGAATTGCGTATTAGCGACAGCGGCTCTGAACCGGGAATCCAGACCAGCCGGCCGCCGGACGACAGGTAGTCTTCAAGAAACTTGCTTTGCGGGCTAAACAATTGCGGCCGGTCGCCGAGCCAGGCAAACAGATCCGGCAACCCGCCGACCCAGAAGACGACGTCGGCGGCAGCGATGACGGACGCCGTAACAGCCTTAGCCTTGGCGAGCGTCACCTTTTTGGGAACATTGGTGTCGCCGCTGAACGTGGCGGCCACGAGGTCGGCCGAGTTGACTCCTTCGCCTGCTTCTTCGGCATCAACGATCAGGACGCGGATGGGTGCGGGGGCGGTGCGACCCGCCGCTTCCGCGGCGGGCTCAGCCTGTGCTGTCGCGTCGGCGACGGGTGAACGGCTGTTGCTCGTCGCCGCGTCGGCGACGGTTAAACGATTTGAGCCCGCCGCGGAAGCGGCGGGAGGCGCACGTTCGCCCCCGATGCGCGGACCGGCCAGCGCCAGGACCAGCAGGGCCACGGCCGCCAGGCGAAGCGCGAGCAGGGCCGCGCGCCTCAGCCAGCGTGCCGCGCGGCTGGCCTGGTTGGCGGCCTCGGCGAAGCGGACGGTCGGAAGGATCATCCGCCGCGCGCGGCGGCGGCCCATGAGGTGGATGGCCACCGGTATCGCCAGGGCCACCAGGGCCGCGAGCAACTTTGTATCGGTGAAGGTCATGCGTTCACGGTCGTTGCCCCCCGTGTAATCACGGGGGGCTAAATATCGCTTCGTGAACCCGTGTAATCACGGGGGGTTAAAGCGTCATTGCCCCCCCGTGTGTTCACGGGGGGTTAAGTTAAAAGCGGCGTTTGCGGTCGGCCAGGAACCGGCTGAGGGCCTTGTCGAACGGCGTCGAGGTGGTCATGGCCACGAAGTCGCCGCCGAGTTCGCGGACCGACCGCTCATATTGACGCACGAACTCCTCCACGCGCTCGGTGTAATCAGCGCGGATCGTGTCGGCGTCGGTCGCCACCTGCGCGCCGGTTTCCGGGTCCTCAAGGATCACCGGGCCGGCAACGTCCAGGCGCCGCTCGGTCGAATCGAGTATCTGAAACACGATGAGGTCGTGGCCGGCGAGCGCGAGGCGCCGCAGGGCTGCCAGGGTCGGCTCGGGCTCGTCCACCAGGTCCGAGAGGAGAATGACGAGCCCCCGCCGCTTGATGCGTGAGGCGGCGGCATGGAGCCCTGCGGCAAGGGCCGTCGTGCCCGCGCCGGCGGTCCGCGCGAGTTCCACGAGGATCCGCACCAGTTGCCGTCGCCCGGAGCGCGCCCGGAGAAACCGTGAGAGTCCCGTCCCCACGAGTCCGAGCCCGACGGCGTCGTGCTGCCGCACGAGGAGGTATCCGAGCGCCGCCGCCAGGGCCGTGGCGTACTGGAGTTTCGTCATCGTGCCGCCCGGACCGGCGTAGGCCATGCTGCGGCTGGTGTCCACGAGGAGGTAGGCGGCGAGGCCCGTCTCGGCCTGGTAGGTCTTGACGTAGAGGCGGTCGGTCTTGGCCCAGGCGGTCCAGTCGAGGTCTTTCGGGTCGTCGCCGGGGACGTAGCGGCGATGCTCGGAGAATTCGAGGCTGAAGCCGCGGTAGGGCGAATCGTGGAGGCCCGCCAGGAACCCCTCGACGATGAACTTGGCCCGGAGGTCGAGCCGCTTGACCTGCTGGGCGATCTCGGGCAGAAGGTATTGTTCGGCGCTCTGCATGGGATAACCTTGTTCGTGCAGCGCCATGAGCCCGGCGCGGAAGCGTCGGGTTGGGCGCGCTGGCCTTTGGCCCCGAAAGTGGCGCTAAGCCGACCCGCCGCTCCCGCGGCGGGCTCAACCAGTGCTCCCGCGGCGGGCTCAACCAGTGCTCCCGCGGCGGGCTCAACCAGTGCTCCCGCGGCGGGCTCAACTGGAGGTCGCGGCGCCGGCGAAGCAGCGGACGGGCGGTTCCGGCACTTCCTTGAGGAGCCGCTGGATAATCGCAACGGAGTCCAATCCGGCGGCCTCGGCGGCGAAGTTCGTCGCGACGCGATGCCGGAGGACCGGCACGGCGGCCGCCCGGACATCGTCGAGGCTGACGGCGGCGCGGCCGGCCATGGCGGCAAAGGCCTTCCCGGCCAGGATGAGGTGCTGGCCGGCCCGCGGCCCGGCGCCCCATTCGACCATCTCGCGGATGAAATCGGGCGTATTCGGATCGCCCGGCCGCGTGGCCCGGACAAGTTTCGCGACGTAGGCCACGACGTAGCGCGACACCGGGACCGCCAGGACCGCTTCCTGGAGGGCCCGGATGTGCTCGACGCCGAGGACGGGCGGGGCCTTCTCGGCCAGCAGGCCCGTCGGGGCCATCAGGATCCGCTCCTCCTCGGACCCCGTCGGATACGGCACGTGGACGCAGAAGAGGAACCGGTCCAGTTGGGCCTCGGGCAGCGGGTACGTCCCTTCCTGCTCGATGGGGTTCTGGGTGGCGATGACGAAGAACGGGTCGGGCAGCGGATAGGTCTTCTGGCCGATGGTGACCTGGCGTTCCTGCATCGCCTCCAGGAGGGCCGACTGGGTCTTGGGCGGCGCGCGGTTGATCTCGTCCGCCAGAACGATGTGGGCGAAGATCGGGCCCTGGACGAATCGGAACTCGCGCCGGCCGTCGGGCGTCTGGTCCACGAGGTCGGTGCCCGTGATGTCCGAGGGCATCAGGTCGGGCGTGAACTGAATCCGCCGCAGCGTCAAGTCCATCGCCCCCGCCAAGCTCCGGACCATCATCGTCTTGGCGAGGCCCGGCACGCCCACCAGCAGGCAGTGTCCGCGGACGAAGATGGTGGCTAACATCTGGTCAATCGTTTCGCGTTGGCCTATAATCGAGCGGCCGACCTCGGCGACGAGCCGGTCGCGAATCCGTTTGAACTCGCTCAGGCGCTGGTCGAAATCGGTTTCCGGCATGTCTGACCTCGTTGCAATCAAGTCGCGTTGCGTGGTCGCCGCCTCGGCCGACGGATCCCCGCGTGCTTCCGCCCGCGGCTCAATACTTGTTTCCGCCCGCGGCTCAATACTTGTTTCCGCCCGCGGCTCAATGCGTGCTTCCGCCCGCGGCTCAATGCGTGCTTCCGCCCGCGGCTCGGGGCGGTCGGCCAAAAGTGCAAGCCCTGAGCGGCCGATGGCCGATAAAGGGAACGAGGGGTCATCGCGACCTTCAGCGAGGACGCCGATGCCCGCCGTTCCATTGATTGCCGCGCCGCCGAAATCCTCCGGCCGCGCCCTCATCTTATCGGCCATTGCGCTGGCCGCAGTTAGCGCATTTCCCTGTGCAGCCCGCGGCCAGCAGCCCCCCACCGGCCAGCAGGTCCGGGCGACCATTCTGAGGGCCGTCGAGGCCTTCCGACGCGCCCAGCGGCCCGATGGAACCTGGCCCGACTACGCCCAGGAAGGCGGCGTCACGGCCCTCGCGACCTACGCGCTCCTGGCGGCCGGGGTCTCGCCCGACGACAAGGGCGTGGCGGCGGCCCTCGAACGCCTGAGGAAAATCCCGAACCAGAGCACCTACGTCGTCTCCCTGAAGACGCTGGCCTTCGCGGCCGCCGACCCGAAAAAATACCGCACCGAAGTCCAGTCGTGCGCCGACTGGCTGGTCGGGATGCAGCACGCGACGGGCGCCTGGGGCTACGGCCGCGCCGCCGGCGCTCCGCCGGCCGTCCCGGAAACCGAGCCGGGGGGCCTGCGGGCCGTCCGGACGGAGGCCGAACTCCGGCAGGCTTACGAGCGGCCCGACCTCTCGAACACCCAGTTCGCCATCCTGGCTCTCTCCGAGGCCGACCGGGCCGGCGCCCACGTGCCCGCCGACGTGTGGAAGAAGGCCGACCGGCACCTCCGGGTCACCCAGTTGCCCGGCGGCGGATGGGGATACGTTTTCCACGATCCCGACGCGGCGGAGGCCTATGGCAGCATGACGGCCGCCGCCGTCGCGAGCCTGTACCTGTGCCACGACCGGATCGCCAAGGCCGAGCCCGCCGACGCCTCGGCCGAACGCCTGGCGACCATCGAAAAGGGCGTCGTCTGGATCGTCGAGCACTACTCGCTGAGCGAGAACCCGAACCGGGCCCTCGCGTGGTACTACTTCTGGCTCTACGGCCTCGAGCGGGCCGGCGTGACGAGCGGCCGGCGCACCTTCGGCCATCACGACTGGTTCCGCGAGGGGACGGCCCTCCTCGTGGGCGGCCAGCGGCCCGACGGGACCTGGACCGACCGCATCTACCAGGACGCCTTGTGCCTCCTGTTCCTGGCCAAGGGCTACAAGCCTCTCCTCGTGCAGCGGATGGAACTGGGAAGCGAGTGGCGGCACGACCCGCGCGACCTCGACCACCTGGTCCTGTACCTCGAGAAACGGATCGGCGGCGACCCGGTCGCCTGGCAGACCGTCTCCAGCGACGCGCCGCTGGAAGACCTTCTGGCGGCGCCGATCCTGCACCTCTGCGGACGCGGGGCCATCCACATGCTGGCCGGCTCCGTGCCACACCTCAAGGAGTACATCGAGCAGGGCGGCCTCATCGTCCTGGACGCCGAAGGCGGCGACGCCGCCTTCACGCAGAGCGCGCGGCGGATCATGGCCGAGGCGTTTCCGGAGTCCAAGTTTGAGGCGGTCGCCGCCGACCATCCGCTCTTCCGCGCCGCCCACCGCGTGGCGCCGATCCCCCTGGAGGTGATGAACGTCGGATGCCGCGCGTCCGTCATCCTGGCGCCCAAGGGCCTGGCGGACGGATGGGCGGCGGGGGACCCGCTCAAGCCGAACGACGCGCTCGCGCTCGGCGAGAACCTGGCCCTCTACGCGACCGGCGCGAGCCCGCTGGCGGACCGCCTTGCGGCCGCCGCCATTATGCAGTTGCCGCCGGACCAGCCGCCGCCCCGAGGCGCCTGGCAACTCGGCCAGGTCCAGCATAACGGCGACTGGAATCCCCGGCCGTACGCCATGCCCCGGCTCCTCAAGGACGTGGCCGACCGGTTCGGCATCGCCGTCTTCAGCCGGCCCGTCCCGGTCCGACTGACCGACCCGAACCTCGGCCGCCTGCCCATCCTCTACATGACGGGCCATTACGCGTTTCACCTGTCGGACGCGGAGCGCGCGGCCCTGAAGGAGTACCTCGACCACGGCGGGTTCCTCTGGGCCGAGGCGTGCTGCGGACGCAAGGCCTTCGATGCCGCCTTCCGCGACCTCGTCAAGCAGATGTTCCCGGACGCGGCGATGGAAGAACTGAAAGGCGACCATCCGATCCTGAGCGGCAAGGTCGGCGTCGCCATTCCGACCGTGACCTACTCGCCGGCGGTCCAGGCCGAGTCGCCGGACCTGAAGAGGCCGGTCGTCTGGGGCCTGGAGCGCGGCGGCCACCTCGTGCTGGCCTATAGCCCCTATGGCCTCGCGCCGGGCCTGGACGGGATCAAGACCTACGGCGCCCGGACGCTCGCGCCCGAGGACGCCCACCGCCTGGCGACCAACGTCCTGCTCTATGTCATGCAGGGCGAGTAGTTTGATTCAGGAGCCATGCGGAATCCGTTTGCCTTAAGTGGCAGTTTGTCTATAGTATTCTTGGCGGAAGGCAAAGGGTACTGAGAATCGGGGGGCCACCTTGATCCACAAGGCCCGCGAGAATCTCGAACTTGCCAAAACACTTTCAGGCATCTGGGAGGAACCGGATGCAGCGGCAAACAGGCTCTATTACTCGTTATACCACGCATGCTGGGAGTTCCTGGTCAAGCGAGGATGCTCAGTTCCCGACAATGCGGGAAGACGGTACTTTCGTCACGATGATCTGGAAACCTGTTTGGAAAACGAGGAGTTTGCTGTCCGCCTTGACCTAGATGCCGATTGGCAGACGCGGCTATAGCATTTTAAGGTTGCGTGTGCACCTAATCTTATGTGGCACAACCGCCCTCGGT
>Ga0307378_10006039_pt1 | contig 16693 bp, 14 predicted proteins | sample UN1MG_FD_202238 | JGI IMG/M metagenome (GOLD analysis project Ga0307378, IMG submission 202238) | Soil microbial communities from Risofladan, Vaasa, Finland - UN-1 | ecosystem: Environmental > Terrestrial > Soil > Coastal area > Acid sulfate soil | place: Finland: Risofladan, Vaasa | collected... | reverse complement strand
GACGAGATCCGCGTGGCCAGCCTGAAGTGCCTGTTCAATTTCCTGCCAGAGCAGGCCGGGTCGGGCAAGCTCGCCAAAAAGCTCGCCGTCCCAACGCTCTTCCTCATCCCGGGGGTCGACCTTCTCGTCGATGAGAAGGCCGGCCGGAAAATGTTCAATAAACTTACGCTTGCCGACAAGACGATCCTCGAGTACCCGGACATGCTCCATGCGCTGTCCATCGATCTCGGCCGGGAAAAGGTTTTCAAGGACGTCCTCGACTGGGTCGTCCCGAGGGTCTGACGTGGACCACGTTCTCGCCATCGACCAGGGCACGACCGGGAGCCGGGCTATCGTCTTCGACCGGCGCGGCCGGGCCGTCGCCGCGGCCTATGAGGAGTTCCCGCAATATTTCCCCCGTCCCGGATGGGTCGAGCACGATCCCGAGGAGATCTGGCGGAGCGTTTACCGGACCGTTCAGAAGGCCCTCGCCGCCGTCCCGGGACGGACGATCGCCGCCGTCGGCATCACCAACCAGCGCGAGACGACGGTCGTCTGGGACCGGAAAACGGGCCGGCCCGCCGGGAACGCGATCGTCTGGCAGTGCCGCCGCACGGCCGGCCGCTGCCGCGAACTCAATGCGCGGAGCGGTCTTGCCCGGCTCGTCCGGAATAAGACCGGCCTGCCGATCGACGCCTACTTCTCGGCCACCAAGGCGGAGTGGATCCTCGACCGGGGTGGCCTGCGCGAGCGGGCAGGGCGCGGCGGCCTCGCCTTCGGCACGACGGATTCCTGGGTCCTCTGGAAGCTCACCGGGGGCGCGAGCCACGCCACCGATTTCACCAACGCCTCCCGGACCATGCTCTTCAATATCCACGAGCTCGATTGGGACGACGATCTCTTGCGCCTCTTCGGCGTCCCCGCCGGAATGTTGCCTCGTGTTCTGCCGTCATCGGGCGAATTCGGCCGGACGGTCCGCCTGGGCCGGCTGCCGGCCGGGATCCCCATCATGGGGGTCGCCGGGGACCAGCAGGCCGCTCTTTTCGGCCAGGCCGGATTCAGGTCCGGAGCGATCAAGAACACCTACGGCACGGGCTCGTTCATCCTTCTCAATACCGGGCGAAAGCCGGTCGAATCGAAACACGGCCTGATCACGACGGTCGCCTGCGGCTCGGGCGGAAAAACCGCCTACGCCCTCGAGGGGTCCGTGTTCGTCGCCGGGGCGGCCCTCCAGTGGCTGCGCGACGGACTCGGCCTCATCGGCTCGGCCGCCGAATCGGAGGCCGCTGCGGCGGCGGTCGAGGACAACGCCGGGGTCTATTTCGTCCCGGCTTTCGTCGGGCTCGGAGCCCCCTACTGGGACGCCGGGGCGCGGGGGACCATCGTCGGACTGACCCGCGGCGCCAGCCGCAACCACCTCGTCCGGGCCGCCGTCGAAGCGATGGCCTACTCGACGCGCGACGTCCTGGAGACGATGCGGCAGGATTCGGGGCTGAAGATCCGCGAGCTCCGGGTCGACGGCGGCGCTTCGGTCAACGATTTTCTCTGCCGCTTCCAGGCCGATATTCTCGGCATTCCGGTCGTCCGCCCGAAAGTCGTGGAGACGACGTCGCTCGGAGCCGCCTATCTCGCCGGCCTGGGCGCCGGCCTGTGGGCAACGACGGCCGATATCGAGCGCCTCTCGGTCGACGAACGGAAATTCACGCCGGCCATGAGCCGGCCATTCGCCGACAGGCTTTACGCGGGCTGGCTGGCCGCTGTCCGCAAGGCGCGCGCAACCTGAGCGAAGCTGGAGAGGGGACATCCTTCTGATTGGAACGAGTGCTTTTTCAAGGAGGCGCCCATGAGACGCTTGATCGGTCGGTTCGTCATTGCGGCTTTCTTCATCTCTGTGCTCGTCATCGCGGTTCCGGCAGCGGACGTCTGGCGTGCGGACTGGCCCGTCCTCAAGACCTATGATCGGGACCACATCGACAAGATCGTCCTGCCCCTCGGCGGCATCGGCACGGGCACGGTCAGCCTTGGCGGCCGGGGCAACCTTGTCGACTGGGAGATCATGAACCGGCCGGCCAAGGGCTATACCCCGTTCGTCGGGCAACAGCTCGGGCCGTTCTTCGCCATCCGCGTCTCGTCCGGGGACTCGTCGTTCACCCGGGCCCTCGAGGGCCCGCTGCCGCTCTACGCTTACGAAGCCTCCCACGGATCGACGGCCGTGAACCACGGCCTGCCCCGTTTCCGCGAGGCCGCCTTCGCCGCTGCCTACCCGCTCGGCCAGGTCCTCCTCTCCGACCCCGCCTCTCCCGTGGACGTCCGCCTCGAGGCCTGGAACCCCCTTATTCCGGGCGATGCCGAAGCGAGCGGGATGCCCGTGGCCGTCCTCCGCTACGTGATCGTCAATAAAACCGGCCGGGCCCTCCGGGCCTCGGTTTGCGGCACTCTCCCCAACTTCATCGGCGCCGACGGATCGAAGCTTGGCCGGGACTGGAAGAGCGACCCGGTCACGACCGGCCCCAAGAAGAACAAAAACGAGTTCCGGGCGACCGCGGGTCTGCGCGGCATCTTCATGACCTCGACCGGCGTCGACCCCAAAGACGCGGCCTTCGGGTCGATCGCCCTCGCAGCCCCCGCGGAGACCCTTGGAACGAGCCGGACCGCATGGCTTGCCGCGGGATGGGGGACACCGCTCCTCGATTTTTGGGATGATTTCTCGGCCGACGGGATGCTCGACCCGCGTCCCGAAACGGGGGAGGACATGCCGTTCGGGTCGCTGACCGTGGAACTGGACGTCCCCGCCAACGGCAGCGCCGAAACGACGTTTCTCCTCGCGTGGCATTTCCCGAACCGGCGGACCTGGTCGCCCAAGGGAACCCCGGACGACCTCATCGGCAACTATTACACGACGAAGTGGAGTGACGCCTGGGCCGCGGCCGAGGATTTCGCGTCCCGGTCGGCCGGGCTCGAGGCCCGGACCGTCGAGTTCGTCCGCGCCTTCGCGACGAGCACGCTCCCGGACGAGGTCAAGGAGGCGGCCCTCTTCAACCTGAGCACTCTTCGGACGCAGACCTGCTTCCGGACGCCGGACGGCCGGTTTTTCGGTTTCGAAGGATCGAGCAACCAGGCCGGCTGCTGCTTCGGGTCGTGCACGCACGTTTGGAACTACGAACAGGCCACCGCTTTTCTTTTCGGCCGGCTGGCCCGCTCCATGCGCGAGACGGAGTTCCTCGAGGCGACGGACGCCCAGGGCCTGATGAGCTTCCGGGTGCGCCTGCCGATCGACCGGGCCCGCGAATACGGCAAAGCCGCCGCCGACGGCCAGATGGGCTGCATCATGAAGGCCTACCGAGACTGGAAGATGTCCGGCGACGACGCCTGGCTCGGCAAGCTCTGGCCGGCGGTCAAGCGGGCTCTATCGTTCGCCTGGATCCAGGGCGGCTGGGACGCCGACCGGGACGGCGTCATGGAGGGCTGTCAGCATAACACCATGGACGTCGAATACTACGGCCCGAACCCGCAGATGGAGCTTTGGTACCTGGGCGCGCTCCGGGCCGCCGAGGAGATGTCCAGGAGGGTCGGAGACAAGCCCTTCGCCAAACTCTGCCGGGAGCTTTTCGACAAGGGCCGCGCCTGGACCGACGAGAACCTGTGGAACGGCGAATATTACGAGCACCACGTCCGGCCACCGCGGAGCGTCGAAGACGTGGCCCCGAGCCTGCGGCTCGACATGGGCGCCAAGGACATCACCGAGCCGGACTATCAACTTGGCGAAGGATGCCTCGTCGACCAGCTCGTCGGCCAGTTCATGGCCCACGTCTGCGGGCTGGGCTATCTCGTCGACGCCGCCCATGCCAAAACGACGCTCCGGAGCATCGTGAAGTACAACACGCAGGACGGTTTCGCCGACCACTTCAACTGCCTGCGGTCGTTCGTCCAGGGCGACGAAACGGCGCTCCTCATGGCCAGCTACCCGAAGGGCCGGCCGAAGAACCCGTTCCCGTATTTCACCGAGGTCATGACCGGCTTCGAATACGCGGCCGCCGTCGGGATGCTCTACGAGGGGGACACGGAGGACGGCTTGAAGGTCATCCGGGACATCCGGGCGCGCTATGACGGGAAGAAGCGCAGCCCCTTTGACGAAGCCGAATGCGGCCACCACTACGCCCGGGCCATGGCCAGCTGGGCGGCCGTGCCGGCCATGACGGGCTTCGAGTGGAACGGCGTGGAAAAGGCGATGACCTTCGGCGCGAACGAAGGGACGTTCTTCTGGTCGAACGGCTGGGCCTGGGGAACCTGCCGGGTCGGCCCAGGCGGCAAGACGGCCGAACTCACCGTCCTCCACGGCGGCCTTTCCCTCAAGTCGTTCAAGCTGGGGGACGCCCGGCCGCGGACCTTCAAACAGCCGAAAACCGTCAATGCGGGGGAGATGCTCAGGATCGATCTTTAAGGCTCTTCTCCCAATATTGTAGAAGTCCAGCATGAGGCGGTGATGGATATCGCCCTGAAGACCCCCGTAGCGGAGAGGGACCCGCCGAAGGCGGGGGAACCGCCGGGACTGGTTCCCGGGGGGCTAAGGGCAATATCCTTCACCAAGCCGAATAGAGGAGTTCCCTGAAATCGGGAGAAGAGTCGTTTTTAGCGGGTGCGAGTGAAACATCCGGGCGGCCGCGGCGTATTACAGGACGAACGAATCACGCGCAAAGGAGTCACGGATGTTCAAGAAATCCATTCTGTTGATCACGATCCTGGCCCTGGCGGCCCTCATCCTCGTCGTCCCCGCCTGGCCCGGGACCCTGCCGACTTCGGTTATCCCCGACGGTGCCCGCTGGGTGGCCCATTTGGATATGGAAAAGTTCATCGCCACCAAGCTCTTCGAATACCTGGATAAAGACGGCAAGTTCGATATCAAGAGCCGGGACCTCAACCGGTGGTTCAAGATCGATGTCCCCAAGGACATCACCGGCCTGACGATCTTCGGGCTCGAGCCCGGAGACAAGCAGGCCGTATTCGCCGTGGCGGGGAAATTCGACAAAGCGCGCCTCCTGACCCTGCTCGACCTCGCTGAAGATCACACAGAAACGGCCTACGGCGCCTACACCCTTTACTCGACGGGCAGCGACGAGTACGGCGCCTTCGTCAACGACGGCCTGATCGTCTTCTCCGAGAGCCGGCCAGCCATCGAGAAGGTTCTGGATACGGCGGCCGGTAAGGCGAAAAACTTCGCCGCGTCGAAGCTTTACGCATCGTTCAAGGATGTCTCCTCGGGCACTTTCCTCAGCGGGGTCGTCGAAAACCTGGCCGGGCTGGGCAAGGAGGTCAAGCAGTCCAAGTTCGTCGAAAAAGCCGGCCTGATGTCCTTCCTGGCCCAGGAAAAGCAGGGCAATCTCCAGGTCCGGATCCAGGTCACCGCGGATTCCCCCGAGAGCGCCAAGAATATGGTCGATATCGCCCAGGGACTCATCGCCCTGGCCCGGCTCGGACAGGGGGAAGGACCCAAGGCGGTCCCCGCTTTCCTTGTCGACGGTCTCCAGGTTAAAATGGAGGGGAAGACCGTCCGCCTGGAGTTCGACATCCCTTCGCGGGAGATCGCGAACATGGCGTCGCGTGGACGGGGATTGGATTTCTTCGACTGAGCCCCGTTCCGGGCGCCCTGGCTCTCAAGTCACCCGGGCTCCGGAAGAACGGGACTCGGGGAGAGCATGGTCGATCCCGACCCGATCGCAACGAAGACCGACGAGGAGTTGGCCCGCGAGGCGCGGGCCGGCTCGCGGCGGTCTTTCGAGGAGCTGGCGCTACGCTACAAGCGCCGGCTCTTCGTCTATCTCCGCCCCCGCCTCGGGAGCGACCAGGACGCCGAGGACATGGTCCAGGAAACGTTCCTCAAGCTCTTCCGGAACATCCGGAGCTACGATCCCGCTTTCCAGTTCTCCACTTGGCTCTACACTTCGGCCAGCCGGTTGGCTATCAGTTCCTATCGCAAGAAAAGGATCGCGTCGGGAAGACTCGACGTGGAGACGGCCGGCGCCTTGGCGGACCCCGAGGCCAGAGCCGCCGGGGAGGCCGGATCGGCCGGGATCTGGGACGCGGCCCGGGATCTCGGCGGGAGCCAGTACCGGGTCCTCTGGTTGCGCTACGGTGAGGACATGACCATCGAAGCGATCGCCACATCCCTCGGGAAGAGCCGGCTGGCCGTGCGCCTTCTTCTTCACCGGGCCCGGAAAAGCCTGATGAAGCGGGTCTGCCCCGTCCCGGTTCCCGTGGAGGCGACGAAGGCCGCGGCCGTCAAGGGAACGCCGCTCGGATAAGGCAAAGGAGAATGACGATGCTCTGCAAACTGACCCGATGGCTCATTTCGCGTGAGGTCGACCGGGGAATAAAGACGCCTCGTTTCGCCCTCCGTCACGGGGAGCGGTGCGGGGCTTGCCGTGCATACGCGCGGTTCGCGGCCTCCCTGCCGTCGCGGTTCGCCGGAGAACGGCCCGCGTTCCTTGCCTCGGTCCCGGACTTCCCTTTGAACGAGGCGAGGTGGGCCGAAGATGGGGGCGTTCGCGAGAAGCGGGGGATCCTCCCGCGCCGGCTCGTCCTTCATCCCTTCCCGGCGGCCGCCGCGGCCATCCTCGTCGTGGCCGGCGTGCTCGTCCTGTTCCAGGGCGTGCTCCGCGAAGCCGGGCCGTCGACCCAGGACGAAGCGGCGGCGCTGGCCGCCCTCAAGACCGTCACCGCCGCTCCGGACGAATTTCAGGGGATGGTCGGAAAGGTGGAATCACCGCTGGCCAAAGAGCGCCAGATCCTGGAACAGTCCGTCGCGTCGGCGGTCGAGTATCTCCAGGCCCGCCTCAACATCAAGATCGAGAGGAAAGATACTCCGAAATCGCTTTAGAGCCAGCGGCGCCGGATCTCCTAAAGCCTTAATCTGCGTCCACCGGGATTTTGGATCGCCCGGTCACTTCTCCGAGATCTGCTTCTTGATCTGTTCGATCTTCTTCTGGATCGCTTCCTTCCTCCGGCCTGGCGCGGCGATCTCCAGGGCCTTCTCCGCGGTCTTGAGGGCCTCGGCATAATTCTTGGCGGCGAGATAGAGGTCGCTGAGGGCGCTCCAGGCGGACACGAGGTCAGGCTGAAGCTCGGTCGCCCTCGTGGCTGCTTGCAGGGCGCTTTCCCGGTTCGCGCCCTTCTGGGCCGACCAGAACGTAGCGTAGCGGACTAGGAGGCTGGCGCTGTCCCAGTTCGCCTTAGCGTAGTCCGGGCCGTACAAAGCCAAGGCCTTATCGCTCGCGCCGGCGCTGACGAAAATCATCGCCGCGGACGGCACGATGCGCTGCTCATCATCGGTTCCCTTTGCTTGTTTCACGGCCAGCTCGGCCGTCTCCATGGCCTTGGCCTGGTCTCTGCTGGAACCGTAGATGCGGGCGAGGCTCAGCGTGACCCTCGGCTGAGGCGTGCCGGCCATCAAGCCCAGGGCTTTCTGCCCGAGCTCGATGCCGAGGTCGAAAGGCCCCTGGTCGACGAGAATCCGGTTCATCCAGGCGTCGAGGGCCTGCGCGTCTTTCGGGAAGCGGCCCGTGAACTCGGCATAGAACTTGGCCGCGTCTTCCTTCGGCGCCGCCCGCAGGAAATAATAGGTGCTCAAACGATCATAGGCCTCGCGGACGATCTTGCCCGTCCGATATTTCTTGACGAAGGCGAGCATCGGGGCCGCATCCTGGGGTCGGTTGGTAAGCGCTCCGTAGCCCAGGTTGAACTCCGCGTACTGCGTGATCGGAACCTTCTCCCCCTCGAAATCCGTCTTGCCCTTCTTCCCGTCGGGGTCGAGCGCCAGGACCTTTTTGTAGAACTCGGCGGCTTTATCGAGCTGATAACGGCGCCCGTATTTCACGCCCAGCTTGAAGACGGCCGCGACGTCGTTCGGGTTCTTGGCGTAGGCGGCGGAAAGCACCTTGAACGTCTCGACACCGTCGAGCGATTTCTGGAGCTGTTCCTGGAATTTCTCGGGCGGCGGGCCGTAGCCCACCAGCCAGTCGACCTCAGAGCCGTCGGGATCGAGCAGCATCACCGTCGGCGTCGCCCGGATGCTGAATTTCTTGAAGACTGCGCTTCCCTCGGGCTCTTGGGAAATGGCCCGGAAGACGATGAAATTGGCGTTGAGGAAACTCTGGAACTTGGCGTTCTCGAAAAACTGCTGAACCAGCAGTTTGCAGCTTCCTCAGGTGTAGGAATCGAAATCGAGGAGGATCTTTTTGTTCTCGGTTTTCGCCTTGACCAGGGCTTCGTCGAAGGTCCCTTTGAAAAAGACCTGGGCCGAAGCCGCCGAGGCGAGGACGAGGACAAGCGATGCGGTCAGAAATTTTTTCATGGCCACCTCTTTTTTTCCTTCGGAACTATAGCTTTTCCCCGGGGCGGATGTCAACGGAGTGGTCTCGTCCTATTATCCTTATTCTGCGTTCAACCTCGCGTATTCTCCCCGCCGCGAGGCGAAGACGGCCGGGCCTTGAACGCGTCCGATAATTCCCCCATGAGCTCGGTCTGGATCTCCTGGATCTCCAGGAGCCGCTGCCACTGCTTGAAAATGAGATGGTCGATCTTCTCGTGGAGACCGCGGATCTCGATCTCGGCCTTGAGGTTGATCTGGTAGTCGTGCTGGGCGCGCAACCGGTCCTTGGACTCCTGGCGGTTTTGGCTCATCATGATGACCGGCGCCTGGATGGCGGCGAGGCAGGACAGGATGAGGTTGAGGAGGATGAACGGGAAGGGGTCGAAGCGGCGCGTGATGAGGACGATGGAATTGAGGATGATCCAGCCGAAGAGAACGCCCATGAAAATGGTGATGAACTTCCAGCTGCCGCCGAAAGCGGCCAGCCGGTCGGCGAGCCGCTGCCCGAGCGTCCTCTTTTCCTCGAACTCCTGGTTGACGTCCCGGGTCAGGACCTCCCCTTCGCGCAGGCTCTCGACGACCTCGGCTTCGATCACGGACAAGTCGCCCTTTTCGGCTTCGAGAACCCCCTGGACATACTGCGCCCGGTAGCGGTTGAGGTCGTCCCGGCAGATGGGACTCTCCGGGTTCCAATCCGGGTGGTCCTTACGGATGAGCTCGGCAATGGAGGCCCGCACGGCCTGGCCGGGCACGACGTCGTCGGGGTCCTTGGCGAGTTTGCACACGCCGCAGATGACTTTCGCTTCTTCGCTCATGGCCCCTCCTTACCGAAACCATAGCCGGCCGCGGAGGCGGTGTCAAGCGGGAGGGGGCGGGCTTACAAACGCCGGCGCGACGGCCGGAAGTCCCAGGTCATCTGGAACATCATCTCACGCAGCAGGTTGTTCATGGCTTCGTTCTTGTCCTGCATGCCGAAGGTCGGGACGCCGTCCGCGCCCATGCCGAGCGCGCCGACCGTCCCCTCCCGGACGCTGGATTGGGTCCAAAGCGTCGCTCCGTTCGCGGCGGACACGAGCCGGGCGGTCACGGCGATGTCGAATTTGGCCCGGACGAAAAGAGCCTTGCTAAGCGGCGCGAGCAGGTCCACCTGCGGTTTGACCTTGGATATTTTTATCTCGCCCAGGAAAAAGGCCTCGACCCCGTGCTTCTCGCCGATGGCCAGGGCGGCCTCGCGGTTGAAGGACGCCTTCCCGATCCCGGACAGGACCTCGCCGGCAGGCCCGAGTTCGACGACCGGAACGCGCTGGGCCGCTGTGACCTCCTGGAGAAAGAGCGGTGTCGCCAGGCTGCCGAGATCGCCCTTGGCGTTCTCGACCTTGAAGGTGACGAGCCCGACCGTCTCATAGCCCGTAAGGTCGACGGCGGGCGGGACGATCGTATACTTACTGCCGGCGCAGCCGGCGACGGCCGCGAGGGTGACAAGCCAGATCAAGTGCTTTCTTTTCATCATGGGTCTCCTTCCGATCCCGGGGCGCCTTGACCGACCGCGCCATCGATTTAGTCGGACGAACCCCTGCTGGAGGCCGGCCTTTATCGGTTCTTATTTAATGAGGTGGAACGCCGTCTGACGGCCGGCCAGGAAGAACGCCCTCTCGCCGTCGAAGAGGATGTCCTGTTCGAGAGGCACGCGGAAGTCCACGCCCCATTCCGGGACGGGGCCGGTGACACTCATCTCGGCCGTGAAGGTGCTCATGGGGACGAGCTTGACGTTGCCGCGGCCGACGTTGTTGACCTGCTCCCAGGGAAGGCCGATGAGCGGTCCGGGCTCGTGGAGGAAATAGCCAAGCGAGTGGGAGTAGACCCGCGGCCCCGGGATGCCCAACTCTTGGGCCTTCTTGAGGATCCGGCCGAGGAGCTCGTTCCCGGTTAGGCCCGTCCGGAATTCCCCGCAATAGACATCCTGGAGGCGGTTGGCCTCGGCCATGAGCTTCTTGAATGTCTCCGGCGCGTCCGTTTCGCCGGGGCGCAGGACATAGGCCATCTCCTGGTGGTCGCTGTTCCAGCGCATATACTTGAGCCCGACGTCGCAGTGGAGGATGTCTCCCGGCCGGATGACCTTGTCGTCCTTGCCCCACTTTTCGACATCTTTCGGCGAGCGGCCGCGGATCGAGACGAAGGGGGAGAAGGATTCCTTGAGACCGAGATCGGCCACGCGCTGCCAGTAGTACCAGCGGAGGTCGTCGGCCGTTGTCTGCCCGACCGTGATGACCTTCGACGAGAACATGTCGGCGATAATGGCATGCGAGATGGCGGCCGCCCGCTCCATGAATTCGACTTCCTCGTCGAGGAGCGTTTCCGCCCAAAGCGTCACCAAGGGCTCCGCGGACTGGAGGCGCGTTGCGTACTTCGGGCCGACCGCCTCGACGATCCTCTTTTTCAGGACTGTGGTCAGAGCCCCGGCCGCCCACTGGACCTCGCCCTCGTTGAGGCCGATCCGCTTCGGGTCGCGTTCGCGAACGACCCGGCCGAGGGCGTCCCATTGGCTTTCGCCCTTTTTCGCGTCCCAGGCGGCCGCGTCCCAGACGTTCTTGAATAGACCCTGGGTGTCGGTCCGGGAGACGTTCAGGCGCTCGATGTCCTTCCCCGGACCCGGATCGAAGAAAACGAGGATCTGGGTGATGGGATTCCAGTTTCTATAGGGCACCATGGTCTCGAAGATCGGGTCGAGGTTGTCCTCGTTGCAGGAGACGATCCACATATCGAATCCGGTCTCGCGCATCATCCGGGGGAGAAGCGTGTCGAGCCGCTTGGCGGTGATCTTAAGGACGAGCGCCGCGCGCTCACGGATGGACAGGACCGCCGGTGTGCCGCCGTGTTGCGCGATCGCCGGGATCTCGAGTCCCGCTAGAACGATGACCCCGAGGATGACGACCGCAAGGAATGCTTTTTTGAAAATATTCGCCCTCCGTATTATGGGACTACCGATTTTTTATCACTTGGGCCGCCTTGAGGTCAAGGCAATCCATCGCGGGGAGGGAACCTTCGCCAGTGCGGCTTCGTATATAGGAAAGCAATACCCACGTTGATTTCGTGCGCTTATTTTGCGAGAATGACAGACTCCGGGCCATTATCCGACCCGCGCCGATTGCGGCCCGGTCCTACCTTAACATAGTGGAGGTACCGTTACGTGACCCTTCGCCGATCCGCAAGCTTCCTGATCCCCTTCATCTTATGTCTCGCGCTGGGCCCTCTGGCCGCGGCCGACCTGACCTTCGACCGCTACCATAAGCCCGAAGAACTGACCGCAGCGGTCCAGGCCCTGGCCCGGGCCAACCCCGGCTTCGCCAAGGTTCACGTCCTGGCCAAGAGCCCCGGAGGCCGCGAGCTCGTCCTGCTCGAGGTCGGCCCCGAGACAGCCAAGACAACGAAAACTCTTCCCGCCGTCTTCATCGCGGCCAACATGGAAGGGACCGTGCCCATCTCCTCCGAGGCGGCCCTGTATTTGGCCAAGCTCGTCTGCGAGAAAGCCGATATGCGTTCCGACCGGACCTGGTACATCCTCGCCTGCGGCAATCCGGACGCCGCGGCGATCTATTTCGGCAAGCCCCTGCGCCGGGACGCCCGCAACGCCCGGCCCCGCAACGATGACCAGGACGACCTAACCGACGAGGATGGCGCCGACGACCTCGACGGCGACGGCCTCATCACCCAGATGCGTGTCAAGGACCCCGAGGGCGCCTGGATCCCCGTCCCCGTCGATCCGCGCCTCATGAAGAAGGCCGACTGGGCCAAGGGCGAAAAGGGCGTCTGGAAGCTCTATCCCGAGGGCCTCGACAACGACGGTGACGGCCAGTACAACGAGGACGGTCCCGGCGGTGTCAATCTCGGCACGGCCTTTCCCCACCTCTTCAAGTTCCACGCCCCCGATTCCGGCGCATGGTCGGGAAGCGAGCCGGAGACCTTCGCCCTGCTCAAGTTCTTCGACCTCCATCGGGAGGTCGGTTTGACCTTCGTCTTCGGCGAAACGAACTTCTGCTTGGCCCCGCCCCGCAGCAGCCGGAAAGGGGAGACGGACCTCAACCAAATCAAGGTCCCGGAGAATGTCGCCGGCTTCATCAACGCCGACCCCACCCGGACCTACACCATCGCCGAGGTCATGGACCTGGTCCGTCCGCTCGTCCCTCCCGGTATGGAAGTGACCGAGTCCCTGATCGCCGGATTCCTCGGCCTCGGCGCGGTGGTGAATCCCCTCGACGACGACCTCAAGTTCTACAAGGAACTTTCCGAAAAATACAAGGAATTCCTGAAAGCCGCCAAGCTCGACGGCAAGCGGCTCGACCCGGCGCCCGACAAGGACGGGGCATTCGAACTTTGGGCCTACTACCACCTCGGCCTGCCGTCTTTCGCCCTGGACTTCTGGACCCTGCCCGAGGTCAAAGAGGAGAAGGCGGCCGACGAGATCACACCGGAAAAGCTCGAGAAGATGACCAACGACGAGTTCATTGCCCTGGGCGAAGAGAAGATCGACGCTTTCCTCAAGGCCTCCGGCGCGCCCGACCAGTTCAAGGCCAAGCAGGTCATCGAAACGCTCAAGGGCGGCATGATGGACACCAAGAAAATGGCCGAGATGATGAAACAGATGCCCAAGAAGCCGAGCGCGGAGGGGATGGACCCCAAGGAGAAGGCCCTCCTCGCCTGGAGCGACAAGGAGCTCGGCGGAAAAGGATTTGTCGCCTGGAAGCCGTTCAAGCACCCGACCCTCGGCGACGTCGAGATCGGCGGCGCCGTGCCCTTTGCCGACAATACCCCTCCGGCCAAGATGATCGACGGCCTGCTCAAGGGCCAGGTCCCATGGGTGTTCGAGATCGCCAAGAAGATGGCCCGGATCAAGATCGCCGATGCCGCGGTTAAGCGGCTGGGCGCCGGCGTCTACGAAGTCAAGATCTGGCTCGAGAACACGGGCGACCTGCCCTACCCGACGGCGATGGGCCGGCGCAACGAGCGCGGCCTTCCCGTCATCGTCACCCTCGGCGGCCAGGGCTTTGAGATCGTCCAAGGGAAAAAGAGAAGCCTCGTCCCGGCTGTGCCGGCCCACGGCTCCCAGCCCGTGATCTGGATCGTCCGGGCCGCGAAACCCATCAAGCTCGAGGTCAAGGCGGAGACGCAGATCGCTTGGGGCGATTCCCGCACGCTCGACCTGGGAGGTGCAAAATGAAGAAGCTCGCCTGTTTCGCCCTTTTGATCATGCTCGCCGCGGGGACTCTCCCGGCGCAGAAGTCTGAAATCACGGTCCCCTTGAGGTTCGACCAGTATTACTCGCTGGACCAGGTTTACGAGGCCCTCCGGGCGCTCAACAAAGCCTATCCTCAACTCACGACGCTCGAGACGGTTGGCAAGAGCGAAGAGGGCCGGCCCATCATGGCCCTGACCGTCAACAATCCCAGGACGGGCGCAGCCCTGGACAAGCCCGGGATGTACGTCGACGGCAACATGCACGGCAACGAGATCCAAGGCGGGGACATCTCCCTTTACCTCCTCGACTACCTCCTCGGCGGCTACGGCAAGAACCCGGAGATGACGAGCCTCGTGGACAAGGTCTGCTTCTATGTCGTGCCCGTCGTCAACGTCGACGGCCGGTTCCACTTTATGACCGACGCCAACACTCCGAGCAGCAACCGCAGCCTGCGCATCCCCGTCGACGATGACCGGGACGGCCTTTTCGACGAGGACCCGGCCGACGACCTCGACGGCGACGGCAATATCTGCACGATGCGCAAGAAAGATGCCTTCGGTCAGTTTAAAACCGACCCCGAGGACCCCCGCCTGATGGTTCGCATCAAGCCCGGGGAAAAGGGTGAATGGACAATGCTCGGCGAGGAAGGCCTCGACAACGATGGCGACGGCCAGGTCAACGAGGATGGCGAGGGTTACGTAGATCCCAACCGGAATTGGGGCTTCGACTGGGCGCCGCCGTATGTCCAAGGCGGTTCCGGGCCCTACCCGTTCTCCGGGGTCGGGCTCAAGGCCTTGGCCGAGTGGACGATGACCAAGACCAACATCGCTTTCGCCTGGTCATTCCACAACAACGGGGGCATGCTCCTCCGCGGCCCCAGCCGCAAAGGGCTCGGCGAGTACCCGCCGCAGGACATCGCGGTTTACGATTATCTCGGCAAGCAGGGGGAGCGGATCATCCCCGGCTACCGCTACATGATCTCCTGGAAGGACCTCTACACGACCTACGGCGATTCCGGCGAGTGGATCACACAAGTGATGGGCGCTTATTTCTACTGCTCCGAGGTCTTCCAGGTTGAGTCCGAAGCGTTCAAGGGCGTTTCCGAAAGGCCCGAGGGGGGCTCGCCCCGGGAAGAAGCCGTCCGGGACATCTTTTCCGAGCGCGTCTCCGACCGCGAGCGGATCAAATTCAGCGACAACGTCGTCCAGGGCGAGTTCTACAAGCCCTGGAAGCCTCTCAAGCACCCCGACTACGGCGACGTGGAGATCGGCGGCTGGGTCAAGATGAGCTCCCGGTTGGGCGCGCCGTTCATGATCAAGGACTTGGTCCACCGCAACGCCATGGCTGTCCTCTTCACGGCCAAGAACGTGCCCGAGGTCTCCCTCGATGTGACCGAGGTCAAGGCGCTCGGGGAAAACCTCTACCGGGTCCGGACGCGCCTGGCCAATCCCAAGGCCATGCCGACGATGAGCTATCTCGCCCAGAAGACCAACCTCTATCCCAAGGACATGCTCAAGGTGACGGGGGCCGGGGCCAAGGTCGTCGCCGGTGGCGTTCTCCTCGATCCCTACCGAGACCAGGTCTCCTACAAGAAGGACAGGCCTGAGATCCAGTTCCTGGCCGTCCCCGGCTTCGGTAAGGTCGAATACCAGTTCCTGATCGAAGGGAAGGGCGCGGTGACGCTCCGCTACGAATCCCGGCATGGCGGCAAGCTCACCAAGACGATCAAGCTCGAATAGTCCCGCGCGAAAGGACGGATCCGCTTGCCATTTATCGGTAGGCGGGAGCATAATTGTTTTCCGGACGTTCAAACGCGCTGAAAGGAGTCCGTCGATGCTCAGACGCTACCAGATCGAAAACTCCAAGATCGCCGAGACGACCGACGAGAAAGCCCCGGTGCTGCTCTTCGTCAATCCCGACGAGGCCGAGAAACGTTGCCTCGTCGACGACTACCAGATCGACGAGCACACCCTCAATTCCGCCCTCGACCCGGACGAACAGGCCCGTCTCGAATGCGAGCCGAACCACATCGCCTTCATCTACAAGCGGCCCAAGAACTATTCGGGTGACGACCAGCTTCTCTTCAAGGCCTCGACGATGGGCGTCTTCTATTTCGAGAACCTTCTCATTCTCGTCGCGGCCGAGGACTCGAACCTGTTCGAGGGAAAGCAGCTGGCCAAGGTGGCCTCGGTCCGGGAACTGATGATCCGGCTCATCTACCGGGCGATCTTCCACTTCACCGAGCACCTGCGGATCATCAACACGATCGTCGACGACGTCGAGCAGAAGATCAACAAGGCCATGGAGAACAAGTATCTCATCAACCTCTTCGCCCTCCAGAAGAGCCTCGTCTACTACCAGAACGCCGTCAACTCCAACGGCGCCCTGATCGACAAGATCCGGCATAACGCCACGAGGTTCGGATTCACCCAGGAGGAATTGGAGCTCCTCGACGACATCGTCATCGAGAACAACCAATGCTACCGCCAGGCCGAGGTTTTTTCCAACATCCTGGCCAGCCTCATGGACGCCCGGGCCTCCATCGTCAGCAACAACCTCAACGTCCTGATGAAGACCCTGAACATCATCACCATCTCCATCATGGTCCCGACGTTCGTCGTTTCGGTTTTCTCCATGAACGTGTCGCTGCCGTTCGGCCTCAAGGAGCACCCCGCCTTCTGGATCATCATGGGGCTGTCCGCCGTGTCGATGGTCGGGTTCCTCCTTTTCTGGAAATACAAGAAGTGGTAAGGCGTCGCCGGGCCCTCCGGCTCCGGGCGTGCCCTCGGGGTCACTTGTCTGCGCGCTTGATGCTGACGGATAGTCCCGAACGACTGCCCTCGGCGAACGTCGTCTCCACGAACGGCAGCGAGAAAAAAAAGGCGTTGATCTTTGGGGCATTCTGTGGTCATTGACAGTACTACCTGGCCGGCTATAAAGTATCACCATGGCTAGGAGAGGGGATTCAACGCCGAGAAATGGAGTTATATCCTTGAAGCTCTGTGTTGAAAGATGAAGGCAAGCAGTCTAAATGAAAGGCGATGGATGGGAAGATAAGGGAAGAAAGCATTTTCTTGTGTGGAAAGCGGCGGTTCATATTTTAAGAATTATGAAGA
>Ga0307378_10006038_pt1 | contig 16694 bp, 16 predicted proteins | sample UN1MG_FD_202238 | JGI IMG/M metagenome (GOLD analysis project Ga0307378, IMG submission 202238) | Soil microbial communities from Risofladan, Vaasa, Finland - UN-1 | ecosystem: Environmental > Terrestrial > Soil > Coastal area > Acid sulfate soil | place: Finland: Risofladan, Vaasa | collected... | reverse complement strand
CTTTTTCACATTGCTCCGGCTGCTCCGCATCCTTAGAATGTCAAGCCCCGTTGCCGTTTTTCGATAGGAGGCGTCGTGCCTCGAACCGAAGCGCAGGAAAAGGTGCTGATCACCGGGAACGTGGCGGCCGCCGAAGGGGCCGTACGCGCGGGGTGCCGATTCTATTTCGGGTACCCCATCACGCCGCAGAACGACCTGCCGGAATACATGTCCAGCCGCATGCCGGAAGTGGGCGGCACCTTCATCCAGGCCGAGAGCGAACTGGCCGCCATCAGCCTGGTGCACGGAGCGGCGGCGGCCGGCGGCCGGGCCATGACCTCGTCCTCATCGCCCGGCATCAGCCTGAAGCAGGAGGGCCTGAGTTACCTCGCGGGGAGCGAACTGCCCGCCCTCATCGTCAACGTCCAGCGCGCCGGGCCGGGCCTCGGCGACGTCCGCTGCGGCCAGGCCGACTATTTCCAGGCGACTCGCGGCGGCGGCCACGGCGATTACCGCCTCCTCGTCCTCGCGCCGCACACCGTCCAGGAGACGTTCGACCTGGCGTACGAGGCGTTCGACCTGGCCGAGACGTGGCGGTGCCCCGTTATGCTTCTTTCGGACCAGCAACTCGGGCAGATGATGGAGCCGGTCGCTCCGAGGCCGATGAAGGACCTGCCGGCCGTCCAGGACCATCCGTGGGCCCTCTCTGGCGCGGAGGGCGGCCGGCCGAAACGCATCGTCAAGAGTTTCTACTGGCGACCGGGTGAACTCGAAGAGTTCAACAAGCGCCTCCGCGAGAAGTATCTCCGCATGGAACGCGAACTTCCGCGCTGGGAAGAGGACCACGCCCAGGACGCCGACATCGTCCTCGTGGCCTACGGCACGAGCGCCCGCATCGCGCGCGAGGCGACGGACCTCGCGCGGCGCAAGGGCATCCGCGCGGGCCTCGTGCGGCCGATTACGCTCTGGCCGTTCCCGGCGGCGCCGCTCATTCGCGCGGCCAAGCGCGGGGCGCGGTTCCTCGTGGTCGAGATGAGTTGGGGCCAGATGATGGAGGACGTGAAACTCGCCCTCTACGGGACGCCCAGGCCGGTGGACCTCGAATGGCGCGCCGGCGGCGGCGTGCCGACGGTCGCCGAAGTGGCCCGCCGCATTGAACAGGTGGCCGCCGCGTCACCGGGGGGCCGCCATGGCTGATCCTCAAGGCAAACTCAAACTCGGCCGCCCGCGGTCGCTCCTCGAGGCCCGGACGCACTACTGCGCCGGGTGCGGCCACGGCGTCGTCCACCGGATCATCGCCGAGATCATTGACGAGTGGAGCCTCCGCGGCCAGGTGATCGGCATGGCCCCCGTCGGATGCGCGGTCCTCATGTATCAGTATCTCGATATTGACATCTGCGAGTCGCCGCACGGCCGGACGCCCGAAGTCGCCGCAGGCATCAAGCGCGCCCGGCCCGACAAACTCGTCTTCTCGTACCAGGGCGACGGCGACCTGGCGGCCATCGGCACGAACGAGATCATCCACGTCGCCAACCGCGGCGAACCCATCAGCGTCATCTTCATCAACAACGCCGTCTACGGGATGACCGGCGGCCAGATGGCCCCGACGACCGTCCCCGGCCAGAAGACCACCACCAGCCCCCAGGGCCGCAGCGTCACGAGCGAAGGCTACCCGATCCGCGTGTGCGAACTCCTCGCGACGCTCGAAAAGCCCGCGTACCTGGAGCGCACCGTGATCGGCTCGCCCAAGGAAATCCAGCGCACGAAGAACGCGATCAAGAAGAGTTTCCGCGTCCAGCGGGACATGAAGGCATTCAGCCTCGTGGAAATCCTTTCGCCGTGCCCCACCTATTGGCGCGTCCCGCCGACCAAAGCCGTCGAATATATCGAAACCTGGATGGAAGAGATTTTTCCGCCGGGAGTGATTAAAGATACGACGAAGTAATCGCGGAACGCGGAATGCGGAACTTGACTTTCCCGGTTTTCCGAAATATCCTAATCTGTCGAACAATCTGGCAGGCATTGTCTGCCGGCACCGTGAACGAGGGCTTGGGCGTTGTACTCTTGCCGAATGGGAGGATGGGCTCATGCGAATGACACTCGATCTTGACGGGCCCGATATCGAGGATCTTCGCCTCGCTCTGGCTGCTGTAGGCAAGCACGGGGCGTCGTTTGTCATCCTCACGCGGTCCGCGAGGCCGCTGGCCTATATGCAGACGAAGGGTGGGCCGTCGGGGTTCCTTGTGGAGTACCGTGAAAATGGGCGGCAGTTTCAATCCGCAGATCAGAACCTCTCAGATGACATAACGGAGGCTCTGTTCCTCTCGTATAAGCGCGACAACAATGCTTGGCGCACGCAGGTCGATTGGCGTGATGTGACAGCGGAAATCCAACCGAGACCCCAAGGCAATAAACCCCGTCGCCAAGAGCGTCACCCTTCGGGCTTTCTGACGGGCTTGGCGGTAATCCTGGCCGGCGATCTTTTTGATGCCGGGAGCGACTAGGCGGGCAGGTCGCCAATGGAGGAGAACCGTGGGTTCTTTTGCATGTCGCTTTACCAAGACCGAGGTGACGGCGCTGGCATCTCGGTACTCCTATCGCGCCGGGGATCGGCTGGACGAACTAGTTTCTTCGGCCAGAGAACGCGGCTATTTCACGAAGCCCCAGTTCTTAGACCTGTGCTATTGGAAGACTCCTCGGAGCCAGTCCCGTGTGGACTCAAACTCGGATGAACTCATCCAGGAAGCCACGCGGATCGCGCTTTCCACTCCCCACGAGCGACTGCGAATTGGGGTTCTAACTCTCCTGTATGGCGTGTCGTGGCCGACGGCGTCAGTTGTTCTCCATTTCGCACATCGCGATCCGTACCCCATTCTGGACCGCCGGGCCCTGTGGTCCTTGGGCTACGATAAACCGCCAGCACTTTATACCTTTGGCTTCTGGAAGGAATACGTCGAATTCTGCCGCGCGATGGCCGTGGATTGCCGGGTTTCTATGCGTGTCTTGGACCGCGCCTTGTGGCAGTTCTCTAAGGAGAAACAACCCCGGCAGGAACCGGATGAACTTTAGTTTGCACTAGAATTGCGCGATTGGTAGGCAATCCACCCTCGCGCAGTTGTAGGTCGGGTCAACAGACCCGACACCCACGCAGGAATCATCTGCGAAAGCGAAGTGTCGGGTCTGTTGACCCGACCTACGAACTCAGGCACATAGGCACTCGAACGGAAACCCGCTCGCCTGAGGCTTGCGGCTAAACGGGTTACTTCGCCGCCGCCTCAAACCGCTTGCTCGTCCCGTCCCAGTCAATAATCTTTGTCCATGCGTCCACGTAATCGGGGCGCTTGTTCTGATACTTCAGGTAATAGGCGTGTTCCCAGACGTCGCACGCCAGGATCGGCGCCACGCCCCACAGGGTGAGGTCCTGGTGCTTCTCGACCGTCAGAATGACCAGCCGCTGCAAGGCCGGGTCCCACGCCAGGAGGCCCCAGCCGCTGGCCTCGACCGCCTTCGTGGCGGCGGCGAACTGCGCGAGCATCTTCTCCTGCGATTCGAACGACGCGGCGATGGCGCCGGCGAGGCCGTCGCTCGGTTTGCCGCGACCGCTGGGCCACATGCTCGCCCAGTAAAGCGAATGCAGGATGCACCCGGAGCCGTGGAACGCGAGCGAGCGTTCCCAATGCTGGACGAGGGCCATGTCGCCCGACTGGCGGGCCTTCGCCAGTTCATCGAGGGCCTTGTTGGCGCCCGCGACGTAGGCGGCATGGTGCTTGTCGTGGTGCAGGGCCAGGGTCGCATCGTCAATGACCGGCTCGAGCGACTTGTACGGAAGCGGCGGCAAGGCGAACGGTTGCGGCTTGATGGCACTCGCTGGCATCGTGTCGTCTCCTTTAGTTTCGTTGCGGCCGATCGCGCTCGTCACGGCCAGTCCCAGTCCGCCGAGGCCGACGGTCCTGAGCATCCGGCGGCGCGACAGGCGGCCCACGGTTCCCCCCTTGGGAATACCCTTGAAGGCAACCTTCCTCACTCCTAATGTATAGTAGCGTAAGGGGGGCGGCTTGTACAACCGCTCGCTCAGATTGAAGGTGCTCTACACGTGGACGAACGGATGATCTTCAGCGGATTCGGCGGCCAGGGCCTGATGACCCTCGGCAAGTTCGTCGCCGAACTCCTGATGCACAAGTTTGAGGTGACCTTCTTCCCGTCTTACGGGACGGAGGTGCGCGGCGGGACGGCCTATTGCCACGTCTGCGCGAGCGACCGGCCCATCGCGAGCCCCCTCGTCGAGCAGGCCACTGTCCTTGTGGTGATGAACCAGATGTCGTACGACCGCTTTGCGCCGCTCATCGCGCCGGACGGCCTGGTGCTGGCGAACGCGAGCATGGTCAAGCCGACCGAGGCCCACGGCTCGGCCCGCCTGGTCGAGATCGACGCCTCCGGCCTGGCGAACGGCCTGGGCGACGTCCGCGTGGCCAACATGATCCTGCTGGGCGCCCTGGCCGCGCTGAAGCCCCTGGCGTCCGAGAAGGAGATCGTTGCCTTGCTTGAGAAGAAACTCGGCACCGCGCCGGGCAAACGCGAAATCCTGGACCTCAACAAGAAAGCCCTCCGCGTCGGGGCGGACGAGGTGCGAAAACTCGCCGCCGCCCGCAAGTCTTGAACCAGTCGCAAGGAGAGAGAGCCATGCGTCCCGTAGCGATTGGCCTTGCGGCCGTTCTGTGGCTGGCCGTCGGTCACGCGGCATGGTCCGCCGAGCCAAGCGCGCCTCCTGCGCCGGTCGAGAAATCTGCGGCGTCGCCGTGGCCGGATGCCGCCGCCACCGAGCCGGCCGCGCCCACGGAACCGGCTGCACCTGTCGCGCCGGCCGTGCCGGTTGCAACGCCCGCGCCGGCCGCGCCCATTCCGCCGCCCCCGCCGGCGCCGGCCACGCCGCAGAAATCCGCCCTCACGCCGGACGAGGTCTACAACCAGTGGCTCAAGGACGTACGCCTCATCGAGATCAACTACCTGCGCGGCGGCGACGAGAAGCAGTGGCAGGCGGGCCGCGAGAAGGTCCTCGCCATCCAGGACGAAGCCGCTCTCGGCCCGCTCGTTCAGGTCCTCTATGGCCCGAGCGCGCGGAACCGTGGCCTGCTGATTGAATCGCTCGGCCAGTTCGCCGCACGCCAGTCCAAGGTGGCCCTGGCGTACCTCCAGGAGATCGCCGTCGGTGACGGCAGCGGTTCCCACCGCGGCCGGGCGGTCGAGGCGCTCAAGACGGTCAAGGACAAGCGGCCAACCGAACGCCTGCTGGTTCACCTGGCGCTCGACGAGGTGGGGGTCTTCCGCGACCGCGCCGCGGTGGCCCTGGCGGCGCTCGATGAGAAACGGGCGGTGCGCCTCATGGTCGAGCGGCTGAGCACGGAGGAGGTCCGGTGGCCGACGGCCGCAGAGGTCGCGGTTCAACCGGACTTTCGGTTCCAGTCCACCGGCGAGCCGAAGTTCCGTCACGCGGTGGTCCAGGTGGCTGTTCCGGGCGGACACGCCTCTGTCACCGTGGACCTTCCTGAAGTGGACGCCGTGGACATTGCCACGACCGTTTTTAACCCGTTCCGCCGCCTGCCGCCTGATATCGAGGTGGTCGTGACCCGGCACCCCGACGTTCTGGCCGCTCTGAAGACGCTGACGGGCAAGGACTTCGGGTATGACAAGGTCGCCTGTACCAGGTGGCTTGACACGCCCGAGGGCCAGAAGATCGTCCCGGCGTGGGAACCGATCAGCCTGACGATTCAGTAGGGTAATGCGTCAGTTGCCGTAGGCTCTTCTGGGATTGACCGAGTCTGCCGCCGCTCCCGCGGCGGCCTCAGTAACCGAAACTGACGCATTAAAGCACCTTGACGACCAGCAGCGTCACGTCGTCCGACCGGGGCGCGAGGCCCGTGAACCGGCGGATATCCCACTGGATTTCCTCGACGGCCCGCTGCGCGCCGAAGGCGGCGTGGCGGAGGATGGACTCGAGGAGTCTCTGTCGGCCGAACCGCTCGCTCTTGAAGTTGGTGGCGTCGCAGGCGCCGTCCGAGAAGACGACGATGGCGTCACCGCTCTGAAGTTCGATGGCCTCGAAGGCGAACTCGGCCTCGTCATAGACGCCCAGGAGCGGGCCGCCGACCACGAGGCGCCGCGCCTCGCCGCCACGGACGAGGACCGGCGGTTCGTGCCCCGCGACGCAGTAGGTGAGCCGCCGCGCGCGGCTGTCCAGGACGCCGTAGAACAGGGTCACGAACTCCGAGGCTTCCGTGTCGGCGACGAGGCTGCGGTTGACGCGGTCCATGATATGATCCAGTGCATATACGTGCTCGGCCTGGGCCCGCAGGGCCGCCCGGACGCTGGCCATGAGGATCGCCCCGGGGACGCCCTTGCCGGAGACGTCGCCGACGGCGATGCCCCAGTTGCCGCCGGGCAGTTCGATCCAGTCGTGGAAATCGCCGCCCACGGCCAGCGACGGGACCGTGATGGCGTAGCAGTCGTATCCGGGGATGCTCGGCGCGTGGGCCGGCAGCAGGCGCTTCTGGACCTCGGCCGCCATCGCCAACTCGCGCTCCTGTTGCCGCGCCTCGACGACCTCCTCGACCAGTTGGGCGTTGCGGACCGTCAGCGCCGCCTGGTCGGCCACGCTCCGGAACAGTCGGACCTCCTCGGGCGTGAAGGTGTGCGGCTCGCCGGTGTAGATGTGAAGCGTGCCGAGGGGCTTGCCCTTGGCCACGAGGCCGACGGCGAGGCTCGAGACGAGTCCCTCGCGGCGGGCCTCGTCGCGATAACGGACCTGCGGGTTCGTGCGCATGTCGTCAATCGTGAGGATCTCGCCCCGGAGGGCCGCCTGGTCGTTGACGTTCTCGGCCACCAGGATCGGCCCCTTCCTCAGGTAGGAGGGCGAGAGGCCGTAGGCGGCCTTGATGAGGAGTTCCTCGCCGGTCTCGTTCAGCAGGCGCAGGCTGCACGCCTTGACCTGCATGACCTCGGCCATGGTCCGGACGATGTTGTCGAGGACCGCGCTCGGGTCGAGCGTCGAGGACAGCAGGCGGCTGGTTTCCGAAAGGAACGTCAACTCGTCAATGCGTTCCTTGAGGAGCGCCTGCTGGTGGCAGATGCGGGTGAGCGTGTCGGCCAGCAGTTGAAGGAACGCGACGGCGGCCTGCATCTGCGGGTCGCTGAAGAGCGCGAGTTCGGCGGCCGCCCGCGCCAGTTCCTCCTCGTTCGCGCCGCTCGTTCGGGCCATTTCGGCCACCTGGTCGCGCGCGAGCGGTTGCTCCGGCAAGTCCCCCAGGACGATGGTGCCGAGGGTCCGATCTTCAAGGCGGATGGTCGCGGCAAACTGCGTGAGGCCGGCGTGGCAGACGTACTTGATGGGCCTGTGCCGCCCTTCGGCAGCGGCCGCCGCGGCGGCGGCGTAGTTCGACGCGCGGCACGCCTCGTTGTCGTGCAGCAGCCCGCCGATCAGGTCGCAGAACCGGTTCGAGCCACTCGGCCGCGTCACCAGCCGCCCTTCGGCGTCGCGGATGCTGGCGGCCGTCCGGGTCAGGCGCGAGAAGCCGTCTTGGATCGTCTGGAGCGTCTCCACGTCAATCAGGTCCACCAGCCGGAACCGCTGGCGTCCGGTCCGCGCGGGCGCGGCCTGACCGCCGGCCGCGTCGGCCGCCGTACCCGGACCGGGTTGAACAGGTTCGTTTGTCATGGGTGTAGAACGGGGTTCTTCCCTCACGCCACGGCCAGCATCCTCTCGATCGCCCGGCGCGCCGGTCCCGCCACCTCCGCGGGCACCGTCACCGGGTAAACCATGTCCTCCAGCGACCAGAGGATCTTCTCGAGGGTGTTGAGTTTCATGTTGGGGCAGTCCGCCAGGCTCGTGACTTCGACGATGGTTTTTCCGGGGTTCTGCTTGCGGATGCCGTGGCAGACGCCGAGTTCCGTGGCGATGATGAAGGCCCGCCTGGGCGACTCGCGCACGTGCCGTACGATCTGGCCGGTTGACCCGACGAAATCCGCCAGGTCGCGCACCTGGCGGGTGCATTCAGGATGGACGCAGACTTCGGCGTCGGGCAGTTCCCTCCGCCGTGCCGCCACGTGCTCGGCCAGGATCCGGTGATGCGTCGGGCAGTAGCCCGGCCAGAGGAGGATGTTCGTGCGGCCGGTCTTCTCGGCGACGTACTCGCCGAGGCACTGGTCCGGGACGAACAGGATCGGCCGGTCGCGCGGGATGGACTCGACGACGCCCGCGGCGTTGGCGCTGGTGCAGCAGATGTCGCTCATCGCCTTGACGGCGGCGGAGGAATTCACGTAGGCGACGACGGCGGCATCGGGATGGCGGCGCTTGGCCTCTGCGAGTTCCTTGGGCGTGACCATGTCGGCCATGGGGCATCCGGCGTTCGGGTCGGGCTCCAGGACCGTCCGGTTTGGGTTCAGGAGTTTGGCGGTCTCGGCCATGAAATGGACGCCCGCGAGGAGGATGACCGGGGCCTCGGTCTTGGCGGCCTCGCGGGCCATGGCCAGGCTGTCGCCGACGAAGTCCGCGATGTCCTGGACCTCGGGCAACTGATAGTTGTGCGCGAAGATCACCGCGCGGCGTTTCCGCCGCCACTCGCGCACCCGCTCGGCCAACTCGGCCGCCTGCGGCCGGTCCAGCGAAGTCATCTTCTTCTCCATCCGTCAGGCCGGCGCACCAGCCGCCGGCGAACTCAAGATTATAGGAGGGTCCGAGCAGGGCCTCAATGCCAAAAGGATTAAGGTTGCTTGAAGATGGCCTAAAACAACCGACCCGCCGTCCCGAGCAATCGGTGCGGCGGGCCTGAGGGCAGGCTATCGAGGATGGTCGGCAATCATCTCCTGCGGCGGGCTGCGGCAAGCCCCCCAAGCCCGGCCAGAAGCAAGGCCAGCGAGGCCGGCTCAGGCGTCACCTCGAAGGCCGCGGCGCCCTGGAGGCCAAGGGTGGCGCTCGACGTGCTCAGGCCGCCGGCGGACAGGCTGCCCAGAACGTAACTGTCAATCCACGAATTGAAGAGCGAGACGCGGCCGAATCCGCCCACGTCGCCGTAATCTGAGTTCGGGTTTCCGTCGAGGACCGCCCAGCCAAACGAAGTGACGCCGGCCAACTGCGGGCCGCCCTTGGTGTTGATGAACAGGCCGCCGCCGCTGTCGCCGGGCGCAATAATCCCCTCCAAATCAAGCGGCTTGGCCGAACCCATACTGCTGTCTCTGGGGTTCTTCGGGTTGTCGAAGTCCACAAGGAGGAGGTTCGAGTTGGGGCCGTAGATCATGTCAATCGTATTCTGAGCCCCGCGCTTCTTCCCGTCGTAGACCTTCGCGCCGGTCTTGCCGGTGCCGGTCATGCCGTAGCCGACCATCGTGCCGACCGTCTTGGTTTCCTTGGAGCCGGTATAACGGGTGGCCGGTGCGACGCCCGACACGGGTGAACTCAGGTGGACCAGGCCGAGGTCATAGCCGTTCAGAAGGTCGTTCGGATTCCAGCCAGGATTGGCGACCCAGTTGCTCGCCACATAGTCCGCCCCTTTGATCGTGAATGTCAGGGAGGTGGTGGCGTCCACGACGTGGGCCGCCGTCAGGACCCAATCCGGGCTGATCAGCGTTCCGGACGCCAGGTAGTTGGCAGTCGGGGTGGAGAACGACACCAGGCCAACGGAGGCGTACGCCGAACTGGCGCCCAGGCTGAGGTACAGGCTATCGGCCCGATCGTCGCGCCGCGTGATGCCTTGAGCGGGGGCAATGAGCGCAACCGTGCACGCCACGAAGATTGCGGCGCCTAGCAAAGTCCTCCATGCGCACATTTAACACCTCCTCAAACCAGAGATTCTGTGAACTGCCCGTGACTCTCAGCGGCCACTGAGCATAGTATACCCCAAATACCTGGAAAAGCAAGAGGCCGGGGGTTCGCGGGGCGACCGTTACAGGGGGAACCGCTCGCCGGGGGCGGGGACGTGGACCTTGCGGCATCCGGCCCGCCGCAGAATCTCCGTCATGGCCTTCCACTGCGGCTCCTCGCCGTGCACGACGAACGCCGCGCGCAGGCCCCCGGCCATCGGCGCCAGGAGCCGGACGAAATCCTCGGCGTCGGCATGGGCGGAAAAACCCTCCAGCGGCTCGACGCGGCATCGGCGGGTATAGATGCGTCCGAAGATCCGGAGGTCGCGCCGGCCGTCGGCGATCCGCCGGCCGAGGGTGTTCTCCGCCTGGTACCCGACGAGGATGACGGTGTTCCGCGCCTCCTCGACGTTATGCTTCAGGTGGTGCAGGATGCGCCCGTTTTCGCACATCCCGGACGAGGCGATGATGATGCAGGGGTCGCGGAGGTCATTCAGCCGCTTCGACTCCTCCACGTCCGTAACGTAGGTGATGAGGCCGCGGCCGAAGACGTCGCCTTCCTGGCGCCAGAAGGCCGCCGCCTCGGCGTCGTAGCATTCGGTGTGCTTGCGGAAAACCTCGGTGGCGCGGGCGCTCAGGGGGCTGTCCACGAAGATCGGCAGCGGTTTCAGCGACCCTTCGGCGACCGCCTGCTGGAGGTAGTAGGCCAGCGTCTGCGTGCGGCCGACGCTGAAGGCCGGGATGATGATCTTCCCGCCGCCGGCGCGCGTCTCGTTGATGAGGGCGACGAGGCGCTCTTTCATCTGTCCCGGATCGTCGTGCCGCCGGTTGGCATAGGTGCACTCGGTGATCAGGTAATCCGCCTGGGGCAGCGGCACGGTCGGGTCCCTCAGGATCGGCACGCCGAAGCGCCCCAGGTCGCCCGTGTAGAGAAGCCGAACGGGCGCGGAGCCGCCCCATTCGATGAGGACGACGGCCGAGCCGAGCATGTGGCCGGCCTCCAGGAACGTCGCGGCACACCCGCCCTCGAGCGGCAGGCGATCGCCGTAGGCCAGGCCCGCGAAGTGCGGCTCGGCGGCTTCGGCGTCCGCGATGGTGTAGAGCGGCTCGATACGGTCTTCCGGCCTCGCGGCCCGACGCTCGTTCCAGAACCGCGCGTCTTCCTCCTGGATGTGGCCCGAGTCCGCGAGCATCACGGCGCACAGGTCGCTCGTGGCCGCCGTCGTGTGGATCGGCCCGCGGAAGCCCTGCTTCACGAGGCCGGGGAGGTTGCCGCTGTGGTCAATGTGGGCATGCGACAGCAGGACCGCCCGCACGCGGTCCGGCGGCAGCGGGAACGTCTGGTTCCACTCGCGCGCCAGTTGACGGCGGCCTTGCATCAGGCCGCAGTCCAGGGCCACCGGCCCGTCCGCCAGGTGCAGGAGGTGCATCGAGCCGGTGACCGTCCGCGCGGCCCCGTGGAATTCGAGTTCCGCCATGCGTCGCCCTTTCTTTGCCCGGATCGCTCGGCGTATTATACTGTGAAACGTGCGGGCCGCGACGGGCCATCCTTCCGACGGTTCTGGATGGCCGGCCCGGGGGCGCTTCTCGGATGCGGACGCGGACTTTCTTGACAGTTGCCGTCACCGCGGGTAGATTGGCTTTTTCGCCGTGCTCGACTGCCAGGCCGCTTTAGTGAAGATAAGCCGAAACATACGCCCGTAGCTCAACTGGATAGAGCGATGGCCTACGGAGCCATAGGTTACAGGTTCGACTCCTGTCGGGCGTACTCAAATGTCTGCATATCTACGCAATCATCCGCAATGGCCCCGCCAGTGGTTTCGGCTATAGCATTGCGCACCATTTCTTGCGGTTGCTGCGCCTGATTCTGCGCACACTCGACCGTTGCCCGCCTGAAGTGATCTTCGGTCGTCTGCAAGTAGTGTTTCGCCGCAACCGCCGGACTGTTGCCGATCCACGAACACACCACTTGAACCGGGTAACTCTCGGCCAGTTCCGTTTCCCGGCTCGCCCGACAGTTCACAAAGAGTTTCGGCCAAGGCTTCACACCGGCCCGCGTCAGGGCCTGCAATACCACCTTGCGGTACATCTGCCCGACACAGTTAGCCGGATACTGCGGGCAGCAGTAGATCGCGCCCGACTCGGCCGCCTCAAGGGCTTCAAGGAATAGCGGGGCCAGTTCAGGGAAGATCGGCACTACCCGGATTCCGGCGTCGGCATGGTGCTCCGTCTTGACCGCGATCACCGTGAACCGCTCCCGATCCCAAGAAACGTCAGACCACTTCAGACCGGAGATTTCGGTTGGGCAGCGCAGACCGCCGTAGCGGGCCAGGGCAAAGACAAGCCGCCACTTGGCATCGGGCAGGGCCTTCAGGATCGCCGCCGTGTCCGCCCGGCTCACAAAGGCCGCCCGCTTCGGGTTCGCGCGGGCCGTCACCGCTTGGCCGTCAAAGGGATTCTCGGCCAGTAGCCGCCGACGGACGGCCGCCCGGAGAAATTGCTTGGCGATTCCCATGCGCCGCCGGGCCGTGCCATCGGACAGTTTCGCTTTGGTGCGCAGATACACCGCGAAGCCGTCCGCGTCGCCGGGCGTGATGCTGTCCAGCGTCCTTTCGGGGGCGAAGTAGGCCAACAGGTTTCGTTTAACGTCGCCGTAAATGGCAAGGGTTCGCGGCTTCACGTCGGCCCGGCCTTTGGTGTACTCGTCAAGCCATTCTTTCAGCGGCGGCAGCGTCGGCTTAAGGGCCTGCACGCGCGGCTTTACAAGCCCGCAGACTGCCAGGAAGTCATGCAGCGTATCCGGTATGTCGCCAAGCCATTCTGCGGTACTCGGCACCAAGAGGCTCCCCGTCTTGAGTCTTTCGGCCAGGTTCCCGACGTGGCGCTTGATTTCGTCGGCCTGCCCTTTCGTCAACCGACCCAGGCGGATACGGTTGCGCTCGCGGTCTGTCCCTACAACCAGGAGCATCCTCAGCCCGGTTTTTGCGTTGCGGGAAATGCTCGCCATAGATCACCTGCCCTTTCTTGGCCGAAGTTCCAAGCCCAACACGCCCGCCAATTTTTCAGCGGACGCCAGGCGTATCCCCTTGCGCTGTCCCTTGGCAAAACGGTACACCACGGGATAGGGCAAGCGGGCCGCTTTGGATATTTGCAGCAGCGGGCGCTTGTCGGCTTGCAAGGCCCGCCGCAGCATTTCGGTTATCGTTTTGTCTGCCACGTTTTCCCCTTTGCTATTGGCATTATACCACTACGGTATATCGTGTCAAGGGGGTACTACAGATTTTTTTCTCCGGCCTCCGGCGGCGCTTCGGCGTCCAGGGCCTCTAGGTCCAGGGCGTCCAGGGCTTCCGCCACGGGGCAGGGCGCGCTTTCTGGCGCTGCCGTAACTCCCTCGATGCTTTGCTCAAGGGAAGCCGTCCGCGTCGTTTGTAGGGCCTCTGGCGCGGCCTGTGGCGCGTCGAAAGGGCCTTCCTTGGCGCTTGTCTCGCCTTCCGCAAGTTCAACCGGGGCCGTCCGCGCGGCTCCTGGGCCGTCCGGGGGTGTCGGCGTCGGTGAAAGCGCCGTTTTCTCAACGGGAATGACAGGTGGCGCGGACTGTGGCGCGGGCGTGAGATACGCTCCACGACGGCGCGGGCCAGTAGTAGGATCAACAGTGGATTCCTCTAAGGACGTGCCGATCTGCAAAGAGGGCCGGATCGGGTCGGGCCGCAAGTGTGTAGGGTCGGGATAAAGCCTTTGCGCGCCGGAGAAGCCGACGCCATCGGCATATTCGCCAAAGAGGGAATCGCACGCGACCATAAACGAATCGCGCGCGGCCAGGACCACGGCGATCAACTCGGCCATTTTCTGCTCGACTTCCGGCAGGTGCGCCTCCACGAGGTGAATCAACGCGGCCTGCAACGCAGCCTTGACCGTAGCAAATTCGCGCTCGACGTTGGGCAAAATCTCGCCTTTTAGAATCTCCAAGGCGGCGCGGGCAGCGGCCACGTCACCCGACAAGCGCCCAAGTCGGGTTTGCCACTCCCTATAAGTGCTCGTGCCCGCCGTCAATTTCGCGCCCGCCGATTGCTTGTGTGCAGCCAGGACCGCCTCACTTCGGCCGACATTTTCGCCCTCGTATCGGATGCGATCAGCGATACCGGCGACTTGCTTTTCAAGTTTTGCTACGGCGTCGGCCAGGGGCTTGACGGTTTTTGCGGCTTCAACCTTGAACGCTTCGTAGTAGGTCGTCATTTTCGGTTCCCTTCATTTTTCCGCTTAGTGGCGACGATCACTCGCTCGATCAACCTCTCGGCCTGCCCGCGCAGGTCTGGAGCGCGCGACTTTCGCGCTTCTCGGAAATCGGACAAGGCCGTCCATAAGTCGTAGGGGCCTGCGTTCCGACACAATTCGCTTTCGACCATGCACAACAACGAATCGTAGTCCTCCCCGGCGGCCATTCGTTGCATCCTAAGACCAACTAATTGATAAGTCTGAACGTCATCACCAGGGGTTTCGGCCGGTTCAACGCCAAGGTTTTCCAGGGCCTCGAGCTCGGCGTCAATCTCCTGTGCCAGCACCTCGCGTTTCTCCGCGTGCGCGGCCAGGGCTTCGGAAAACGGCGTCGGGTCCGGTTCGCGCAAGGCATAGGTCTCGGAAAGCGCCTCGACGGTCTCGCGCATGATCTTGTGTTGCGGGTGGCTTCGGTTTAGGAACGGATGCGACGAATCGCAACCGGCCGCCGCGCGGATTCGATCCAGCGCCGCCTTTGCCTCGTCCGGCGTCGTTTCCTCATTCACCGTCGGCAATTCGTAAGGTTTCATCGTGTCACTCATCCTTTCGGGTTTCTGGTTCTAGTTTCGATTCCGGCAAGGCTTCAGGCTCCCCGTCCTCCAGCACGGGCAAGCCGCACTCCCGGCAACCGGCTCGCTCAATAATCTTCATCCCCATGGCCGCCGCCTCGGCAGCAAGCGCGGGATCAAACGTTATCACCTGCACGTCCGTTTCCACCCTGTCCACCCAAAGGGCCAGGCGCTTTCCCATCAACTCCGAGGCCCTATTCGCTGCCTGTACGTCCGGCGGCACTTTAGAGAGTGCAAGTAGCCGCTGGTGCTCCAAGTCGCTAAGCACCTTCCCGGCGGATGCCATCGCCTCTTTCTGGTACTCCGCGATTTTGGCGATAATCCTTGGCCGACGACGCAACCTCCATTGTGCATTGTGTGGCTGCACGTAACCGGCCACAGCCGCGCTTTTCGTGGCGCGTCCGTAGGTTTCTGATTCCGGGTCCGCGTAGCATTTTGCAAAAACTGCCTCGGCGGGCGTCAGGGGGTCTGCCTCGATCAGGTCGTCGTCATCAGGCTCGAGTGCCTGCGGCAAGTTACTCATATGCAGTTTCCTTTACATGAAGTCCCAAAATGGGGCCAGTTCTTAGAGCACATCCACTCCGACAAGGGCGGCGGCGGTCTGGGGGTGAAGGGGGGTCGGCTAGAATCGCGGTCGCGGTCGCTCGGCTGCCCGGCCCCGGTCGGCAGGCTGCGGCGCTCTCCCGCTTGCTGATGCCGAGAGAGGCCAAGGTCGGCGGTGGATTAGATGGTAACAAGCGGCTACCATCTAACTTTTTAGATCGTCCCGCCTTGTCCGTCCCACTTGCTCTCGGCGTAGCCTTGAGCATTTCGCCCATCTTGCGCTCGCCAGGTGTCGGCTCGACGGCCCCGCCGCCCGTCTCAGGCCGAGTAGTCTCACTAGGCGTCGAACCTTGCCCCAAATCCCCTGTAAATGGCAGGGTTGCCCCAAGAGGCGGCGCAGTTTTGTGCGCACTTTTTCGCTTCCGGCCCCGAAAGTAGCCAGCGACCGCCGCCAAGACCCTATCGCCACGAGGATGCCCGCCAGGACCGCCACGGCGAGTATCGGACGCGCCAGGAAGCCCTACACGGCCCGCAGGATAGGCAGCAAGGCCAAGAGGACCGCCCGCAGACCCCGCAAGGCCAGGATCGGCTCCCAAAGTCGGCCCGCGCCGGAGCGTACTACCTCCCCTTGGCATATTGTCGCGGGTGTCGTTTTCGTGGTGCATCGTCATAAACCCTTTCCGTTCAAGCGTTTGCGCGTTACCGTGCCTCTTTCCGGCCTTAGCGTCGCCGTGCAACAGGCTGCCTCCCGTTGCCAGCGCGAGCGCGAGAGAGAAACCCCAGCCCCAGCGCGCGTTCACGCGCCTGGGGGGTACTAGGGGGGTTTTTCGCGCGCGCACGGGGCATCAGGTATCCCCCTCTAAAGTCGGTTGCCGGGTTGTGGAAAACTGCACTGGCGTAGCCGGGCCGAAGTTCCAACGGAATGCCAAGCCAGCGCCTTCAGCGGCGGCCAAGAGATTCTTGGCACGGTGCTCATTGAGTCCGGCCCCCCGTGCAGCCTCAAGGATCGCGGCACGAGGCTTGGGCTTGTCCGTCAAGAAGTCCTCCACGAAACCGGCCGTGTCCCATGCTTTGATGGGCGGGCCGGGTTCCTTGGGCGGCCTTATCCGGCGGGGCCGGTCGGGCTTGAGCGCCGCCGGGTCCAAGTCCGGGGCCGGAGAGAAAATGGGGTACTCCCAGCGCAGGCAGGTCGGCTTGATAGGCGGCCAGGTCCGCGCGGCGGCTTCCAGAACGAAGCAATTTTCTTCCTCGTGCGCCCGCAGGATCAGGTGGGTGTCGGATGCTCTGGATTGAGCGCCCGCGCCGCTGCCCACGTCCGTAACCGCCTTGGCCGCTTGGCTTCCTTTGCTGCTGTGGTGGATTAAGACGAAGCAGCACCCAAGACGATCCGCCAGGGCGTCCACGATGTTGTACATGGCCGATATGTCGGCGTTAGAGTTTTCGTCGGCGTCGCGCGGCAAGAACCTATAAAAGGCGTCCAAG
>Ga0307378_10006037_pt1 | contig 16694 bp, 14 predicted proteins | sample UN1MG_FD_202238 | JGI IMG/M metagenome (GOLD analysis project Ga0307378, IMG submission 202238) | Soil microbial communities from Risofladan, Vaasa, Finland - UN-1 | ecosystem: Environmental > Terrestrial > Soil > Coastal area > Acid sulfate soil | place: Finland: Risofladan, Vaasa | collected... | reverse complement strand
ATTGGCAGATACCCTAAGTGGGCTTTCGATTTTGTCTCAGGCTACTTTCGTTGGAGTGCAAGAGTGAACGGTTATTCTCTTTTATTAACCGATAAATATCCACCGTTTAGTTTAGATTAATTGTTTAAGACGGGCTTTTTCTGAATACAAATGCGTTTGTCTAAGCTCTTTGGCAAAACATTACGGCAGGCGCCAGCAGAAGCTGAGAGCGTAAGCCATCAGCTACTGCTTCGAGCGGGCATGATTGCTCAGGAGGCTGCCGGAATTTACTGTTACTTGCCTATGGGATGGCGAGTGCTCAAAAAGATAGAAAATGTAATCAGAGAGGAAATGGATAAGGCTGGCGGGCAGGAATTGATGCTGCCCGTGTTGCAGCCTTTTGAATTGTGGCAGCAATCAGGCAGGTATGTTTCCTTCGGTAAATCCCTATTTACTTTGACCGACCGCAAGGAGCATACACTGGCTCTGGGACCCACCCATGAAGAAGTTATTACCGACCTTGTCCATCGCTATGTGCAAAGCTACCGGGAGCTTCCCTTGCTCCTCTATCAAATACAGACCAAGCTCCGCGATGAGCCTCGACCCCGCGGTGGCTTGTTGAGAGTCCGCGAGTTCATCATGAAGGACCTTTACAGCTTTGATGCAGACGAGGCTGGGCTCGATGAAAGTTACCAAAAGATGAGCCAGGCTTACCGAGATATCTATGCACGCCTTGGCTTACCCGCATTAATGGTAGAGGCTGATAGCGGCGCCATAGGTGGCAAGGATTCCCACGAATTTATAGTTATCACAGAGACTGGCGAAGACGAGGTCATTTACTGTTCCAATTGTGGCTATGCTGCTAATGCAGAGAAGGCTCAATTCGACAAAACCGCCGAACCCGTCATTTCTAGCGAACCGAATAATCTCCTTTCTTTGGAGGAGATAGCCACGCCGGAGGCGAAAACCATACAGGAGGTCGCTGGTTTTGTTGGTGTGCCGACAAGTCAAACACTCAAGGCGGTGTTTTATTTTGCTGATGGAGAATTTATCTTCGCTATCATTCGGGGCGATCTGGAAGTCAACGAAACAAAGTTAAGGAATGCCCTGAAGTGCTCTGAGCTTCGCCTGGCTACGGAAGGCGAAGTAAATGAAGCTGGACTTGTAGCTGGTTTCGCTTCACCCATGGGTGTGAAGGGAATCAAAGTTGTTGCTGATGATTCCCTAACCTCAGGCTTTAACTTCATTGTTGGTGCTAATAAGCCGGGGTATCACCTCAGGAATGCCAATTACCCCAGGGATTTTCAGGTTGACCTAATGGTTGATATCGCCATGGCTCGGTCTGGAGATAGCTGCCCCAGGTGTCGAGGCAAATTATCCTCGGCTCGGGGCATTGAAGTGGGGCACGTATTTAAGTTGGGCACCTTCATTAGTGAGAGATTCGGAGCATCTTTCTTAGATAATGATGGCAAATCCCAACCTATTGTTATGGGCAGCTATGGCATTGGACTGGGGCGATTGTTGGCAGCAATAGTAGAACAAAGCCACGATGACAAAGGCATTATCTGGCCGCTCTCTGTAGCCCCTTATCAAGTCTATCTTTGTCCTCTACATTTGGACAAGTCGGCAGTCTTCCCTACGGCGGAAAAGATTTATCAAGAATTACAAAAAGAAAGCATCGAAGTGCTCTTCGATGACCGTGACGAGTCTCCGGGCGTTAAATTCAACGATGCTGATCTACTGGGAATACCACTGCGCTTGACCTTGTCCCCACGCACCTTACAAAGCCAGAGCGTAGAGGCAAAGTGGCGCATGGAGAAAGAAGCCCAGCTTTTGCCCTTGGAAAACTTGGCGGTACAGGTGAAGAAGATTCTAGACGAGACCGTAAGCTTTCAATCTTAATCGACTTTAGCTCACTGCTACAGTCAAGCAGCAAGGCACATCAAAATGCCCAAAGGTAAAGCAAGCTATAGCTAGATATAAATATAGGTTTTTGCCTTTCCCTGGCTAGCTCAGTCCCGCAAATTGGCGCCCAGTTCCTGATGTAGCCTAGCGAGCATCTGTTCTTGGGTTTGGTCAACTTCCTCGTCGGTCAAGGTATAGCTGGGTGATTGATAGATAATCCTTATGGCAAAAGATTTCTTGCCCTCGGGTATTTGCTCACCCCGATAGAGGTCAAAGAGAGTTGTCTGCGTTACCAGGGGAAAGCTTCGGATTATGTTCTCCACTCTTCGGTAACCCACTTGCGCATCTACTACTAGAGCGATGTCCCGGGTTACGCTGGGAAACCGCGGGATAGGTTGGTATTCCTTTATCCCGGTAAGCTTGGTCAACAGTTTCTCTAGGTCAATTTCTATGAGATAAGTAACGCCCAAAAGTTCAAAGGCTTGTACCACTTTAGGATGTAGCTCACCAAGAATGCCTATCAGGTCATTATCAACGATTATATTAGTACCTTTCCTTGGGAATAGACCTTCATCATCGCTATTCTCAAAACTCGCTTTCAGCCCCAACTGGTTCAAGATATTTTCCACTACCCCTTTGGCGTCAAAGAAATCGAGCATCTCTTTGTCAGTATGCCAGGACAATTCCAGTCTTGGGCCGCTGAGTGCAGCACAGAGCATATCTTTTTCGTGAGGCAGCTCTCTTTCCACTTGAGATTGCTTCGCTTTGGTCGCAATGACAGGAGGGTTATGCGGCAAGAATACCTTGCCAATTTCAAAGAGCCTTATGCATGCTGGCTCAAATTTTTGGTTATGTGCCAACGTGGACAGCAGACCAGCCCGTAAACTGGTACGCAAGAATTCCTGTTCCCTGGTCATAGGGTTAGCCACCTTTAACGGCTGAATTCTCACCTCAAGCTTTGGGGAAAGCTTCTGCAACTTTTCCAGGCTGACTAAAGAATAAGTTAATATCTCCTGAAAGCCAAAGCCAGTCAGAATATTGCGTAGTTTATCTTTGAGATTGCTTTGCTGGGCTGCTGGTGATAATTTTGATTTTTGTGGAGGCAACGGAGAGCCAAGCCTGGTGATCGGGATTTTCTCATAACCAATGATGCGGACTATTTCCTCCACGAGGTCGGCTGAGCATTTAATGTCACTGCGCCAATACGGCACAGACACCGAAATCTGCGAACCTGAATTGTTCTCCTGGCACTCAAGGCCCAGAGCTTTTAATACCTTAAGAATTTCATCAATATTGACTTTCAAACCTGAAAGGCGCTTCACTTCTTGGGCGGAAAGCAGCAATATAGGCTTTGGTTCTGATTTCCCGGGATAAACATCAATTATGCCCTTGGCTGCTCTGCCGCCGGCTAGCTCCAGTAGCAGTTGGGTTGCCCGTTTCAAGGGTAGCAGCGGAAGCTCGCTATTAAGTTCCTTATCAAAACGCGCCGAGGCCTCGCTTTGGAATTGAAGGTGACCACAGCCTTGTCGAATGGCAACTTGGTTAAAATTCGCTGACTCCAAGAGGATAGTGTCAGTTTTGTCTGTAACTTCCGAATCTGCGCCACCCATGATTCCAGCCACAGCGACGGCCTCTTCCTTATCGGCAATAACCAATATGTCCGGATTAAGAGCGCGCTCTGTGCCATCCAAGGTAGTTATAGTTTCACCGTATTTTGCCCTGCGAACGATAATTTGTCCGCCCTTGAGCTTGCGATTATCAAAAGCGTGCAGAGGCTGCCCATATTCCAACATCACATAATTAGTAGTATCAACCACGTTGTTAATGGGACGCATGCCACAGCTATTCAGACGCTGCTGCAGCCAACTTGGGGAGGGGGCTATCTGAATTCCGGTAATCAGACTAGCACAGTACCTGGGACATAGGTCTGGCTCGGCTATGTCAACGGAGGCGAAGGAGCCTATCGGCTTTTCTGATTCTTCATAATGAATTTCAGGCAAACGAAGTGGTTCGCCAGTTAAGGCAGCAATTTCCCGGGCAATGCCAATTACAGATAAGCAATCCGGGCGGTTGGGTGTTACGTCTAAGTCAAAAATTATATCGCCCAGGTAAGCAGCGAGAGCCACACCTATGGGCGCCTCTGGCGTCAATACCAAAATGTTTTCGTGATTATCAGAAATTCCCAGTTCCTTCTCGGAGCAAACCATGCCCGCGGAAACTACGCCGCGAATTTTAGCCGGTTTTAGAGACATAGCTTCTCCAGTGTAGCCATTTATAAGCCGGGCTCCTATATGGGCAAAAGGCACTCTCTGACCAACTCCGATATTGGGGGCACCACAAACTACGGTGATTTGCTCAGTGCCAAGGTCAACTGTGGCCAACTTAAGGCGTTCAGCATTAGGATGAGGATTTACAGCTACCACCTCCCCTATCACAACCTTATCCCAGGTGTCGCCCATGGTCTGTATGGCTTTGACCTCCAGGCCAGCCATGGTTAGCCGTTCGGCTAGTTCCTCGGGAGTAAGCTTTATGTCAACATAATCCCCGAGCCATTTGAGAGAAGCTTTCATGTTGTTACCTTAAAATTTAGAACTGCCTCAGAAATCTCAAGTCATTGCTATAAAAGAGGCGAATGTCATCAATACCATAGCGGAGCATAGGTATACGCTCAACTCCCAACCCGAAGGCAAAACCACTATAAAGCTCGGGGTCGATATCCACCCGTGCCAGGACGTCGGGATGCACCATACCTGCACCCAGTATTTCGATCCAGCCGCTGTAGCCACACAGTCGGCAGCCAGCTCCACTGCAACCTGAACATCCGATGGCCACCTCCACCCCAGGTTCCACAAAAGGAAAATAATCGCAACGGAAGCGTACTTTCCTTTCCTCACCAAAAAGGCAGCGGCAAAAGTCAAACAAAGTGCCTTTTAAATCAGCCAAGGTGATGCCCTTGTCCACAGCTAAACCTTCAACTTGATAAAACATCGATTCGTGAGTAGCATCAGTCGCTTCATACCTATAAGCTCGCCCCGGCACTATGGCTCTTATTGGTGGACGTTCTCTCTCCATCATCCTAATCTGCATTGGAGAGGTGTGGGTGCGCAAAAGTCTAGCTTTGTCTCCCGCATCTGCATCTATCCATAGGGTAGCAAACATATCCCGCGCCGGATGATGCTGAGGAATATTCAGGGATTCAAAGTTGTAGTAATCCCACTCCACGTCGGGTCCTTCAATTACTTGAAAGCCCATGTTTTTGAAAACATCACAAATTTCGTTAAGTATTTGAGTGGTGGGGTGAAGACGACCTGTCGGGAGAGGCCGACCAGGCAAGGTAACATCTAATCTCAGGGATTTCAGAGGAGAAGTCAAAAGGGCTTCCTGTAGTAATTTTTCCTTCTCTTCCAGGCTTGACTCTAAAGCTTTCTTAATTTCGTTAGCCTGGGTGCCTATCCTTGGCCGTTCTTCCAGGGGCAAAGTAGCCAAGGAACGTAGAATTTTAGTTAAAGTGCTTTTCTTCCCCAGGTGACGAATACGCCACAACTCTAGCTCTCGAGAATTATCAATCTTGTCTAGCTCATCGAGAGCTTGTGCATGAAGATCTCTGAGTTGTTCCAGCATTGACTGCCAAGTAATGTTATCCTTGTTCAAAATCCCTGGAATTCTTAAGCATAATGTCCATTACGAGCGAGCTGAGTTAATCTCGGTTACCGAGGCTACTAATGTAGCAAACCCTTCAGGGTCTTTAACTGCCATCTCAGCTAACATCTTGCGGTTGATTCCTACATTTGTTTTTTTCAATCCCGCCATAAACTGACTGTACGTAAGTCCTCTAGCCCGTGCTGCAGCATTAATACGAGCAATCCATAGCTTCCTGAAGTCACCTTTCCGCTCACGACGATGACGATAGGAATAATCTAAGGCATGAAGCATAGACTCATGAGCTATTCTATAAAGCTTGTGTCTGGCCGCTCGATGTCCCTTAGTCAGCTCAAGCACTTTTTTGTGTCGTCTGTGGGTAACTTTTCCGCTTCTGGCTCGTGGCAAGTTCTTCCTCCTTTAATCCTTGGGCGTTATTCCTTTTTCTTTATTTGTAGGGTAAAAGTCTCCTTACTCTCTTATTATCCGCTGAGGAGGTCATGATCATTTCATCGTAGAGGCGCTTAGTTCTAGGAGCCTTTTTTCGCCTCAAATGACTCTTGCCGCATTTAGTGCGCATCAGCTTGCCGCTACCTGTTATATTAAAACGGCTCTTTGCCCCTTTATGGGTTTTAAGTTTTGGCATCTGTTTCTGTCTCCTTAGATTTCTTCTGGGAAATTGGGGATAAGACCAAGGCTATACTTCTCTGGGCATTACCGGAGCTACTTACCACGGCTAATTCCTTGGAGGCTTCAGCTACTTTACGCAGCACATTCCAACCTAGTTCAGGATAAATAACTTCGCGTCCTCTAAATCTTAGCAGTAACCGTACTTTATTGCCCTCCTCCAATAATTTCTTCGTGGTCTTAATTTTTGCCTGTAAATCATGCTCTTCTATCTTGGGTCTTAAACGGACCTCCCTGAGTAAGCCAACTCTTTGGCCTCTCTTCGCCTTGCGTTCCTTTTTAGTTTGCTCATACTTGTATTTACCATAATCAAGAATCCGGCATACTGGCGGAGTCATCGTCGATGCTACCTGCACCAAATCGAGGCCGCGCTCATGAGCAGCTTGTAATGCTTTTTGCAGAGGAACTACGCCAAACTGTTTCCCGTCTTCTCCTATGAGGCGAACTTCTCTGGCTCTGATTCTCTCGTTAATTGGTAAGTTTTTAATTATGCCCTTTCTACCTCCTAGAATAGTATTTAAGACCGAGCCTCTATGGCTGCCCTTATTCTCTTCTTAACTTCTACCAGAGTTTCTATACCCAGATCCTCGCCGCTCCTTAAACGGACTGACACGCTGGATGCAGCCATTTCTTTATCACCGACTATAAGCATATACGGCACTTTCTCCAGTTGAGCCTCTCTGATTTTTAGATTCATTCTCTCAGGGCGGTTGTCAACCAAGGCTCTGATGCCTTCATTTTTAAGATCGCTTGCTATCTCATGAGCATAGTCAACATGGCGATCTGCTATAGGAATGACTGTTGTCTGAACCGGAGATAACCATACCGGGAAGACACCACCATAATGCTCTGTAAGGCAAGCTAAAAAACGCTCCATGCTACCTAAAACTGTGCGATGTATCATCACCACATTATGCTCCAGTCCATCTTCACCAATATAACAAACATCAAAGCATTGTGGCAAATTGAAATCGACCTGGATGGTGGGACCTTGCCAAACATGCCCTAAAGCATCCTTGAGTTTAATATCGATTTTAGGTCCGTAGAAAACCCCCTCGCCAGGATCCACTTCATAATGCAAGTCAAGTTTCTCTAGGACGTGTTTCAAGGATCCCGTGGCCTCCTCCCACATTGAAACTGTGCCAGCATATTTCTCAGGACGCGTTGATAACAACAATTCATACTCATCAAAGCCAAAGCTAGACATCATGAATTGTGCCAAGTTCAGAACTTCTAGTACTTCTTCTTCAACCTGATTAGGTCGGCAGAAAATGTGAGCATCATCTTGGGTAAATCCCCTGACCCTGGCAAGACCATATAATACACCAGTTCGCTCATACCTATATACTGTGCCCAATTCGGCATATCTTAAGGGTAAATTACGATAACTGCGCAATTTGCTTTTATAAATCAAAATATGGCCCAGGCAATTCATGGGCCTTAGCATATATTGCTGTCCTTCAATTTCCATCGGTGAGAATAAATAATCCCGATAGAATTCCCAATGCCCGCTAGTTTTCCACAAATCTAGCTTGGCAATGTGGGGAGTGTAAACGATGTCATAGTCTCGCTTGATGTGCTCTGCCCTCCAGAAGTCCTCGATGGTTTGTCGAATCAAAGCCCCCCTAGGATGCCAGCAAATTAAGCCAGGACCAATCTCTTCGTGAATGCTGAAGAGGTCAAGTTCTTTGCCCAGTTTCCTATGATCGCGCTTAGTGGCTTCAGCTTGCCGTGACAAATAGTCATCAAGCTCCTCTCGGCTTTCAAAAGCCACACCATAAATTCTTTGCAGCATGGGTCGCTTCTCATCACCACGCCAGTATGCTCCAGCTACATGAGTAAGTTGAAATGCCTTTACCTCACTAGTAGAAGCTAGATGAGGGCCACGACACAAATCGGTGAAAGAACCTTGTTTATAGATAGTTACGCTGCTATCGGGAATCTCGTCAATTAACTCCAATTTGTAAGGCTGGGCAGCAAAAAGCTCACGCGCTTTATCCTTGCTTATCTCCTCTGTAACAAATTGTACATTCCGACTAATAATCTCCCTCATCTCGTTCTCGATTGTGGGCAAATCTTCCGGTGTTAACGGGCGTGGCAGCTCAAAGTCATAATAAAAGCCATCCTCAATTGTCGGCCCGATTCCAAATTTGGCCTCGGGGAAAAGACGCTGTACTGCCTCAGCCATGATATGAGATGCGGAGTGGCGCATCCGTTCCAGTTGCTCATCCTTGTTTTTTGCTTTCATCCCGAACTTTCCATTATAAATCTAGAAATCAAACACGATTTCATAAAAAATGGGCGGTACTGGACTTGAAGCAGTGACCTCTGCGATGATATGACATCGTTTCTCCATTTTTTACCTCCTTGCATTCCATTGCCACGAGGAACTGGATTATAACATAGACAAACTGCAAAGTTAACACAGACCGGTCTGCCAATCAATCCGGCTCAACGTCGGCTCTTCCGTCATTATTTCTATCGCCTTTGCGATATCGATTTTTGTCTCGCACCATATTAAAATATGAGCATGATCAGTAGAGAAGAGAAAAAGTACATAGAGGTAGCGCGCAAATACAGGCTCAGGCTATACACAGTGAAGTTAGAGGCATTCTGCCTGTTTGACAAAGGCTATTCCCCCCAGAAGTAAGGTATATACTTCGCCATGTTGAAATCCCTGGGGAGCATAGGATTTTCAGAAACACTATACGTAGATACTACTCGCTCTGGAAAAAGGCACAACCTCCAAAGGCCCCTGAGAAATAGAGCTAAGCGCCTATGGTTTTATGTATCACCAAGCATCCGGCCGGATGAGGTACGTTACTATTTGTTGCCGCTGGCCGAAATGCACATTTCGCCAGATTGTGACTTTAGGATCTGTCTCCCGGTTTCTGCTCTGGTTCCGCCTCAATCGCCGCTCGGTTACTGCTCACTTACCGCTCGGTTATCGCTCACTTGCCGTTAGATTACCGCTCAATCACAGCTCTCCACGCTCGCGTCCCTGCAAAACTGTAGCACGGAGCAAGGCACTCCTATCGTATCCGAGCGATCGAGCAGTGGAGCGATGGTGTGATAGACGAACAAAGCGATAAACAACCTGGAATTAGCTTAGCCTCTGGTGATATGCTCTCTAGGCAATAAAACGGTAGCTTGTGCAAGCAGGTAACAAAACAAGTGAATGTGCAACAAGACAAGCTATGGTTCAGCTAGATAACAAGACACTAAGAAGTGCAACGCGGATTGGCTTGACACAATACTATAAAGCTGCATTTGAACAGGCCTAAATTGCTTCAGCTCCCAGTCTCGGCACGAGTATGATCTCATTTCTTGCTGCTTGTCTGAGGCCGAATGACCAGTACAGGTTTTCCTGACTCTCGAATTACCACGTCCGCAATGCTTCCCATAATAGCCCGCTTCAATCCGCTCTTGCCATGGGTAGTCATGACTACCAAGTCTATATTTTTCTTTTTGCTGAATTCCATAATAGACTGGGCGGGGTCCCCGATTGCCACCTGATACGAGGCTTTTGTATGTCGAGACCTTATTGCCCGGACTTTGTCACGAAGGTATCGCTTAGCACGAGCGGCGTTTCGTTTATCCGCCTCAAGCGCTGCCTGCACAGCAATTTCTGACTCGGCTGGGCTGGCGACACCGTGCGCTCCCGCAGCAATGACAGGTGTTGTAGGTCTTATTACCCGGATCAGGATAACCTCTGCGCCAAAGCGTTGTGCAACCTCGGTGGCATATCGTAGCGCTCGCGACCCAAAACGAGAGCCATCAAGCGGAACTAATAGACGCTTAAACATGTCTTGTCAGCTCCTCTTTCGTTTTCCCTTTCACTTCTCTCACTCTGCCTAGTCATTGCAGGGTTTGGTTCTACGGATTCGTGTACTGGCAGCACACGCAAGTTCTCAGTCATGCCCTCTACCGAGTCCAGAATATCCACAAGCTACTCCCCTGCCCTCAACCTCTCTGGCGCTTCGGTTACCATCATAATGCTGGGTGGTCCATCCAGCACATCTATCTCAGCTGCACGGGGTTTTCCCCGTAGAAGTCAGGCTGCCTGAGCACCATTTGCGTGGATCAAGTCGGGTTGACATTTTTCAAGATTACGGCCTTTTTTCAAAGCCGGAATCGGCCTGAAAACTATTTAGTTTCTAAACAGCAAAGTTCACAACCTTTAGAAAAATACCAAAGGCACCAAATTATAGACCCAACATAACGCTACCACGATTTAGGCCATTTGTCAATAATGTGGATTTGATTTGTATTATGTGTAGCCTTTTACAATACAAAACGCTATTTTGTTGGATAACTTTCTACTAGTTTGTTGGGCCCATTTTTCCCTGACGATTTAAGGAGTCACACGGGATTGGGAACAGTTGCTTTCCAGTGTTGATTTCTGTGCTCTCACCTGCTATTGAAGAAATGAGCAGAGACATACCCTTGACTAATCTTGTCTGATGGTGAAATATACGCATAAAACTATTCGAATAATATTTTATATTCATCATTGACAGCTCTAAATTTTCAATTGTTGATGAAATCTTCGCCTTCATCGAATAGAAATATGTTTCCAAGGTCAATATATTTTCGGTTCTGATTGGAGTGAACCCCTGAGACTGGGCACTTTGGGTTAGGAAGATTAGGAAGGTCTGGCAGGTTAAGAGTATAATCGAGAGGAGAAAGGGCCTTGCCATGAGGAATCAAAGAAGTTTCAGCTTAGAGTTCAAGCGTCAGGTAGTGGAAGAGCTGATGAGTGGGGAGAGCGGCCCTGCGCAGTTGTGTCGGCGGCATAACATCACTCCAAGCTTGCTCTACCACTGGAAGAAACAATACAGTCGGGGCAAGTTCAATAACGAGCCCACCGAGGAAGGGGCTCTGCGGGACAGAGTAGAGAAGCTGGAGCGGCTGGTGGGCAAGCTTACCCTGGAGAATGAGGTATTAAAAAAGGGCTTGCAGCACAGCCTCAGTCGGTCCCGGAGAAACGGCAGACCATCAGGGTATGAGGATGTCTCGGTGTCGCCATCAGGTGGGGGTGCCAGGTAATGACGCTTTCAAGAAGCAACTTCTATCACAGGCCTAAGGATAGAAGCCAAGGGGAGATACAGCAGGAGGTGGATTTAAGAGGCAAGATTGAAGCCATCTGCCTCGAATATCCACGCTATGGCTACCGACGGGTTAGTGAGCAATTGAAGCGGGAAGGACTGCAGGTGAATCACAAGAAGGTGTTGCGGCTGATGAGGAAAAGTTACCTGCTCTGTCGGATCAGGCACCGGTGGGTAAAGACCACCGACTCCAAGCACCACTTCCCCAGGTACCCCAATCTTATCAAGGGGATAGTTACCACGTGCCTGAACCAGGTCTGGCTATCGGATATCACCTACATTCGCATCCGGACAGGCTTTGTTTACCTGACAGCGATACTGGATGCTTATTCCCGCAAGGTGATTGGCTATGCCGTTTCCACGAGTCTGGATACTGCCCTGACCCTTGAGGTATTAAAGATGGCGATAGCCAAAAGGCAGCCCGATCCCGGTGTCATTCATCACTCGGACCAGGGCGTCCAGTATGCCTCAGGTGAATATGTGGACGAACTGAAGAGGCAGGGATTCTTGATCAGCATGGCACGCACTGGCAATCCCTATGACAACGCCATTATGGAAAGCTTCTTCAAGACATTGAAACACGAGGAGGTGAATATATGCGAATATGAGACCTATCAGGACGTGATAAACAGGCTTCCCTATTTTCTTGGGGAGGTCTATAATCATAAGAGACTTCACTCAGCGCTTGGTTACCGGCCACCAGATGAATCTGAGGAGGTACTGCTCAGTCAGGAGAATAACGAGATACCCCGCCAGACTCTCCTAACTCTATCTGTCCAATCATAGGGGTGCAGTCCAATGCCTACTATATCGCCATCATAGCTTGATTGGTGCCTAGAGTTAATATTGTATTTAAATTTTATTACGCATACAACCTTGTAGTGTAGCTTCATGAACTTTCATCACAGCACTACCGAACAGCAGGATTAACAAAGTCCCGATAAGGATATCTAGCTAGAGCCTCCTCATTAATCTCCACTCCTAAGCCAGGACCTTGCGGTATACTTATGTAGCCATCCTCAACATTAAACGGACCTACTGAAATTTCATCACTTCTGACCTTGAAATGAACAAAGTATTCGAGAATAAGGAAGTTTGGTATGCATGCCGAGACATGAAGAGAAGCCGCCAGACCGATAGTGTTGCTGTTATAATTATGGGGTGATACGATAACTTGATATGGCTCAGCCATAGCCGCAATTTCCTTCATTTCCAAGATACCTCCGCAGCTGCACACATCGGGATTAATAATGTCTGCGGCTCTCTTTTCAAATACTTGCCGATAGTCTGACTTTGTATAAAGTGCCTCTCCAGTTACTACGGGTATATTTATGTTTCTCCTTACTTCCGCCAAATCATCTATACTATCAGGTGCAATGGGTTCTTCGTACCAGAAAGGTTTAAACTCTTCCAGCATCCGAGCAGCCCTGATAGCGTACAACGGCGATAGTATGCGATAGACATCAATCAGCAGATCAATATCTGGCCCAATCGCCTCTCTCACTGCCCTGACTTTCTCAATGGCCAATTGCTCTTTCTGCTTGCTGATATAGGTTTGTTTCAAACCGTCGAACGGGTAAAACTTTAGCGCTTTAAACCCGCTTCCTACTACTTCAGTAGCCTTATGAGCAAACTCCTTTGGCGTACGGGCATCTCCCCACCATCCATTTGCATAAACTTTTATTTTATCTCGGCAGGATCCACCAAGCAGATTATAGACTGGGGTGTTAAGCCATTTGCCGACGATGTCCCAGAGAGCCTGCTCTATACCACTAATAGCACAAAAATAGTCCATGGTCCCTTGTTTGTCAGCATAATCTTCGTACATAACCGTTGTGAAATGCTTGATGTTGAGGGGATTTCGGCCAACAAGGTAATGTCCAACATGATCCACATAGGCTGCAATGCTTCTCTCACGATCCAATAAAGTGTAGCACTCCCCCCAACCACGTATCCCCTCATCAGTCTCTATCCTTATAAATAACCAATTCTTGGTGTCGCCAAGATCTACGGTGACACCAGGATCTACAAAGAAAGTCTTTATATCAGTAATCTTCAATGGTTATCTCCCTTTCTTTAATTCTAGGATTTATACATACCTATTCCATAGGAGCAGGTCTTCATGTGCTATTCGCTACAACCAAGGACAACTCGAAAACCAGGGTGAATACAATATGAGAATTTCTTTATTCCTTTTGTCATGGTTTTTGTATCGTGCTGAAATTGATAGGAATATCTCTCATCATCTACATTGACTTAGATTCCCAGAAAACCAAACCATAAAAGAAGTGAAATGGCTTGATCTATTTTATCTGAGGGTATATTAATATCTGAAAGTAATTTTAATACTTCTTCTTTAGAAAGAACAACTTTACTCCCAATAAAAGCATAGGGAACATCAACATAGTCTGGATTAACATCTTGAAGTTCGAGATTAACGTCAACTAACAAATCCTCCGAATTGTATCACACCGAAAATTATTGTCAAGAGAGTGTGCTGGCTGACCACATAGGTAACACTGGGCTACGGGTTTTAGCAAGTTCCTTTTCAATATACTCCACCGGACTGAGATAGGCAAGAGACTGGTGCGGGCGGTTGAAGTTATACTCTATAAGCCATTCAGTTAGCCGGGGATTGAGCTCTTCAGGGTCTAAAGACAGATTGAAGTTGTAAAGCCATATATACTCTAATGTCTCATTGAATCTCTCTATCTCCGGGTTATCCTTTGGGGTTTTGACTCTGGAGAAATACCTGTGAATACCTAATTTGGCGGTAGCTCTTTCAAAACCAGCCTGGACATCCGGAAGTTTAGAATCAGAGCAGCCGCCACAGACCAGAGACGGGAGATTATAGAAACGCGCCATCTGCGCACCAGCCATCTGCATGATACCATATTCCGGTGAATTTGCCATACTCCCTGTTTTAACATCTATGCCTCCAACCGCGGTTCTAAAATGGATTTCCTTTTTGTCCGGCATGAAATCGTATTTCGGGTTCGTGGCACACTATTTTATTGCCTCGGGAGCTCTCTTTAATGCCTCTTCAACTAAATTTGCAGGAATAGTGGCATAATTCTTTTCGTAATCTACCTTCGCTCTTGCCTCCCGTAAAACATCAAGGGCTTTCTTGCTCATCGCCTTGATGCCCGTCTTCTCCAACACCTGTAATGAAGCATTGTGGATGGCTTTCAGCTCGTCTTGGGATAAAAAAGCTATCCTGGGTTTACTTGTTCTCTCTTATCCTCCATTCCATTCCTGGTTTCAAAGTACACAACTGCGGCACTCTATCTTGCTGTTTTTCCTCCATCTATCATGAAGTCCGCTCCGGTAACCCATCTGGATTCGTCAGAAGCAAGATACAAGTCCATGTAAGCTATATCTATTGGTTTACCAATAAAACCAATTGGAATTCGTGGCAAAACTGCTTTTTCAAGATATTCCTTACGCGGCAGGCTTATACCCTCAAACAGCATCGATGTATCAACTGCGCCAGGATGCACAGCGTTAACTCGAATAGTATATCTCATTTCTCCACAATGAAGCGCTGCTGCCTTAGTCAAAAGCCTTACAGCGCCCTTAGATGCACAATACGCTGCCACCTCTGGATCGCCTATTACCGCGTCAACAGACCCTCTGTTTATTATTGAGCATAGCTCACCATTACCCTTCATGGCTTCAATGGCATATTTAGTACCTAAAAACACTCCAGTTGAATTTATATCCATTTGCCAATTCCAGTCGGCAAGGGAAGTTTCTTCTATCGTCTTACACAATACAACGCCAGCATTATTCACCAGAATGTTCAGCTTGCCATATCTCTTAATTGCTTCACTAATCACACTCTTCCAATCACTCTCTTTTGTTACATCAAGCTTAAGAAAAATGGCTTCACCGCCCTCCTTTTTGATCTTTTCAGCCAACGCTTTTCCTTCAACCACCTTGGCATCCGTTGTAATTACAACTTTAGCTCCCTCTTTAGCAAACAGCTCTGCATCTCCCTTCCCAATACCTGTAGCAGCTCCAGTTATTATCGCCACCTTGCCCTCCAATCTTCTCATTTTTACACCTCCTTTATATTTCATATATTTTATTTTCCAATTTAGCGAATTATGAGATGGATGCCTTCCTCGAAGTGGTCATGATGGCTCCTCGTGTTTCATTCCTGCCATCATCACTACTTACAAACCCAGTGTTGCTTCAGGGAGGGCGCCCTGAGGCGGATTACCCGGATTTAGGCGGACAACAAATACCCTACATGTTCGTGGTGCTGTCATCACAATCACCTCCTTTGTCCCAAGGGGATTTCTTCCTCCGTTTCACCTTTGGATTCAATCCATGACTGGGTACATCAATATGAAGATAGTGCTCCGCGAACCAACAGGTTTCACTCACATACAAGGTCATCACCCCCAAGCAAAGTCGAGCCCTAGCCTGCCACCTCAATATTATACCACTCTTACCACTGGAACAAGTCATCTGTGCGCACGGGCAACCCGAGGGTAACATTTCCGAGTTTTGTTTAATAGTTCTTATTACAGCCGGAGCTTTATTTTGGGAAATAGCTCAATCCGCCTCATTTCACACAATCTCTGTCGCTTTTAAGAAAATCAGCGTAATCTTGCTTGAGCTGGGGATAGAGTATGGCGCCTTTAAAACTACGTGGAATGAGTCCAAAACGGAGGTGCTCAGGTCGGGCACCTTTTGAAACTCCAGCGGCTGCTTTTGTTAAGAAGTTAGCCCTCAATTCTGATTCAGCAGCATAAGGGGCTTCTTCACTGAGTTCAATAGTCACACAGCAGCTATCTTCATGCTCGCTTTCCAATTTAATGCCAACCACGGCCAGCTGAAACTGTTCAGTTGTTATATGAAAGTGTTCCGCAACAAATTGACTCAGTTCGGCCGCGATCTGGTCATAGGCATAGTTGGCGCCCCCACGAATGAGAAGTGCGGAGTCTCTGGACATCCAATAGTAGTCCAATTCCCCATCGTTGTCATTCCTTAAAGTGAAAACGATATCCCTGAGGCCGGTATACCAACCCTCTCTGAAAACAGCCTTTGTAGCTGCTTTATCACCCACATAGTAACTCATAATATTGGGCCCCTGGGTGATAAGGTAGCCGGGCTCTCCAATCTCACAAGTCCGCAAATAGTCCTTGCTTTCGGGGTCGACAGCTTTGACCGCTCTGACGCGAGTGGTCGGGAAATGCTCTCTACCAATATAGTAGCCAGGCATCGCCTCACCTTTATAACGATGTGACCAGCCAGCCTCAAATGCCCTAAGGAGTTCCGTTTGCAGCAGTCCTCTTGGAGTGGCCATCACTTCGAGGCAGGTCTCAGTTGAGCCAAAACGAACATGTGGTAGGCGTCCGCTGAATT
>Ga0307378_10006035_pt1 | contig 16701 bp, 18 predicted proteins | sample UN1MG_FD_202238 | JGI IMG/M metagenome (GOLD analysis project Ga0307378, IMG submission 202238) | Soil microbial communities from Risofladan, Vaasa, Finland - UN-1 | ecosystem: Environmental > Terrestrial > Soil > Coastal area > Acid sulfate soil | place: Finland: Risofladan, Vaasa | collected... | reverse complement strand
ATGAAACTTAAGTGGAAGCAACCGCAAAAGGTCTAAAAATACAGAACATTGTAAATCTATAGTAGTATCAAGTGTGCCCACTATTTCCAAATTAGCAAATGGCCGGACAACAGAAAAGAAATCAAGTTCTAGTACACCTTCACCTTCTATTTCTGCTGCTGCAGATTGATCTAAATGCCAACCTTCATCTAAATACCAACTCATACTTATAGCCCCACAAATTCAAAAAGTTTCTCTTCTAATCGTTCAATATCTTTTAAGTATGTTTTACTTTATTTCATCTTAAGTTACCCTATCTGCATCCAATGGTAAATCAAAAAGATGATACCGATAAGGATTCGTAAGTATAGAAAGTTCTATATTAGCAGAATCCACAGAACCCGCGGCGTTGCTAACTTTACACGCGTACGTTCCTATTGTGGATTGGGTAGCAAATACAGATATGGAAGAATTTGTTTCTCCTGCAATTAAAACTGTATTTCTGTACCACTGATATGTGAGAGTCGGATAACCGGCAGCAGTAACTGAAAAAGTAGTTTCAACATCATTCAATACAGAAGTATCTGAAGATTGATCAGATATTATAGGAATAACCGACAACACTATATCTGAAGTAGTATCTGAACCACCCACATTGGTAGCCGTGCATGTGTAAACACCACCAGAATCTGCATCAGATGTGAATACCAGAGTAGCATTTGTTTCTCCAGAAATCGGACTACCATCCTTATACCATTGATAAGTAGGTGCTGGAGATCCAGTAGCAGTAACATAGAAACTCACCAAATCACCTGCAGAAATAGTGCTACTAGTTGATTGATCCGCTATAACTGGTACTTCTACAAGACCAAAATCTTCCGAACCAGCACCAGAATTCCAAAGTAAATCTTCCTCTTCTTCTGTTAGAAGTCTATTCCAAATAGCAAAATTATCTAACGCTCCTTCATATCGTTCATAGTTAGCTCCCAAATCTGATGGATTTTCCCCCAACATAAAATTTTGTGGATTACTAAGATCATCAGTTTCTTTAGCACTAATGTCTATCTCACTTGTATATGCAGCGTTATTGACAGACGCATACAAATTACCACTTCTATCAACTCGAATAACACATAAATGCCAACCTGTAGTAAGATCAGTAAGTAAAGGCTGTATAGAAACGGATGTTCCATCCAACCAATACATATATATACAAAATCGTTTCGCAACACGATAAATTGAGCATACTATTCCTGCAGTTAGTGCATGATTATACTTATGAAAAACAACATTGTAATTTGCAGAACCTGTACCCGCCCAATAACACCAAAAAGCATATGTTTTATCTTGTGAGGGAGAAAGTTCCCAGGCAGCATTATCTCCTAAATCTATATCATCATTGTCCGCACGATCAAAGTCTAAAGCTGTATTTATTTTTCCAGCTACCGTCATCGCTGAAGTGTTCTGAGAAGCTGTACCATGTCGAAGATAGGCGGTGGCGTCAAGAACCGTTGTATCCCCGTTATCATTCATAGTCCATTGAGCTTCAACATCAGATAAATCTGGAGAATACGAATATGAGGCATCAACTAAAATAAAATCATTAAATTGCCCTAGAGCATAATCTGCAACCATAATGCCTCGAAGTTCTTCTAAAGCACCATCTACTTCCATTATATTAAAAGAATTTCGTAGCAAACCAACAACAAAAGGTATTCCAGAACTATTAAAAACAACATCAGTTAGATCCGATAGGTATGCCCCATCACCCCATTGTCTCACCTTATCAGAATTTAAAACTACAAAATTATCGCCAACCCCAGAAACATTAAAACACACTGCGTAAATGATATCGTTATAAACTCTAGCCCTGACCTGGGGACCAAAAGAATTTATAACATATGCCCAAGTCCCCCCGGATGGACTAGATCCATCTGACTTGTACAATCTCACTTCCCCATCACTTGTACCTACAATAACATCCTGGTTGGCAAGAAAATCAATACTATGAGGGGCATCATTAGTATCTTCTGCCCATTGAAAAACCAAACTTGAATTGTACTTTCTCAAAGTATGCTCAAGACCCCCGCCTCCAATATATATATTTCCTGTAGAATCAACTCCAATCGCTTGCCGAGTAGAACCAGAATCAACTAAAGTTTCTCCCGTCAAATCTAAATCCAATCGATATGCCCCAGTACCTGCTACATAAAGATGGTCAGCATCTGCAGCTAACTGCCAAACATTGCCCATAGTGCTAACATAAACAGAATCAATAAATACACCAGAGGAAGATAATTTCCAAACATTTTTATCTCCTGCTCCATCATCATGCTTAGTACCACCAACATAAATGTTACCAGAACCATCTTGAACAACAGAATACGTAGTAGCCCCAGTATCATAGGTCCATTCTGAAGATCCATCTGCAGCTAAACCCCAAACCGAAACACCTTTAGTAGCATCTCGATTTCCCACAACAATAAAAGTAGCAACACCCATATTTTATCCTTCTTAAATTACTTTTGTTTATACTTCACATCAAGAATAGCCTGATCACCCGAGATAATAGTTCGCTCCACTCCGGTCGCTACAGCCCCAATAAGCACGCCTGTGTTATCTGAAGAAGTGCATATGAAAGCACCATTCAAAGGCCCTATATCTCCCCCAGAAGCGGTAAAAGTAATTTCCTTTGAAACCACCCGCCAGTGTCCCTCATCCTGCTCTAACGTGGGATAACCAATAGCCGATCGCTCAATCGCTATTCTGGCATATCCACTTCCCACGGGTTCGTTGGGAATAGAAGAAAGAGTAGTCTCTTCTGTAATAGTTCCCTTATAAAATCCCACATAGAAGTAATCTCCCTGCGGGAAATAAAGGGATGTCTTCTTACGAAAGAAGGAGTCCACCATTGCCTTCTCGCCCGAATCAACTAAAATGTTTTGCTTATCCTTAAACTCAAAGATTACCTGTCCTTTTCGTATATGCCGGAAATTCCAACGACATTCATATTGATTGTGTCTACCCATTATTTTCTCCTAAAACTTTCCACTTATGAATCCATACTGATACTTTGCACATCGATTGTGTCCAACTTTGCTATTTGATTAAAGGATGGAATAATATTACCTTGAGAGTCCTGCTGATACCGAACATAAACAGTGGCAGCAGCAGGCGTTACATCTAATAGCACCTCACCTGTACTATAATTAACTGTACCTGTTACTCCTGTACCAGAAAAAGTACCAGAACCACTTCCCCCATCATCATCACTGCAACTGTATGTCCCATCCACAAACACTCGAACAGATTCAGGAAGAATATCAGTAGCATCTAACAGTGCCCCCCAATCTGAGTAAGAATCGTAAGTATCGCTCAAATCTTTCTTTATTTCCAATGTCATACTAACAAAAGCCACATTGTCCAAATCATCTATCGCAGATAGAACATTACTAAACTTTATAGTAGTTCCCAACTTTGTTGTGGTTCCTAATAAAAACTGCTCAGCTAATACAGCAGCAACATCCGCCTGTGCTTGCGATAAAGAATGACCCTTGGTTACAGTAATATACAAAACAGGATAAACCGCCAAAACTGTTGGTGTAACAAATTCATACTTTACTGTGATCATAGAAAGATCATATAAATAAGACGATAAGGTCGCCTTGAATGTTGTACTAGGTAATTCCCAATTTTGAAGAACCAAACTTATCTTCACCTTATTTAACATAGTAGAATCTACTGCCACCCCCGCGGCTTCCGCCTCTTCATTCTCACCCCAAACATTCGCTGTCTCCACACTTGAGTATGCTTCAAGAATAGCTGTAAAATCGTCCTTAGTAACTGCTCTTTCTCCTGTTCGGAATACTCTAGGAGCCGCATATCTAATTTCCTCTAAAGTTTCCTCGTCACTACCCCCTAAAAAGGAATCCGAATTAGTAACAGTAGTGGTAACTTCAGTACCATCCTCATCATATATAGTTGAATTGAGAGTAGTAATCTGATCTGAAAAAGTCACAGTACCTTCGGACCCCGCAGTTTTGATATACTGTAAAACAATAACGTTGCCGAGTGAAGGTGCCAACCCATTAACATTGTTTCCAAAAAGTACACTAACAGTACCATCAGATTCATTTATGATTCGAAAATGCTTACTCGTATTAACGCTCTGCAAAAAAGAAGATACTAAAGTCCACTCTGTCCCATCCACAATAACACGAAGGGAAGGATTATCAGTATCTGCAGAATTCTCTACACCGGTATCGTTAAGCAAGTACTCTTGCTCTGTAGCACCGTTGGATGTTATTTCTTTTTGAATCAATTCGCCCTGCATAGACGAAATAGATACAGAGGTTTGCCCCTTTTCAATCGCAGCACTTTCATTAGTTAAAAATAAAGTCCCATCGGCTGTTTGGCATTCCGTATACTTAGGAACATAAACTATTTTAGATAGAGGAGCTGCAATACTGAATGTCAAATTACCTGTTGAGGACGTCTTCCGCCTGGGTTGATAATTCAATAAGGCCACTAAATTAACAATACTGGATCTATGCCTAGCAGTAAGAAGATAACCCTCGTTTGCTCTTCGTTCTGTATAATACAGACCCATATTCAAAATTGCTGCCAGAAATTCTATCAGCATTTCTCCAGCACCGGATCTGTAGATATCCTTCCAAGCGTCCCCGGCCTTTAAACGGTTCTGGAGCTGGAGAACGAGATCTTCGAAATCATAATTTACATAGTTTAATGGAGTCGTAGCCATTACGCTTCTCCCTTTATCACTGTTTCAAACTTAAGAATATCTGCTAACCCTTTAATCCTAAACATCATGGTTATGGAAATAAAACTATTATCCGGATCTGGGTAAATATCCACTGTGCTAATTAGCACTCTATCATCCCAACGTTCAATATCGTCTTTAAGCGATCTAGAAAGAAATTTTATCGTGGTTGCATTCATTGGCTCAAATATTATACTCGCTAAATCAGAACCAAATTCAGGAAGAAATACCCGCTCACCTTTTCTAGTTCGGAGTATGTTATCTATTGAAGACACAACCGAAGCGGCATTCTCAGCTGTTTTAAGTGTTCCCTGAGCATCCTTAATGAAACGATGATCAATATCCGACCAAATTATTCCAGCTTTAGTAGTAGACATACTATCTATAACTCCTTATACACCTGCTTACATTCCCTACAATCAAAAAACTCTAAGTACCTTATTCGACGGTCACTCCTCGATCAGAAGGCTGAACCAGTGCCCCACAGCCAGTTAATGCCCCCTCCGTAACAATTAGCTTTCCATTATGAAAAGTTTTCACTGTGACGGCAGTAATTGGGGTCACACCATGATTAGATATTGGACAAGAGTGCATCGCCCCCGCTACTGCCACTTCTATCCCTCCCACCGATAAAGTGCCATCTTGATTTGAGGTGATTATCGTTCCACCATGTGAAGATGTATCTCCCAAAACTGCGACTTCGCCCCCAACTGGGGGAGTTGGTCTGCCCGCAAATTCTGTGGAACCCAATACGGATGCACCAAAAGAACCAAACATTGTTCACCTACTATTTATTTAATTAAAAGCTGCCTCGAACCAACTGTATCCTGTTCAAAATGAAAATCAACTTCTAATAGAAGCGGAAGATTTCCTGCACCTGTACCTGCCCACGTATCGTCTCCACCAGTGTCCGTTCGAACAAACTTGCATATTAACATGGAACTTATTGTCTTGCTGGTTCCAGTAATAGAGATATCTGGAGTCATTTGATGTTTATGATTCGTGCCGTCACAAATATCAGACAAGTCTACAGTAAGTGGGTTTCCAAAAGTGCCATCTATATTTGCCCAGCTGTATATTATTTTCCAACCCACATAGTTTCCGTTTTCCCCCACTCCGTTGGCTCCGGGTGTCCAATGAGCATGGACATAAATATCTGAACCTTGTTTATACGAATGAGGTATCTGAACTGTAAATGTGCCATAATCATTCTTGGCCCATTCTGTCAATTCAATGGCGATCCCGCTGCCATTAACATCATATGCATAATAATTAGGATCTGATCCACCTGGCCGATCAAAACTGCCTGGAGTAATCCTAACGTCCTCCCATGTAGTGGCGTCCCCAATAAACACCACAGTACCATCTGCCTCAACTGTCATATAATTAGCCGCTCCGCCTATCTTCGCAAAGCCAGCGAAACTCGGAGTGGAAGCAAGAGTCACAGCTTGATCTATATAACTGTGGTCGCTTCCATTGCTTATTCTATGAACATTATTCAATCCCACATCTGAATGGTTTTTTCCATCACTGATTCTATGAGCATTATTTAGAACAACATCTGAATGGTCCTTGCCATCGGAAACTCTATGATATGAATTAAGAGTCATCTCTGAATGGGGATGATTAGCCAAGTCATCTGCAGACATCTGTGCCGTATAATGCAGGGCTACTCTATCGCCCATACTATGTGCAACAGCAGAAGAACCCTCTTGAGCCCGCACCACATTAAAAGTGTTTGCAACTCCAGCATACGAAGCTATCATAATTTCCAAATTTATATCATTCGCAGGATCAGGATAAGTCAGATGGTCCCAAACAACCACAGGATACGTTCCCGAATCTATTGGAAGGGTCTGCCCCGAATTCAAAATAATTTGAATGACTGCTGCAGTTATATCCGCAGAAAGCGTTCCCCTAGCATAATTCTTTCTCAAAGCTAATGCCATTATTTACTCTTTCCTCAATAATTATGGATTGATCTGAACGGTTGCTCCCTTAATAATAACATTTGCGGCACTGATCAACGTTACATTTCCCACCCCATCTATTGTTATAGTCGTTCCACTTGGGTGTTCTAAAGTAACTTCTTTATCGGTATCATCTATATAAAATGTGATACCATTTTTGGTTTTCCACACGGTCCTAGCTGGGTAATTCGTAGTGCGTTCAGAAGGCAACCCATGAACACCGTCTGGAGCAGCCGCAAAATACACAGGCTCGTACACATCGCCTGTATGAAAGAAACACCAAACGGATGAACCTATTTCTGGAACATCAAAATATCCGTATCCTATTCCAGCCCCACGAAATGTAGGAAAAGCCGGAACCGCCCACGGTAGATGCTCTATGCCTATATTATTGAAAACACCAAAAACATTGATCTTTATTCGTCCAAATTGACTTGGATCAGCATTATCAACAACAACCCCGCGGAAAAACCCGTTCAAATTTTGCAAATCTACACTACTGAAATCGCTCATACTTTCCTCGCCTGTAAAGCCGGAAGCAAAGTTGTACTCATATCTGTATCTATACCACTCCGAGTAAGAAGCAAAGTAGTCATGAATGAAGTAGCCAAAACATGTACTACTCTCTTAACCATCCATAAACCAGAATGCTGAAAAATGGACAAATTGCCCTGTCTAAATGCATCAGCAAAATGAACTTGAACTATGTCCCCAGGAGATATTCCCTCCATACCCCAAGAAGAAATCCACATATGAATAAACCCCGTGGCATTCTTATAATAGCCGTTCCTTGCCTCCCCACTAAAATCGGAAGTAAATGCGTTACTGCACCCCAAAGAAAATATTGAATCTACAGCCACAGAATTATCCGTATCTATAAGATGATACTCCGATAAGGACGGGCAATCCGACAGCTCAATAATTGCTTGCTTGTACGCCCCCGTATCATAATCAAAATAGGAGTATGATTTTGATAGTCCAGAAAGACTAGTAAGCAAAGCGGAATTATCAAATATTCTATACTCGGAGACCGGCATAAAATCTTCATAGGGCTGGGCACCTATAATAAACTTATTAGGGCCCGTATCCGCCAAGTACAGTTCATCAATACTTTTGAAAACCAACGTTCTGAGACTTTCCACGTTCTTTATAAAACAGTAGAAGCATCCCGCATTACCTATTCCCTTCAACCTTTCTCGCAAATATCTGAGCAAAAAGCCGTTGGTCCAATATGGTTGAAGAATGGTCTTATCGTAATTCAACGACCCACCTATCTCGGAACCCTCGATACCGAACTCATCCGCGGCCATATTTTCTAAATTTGATTTAATGTTCCCCGTTATTGCCCTACTTCTTTTTGGAGAAAATAAATTGTCCACATCCAAAACACCTTCTACAGCAAAAGACTTATCCCCCAAAGGTCTTCTACGCTTAACCAAAAATTGAAATTCATTTAAGCTATCTGAAATCGAAGAACGAGAAAATCTTAAAGATAGCTGATTACTCTCTTTATCAAAAGGAATAACTTCACCCAAAAGTCCCGTAGCGTCTGAAACACGAAAATTAAAAGTTGGGACCAACCTATCTATATCTAGAGTAATAGTTAACTCCTGTATCATCTGAGGCGACACAGGAATGACGTTGCCGCCAACCTTAACATCCAAAGTGTAGTTACCCAATAATTCCATTCTATCTTCTTATCTTAAACTTCTTTTGAAAATTATAAATATCTAACTTATGTGGAATAGTCAAAATAGTTCCCGGAATCAATTCATTAAACGGATCCTCTATATCATTAACTAAAAGAAGAATCCACCAAAATACAACAGAGCCATAAGCTTTATAACTGATTAGGGGCGGATCTGGAACATCTGAATCAGTTATCCGATAATATGTTGGCTCATATGCCATCACAAAATCTGACAAATTATTATACAAAAAATCCAATTCATCCACGCCATCCACAGTAAACTTTTTATAAAACCGCGTTCTTCGCATTATGCACTACCCTCTGTAGCACTAACTTTTGTGTAAGATTTCTGTAAGCCCTCTACAGTGGGCATTTCATACGTTTCAAATACAACCTCTACATCTGAAGAGATAGGATCACCATTAGGATCAAACTTAACCTTATAATTAACTCGACTCTCTCGAACAATCACATTCCAAAATGTTAGAAAACGCCCCACCTCAATCATTATAAAATCGCCACCATGTAAACTCGATGTAACTTCACTTTTTGACATGGTTGGATAAGACCTTTGACCGGATAAAAGATTATCCCAAGAGAACGGAGTAGGTCCAGGAGGTTTCAATCCTGGAAGCTTACTTATAACGTCCCAATATTTACCAGCTTTCAAATTCTTTCCTATTTCCCCTGTATCCGAAACATTCGTGGAAGGATCGGAAGGGATAGCTATAGATTGAAGCAATCTACTGGGTTCCACCACCTCAGCAAAGGTATCTTTAATAGCCTCAAAACGTAACCGCAAGGATATTATCATAGGCGACGAACCCATCCATATTCTTCTGCTAGTGGCCTGGGTAATAAATGACCGCGTACTAGATGTGATTGCCTGCGTCAAAATATTTGCTCTAGCCAATAAAGATGTGGGGACAAACGGTTCCCACCTTGACTCAACCCTAAGAACAATATCTTCCTGCAAAGGAGCTATGATAGTAGCATTATGCTTATAGCTAGTTATGCGAACAAGATATTCTTCTGGAATGGCTTTACCGTCTGAAGAAATGTCACGGTACCCATACTCAGCAAACCCCACAGATAATCGTCTAGGTATTCTTTTCGTTCGAGAAGCAGTTAGCCTATCCGCTCCCGTAAGATTATTCTTAACCGTTCGCGTTGATCCCGGATCTAGTGCAGAACTCTTTGAATCTGCCATTACTTTACTCCTACTTCAATGATAAATCTGCACCAACATACTTATTAAGTAGAACATCAGATGAATCAAAAGGATCACCTAAACTACTTTCTTTGATATTAGCTGCGGGACGATCCCCGCTCCCTAATTTTTTAGTTAAAGCATCAATTGCAGAAGACAACCTATCGGTTGAAGCCCCCCCTTCCGCATCTCTAGTAGAACTGGGAGAAGATGGCGCCGTAGATAAATCTCTCTTTCGACCTCTTCGATCCTGTTCTATTTTAGTTACCTCACCTGGAGGCGGAAGAATGGTCGCCTTCCTATCCACACCGGTTGTAGTATGGATAAAAGGATCCTTTATCGTAGTCGGAGCGATCTTTAATAAATTCTCCCGCGTCTCCATCCTATCTTTAAGAGAAGCAGTTATCTCGGCGGCTTCCTTACCTGTCTCCTCAAAAGATTCTTTTTTAGCTATGATAATAGCATTTATCATAGCATTGTACTTTTCCTGCAACTCATGCTGCTTTGCCAAGGACCTACTTACATTGGCGCTTACTTCGCCAAACTCTGCTAACTTACTTCCAAGTTTAATCAACCGATCAGCAGCTCCAACGGAAGCAAGACCAAGACCAGCGATCAAACCGGCCGTGCCTATCAACGGAAGTAAGGCGATACCAAACCCCTTAAGCAGCCCAAGCAGACCCAAAGCACCGAAGAGACCCCCTCCTTTGCTCGATTTCTTCAAACTATTAAGAAGTTGCTTCGTCCATTTAGCTTGGAAGGCCCCCTTATTAAAAAATTCTATAAGTGTGTCCTTCCCCACCTTCTTACGCTGTGCCACTTCCTTTGGAAGAGCAGCACCAACAGTACGAGCTCGTCCTACCCCCTGAATTGCCGCTTGAGGAAGAGCATGAGCCATGGGAGTCAAGGAAGCACCCAATCTTCGTTCTTTCCGCTCACCCAATTTTTGAGAGATGCCCCGCCCCAAACCAAATAGATCAGAAGCCGCCCCTCCAGCCATCTGAGCCAAAGGATAAAGCGGCCCAAGTGCCGCCGCTCCAGCCTGAAGGAGCTCCCCACCTAAAGCTGCGGTTTTAGGCATAGTTCTACCCAAAAAAGGAAGAGCCCCCTCTTTCAGTTTTTTCTTTTCCCTCATAGCTCCAGAAGTTACAACTTCTTCGGATACGTTCAATGCCTCGGCACTAACACCTGTTTCGGATTCTATCTGACTCATCCTATTCTTAAGAGCCTGAACCTCTCCAGATTTTTCGACGAAAAAATCCTTACTAGCATTCAAATTTCCAATATTAGTCACCACGGCACCAACCGTTTTATCATTGATCGCACCACTATCAATCATATGATCTAAAATAGAAATCGTAGCTTGAGCAATACCCACAGAGTCCTTAGCCAATTTTTTGAACTCGCCCCGCTGATAAGACTTCTGAAGACTCTCAAAAAACCCCAAGTAGTCCCTCTCTAATTTTGTCTTAAGAGCACGAAAAGTTTTCATATCGGCAGTATCAGCACCAAAAATATTCTCTAAAAAATATTTTCTATGCCTCTTACCAAAGTAATCTTTTTCGAACTTCCACGATTGCCTAATGGCCATTGCTACTCCCGTCCTTTTCTCTACGCAACTGTTCGTTCAATCTAGAATAGTGCCAATCCAATATAAAAGAATCCGTTCTTCTTTGATCCATAACAGAAAAGTGCATATAGTATGCTAAATTAAATTCCCTCTCCAAAAGATTCCTCAATGGTCGAGCCATCCGGAAAAAGGAAACTAAATCGAAAGGGCACATCTGTTTCCTCCTTTGCCCCACATTTTGGACAATTGAAAGTATAAGACATTACTGGTCCATGATAAAACTTATCTTGAAAAGCAACTAACCGTAAAAAATCTTTAGCTGCCATTTTCTGAACATTTTTCATCACTTGCAAAATATCTTCCTCACACACAATAGATCGGGCGTATCTATAAAGCATCCCATCCGCATGCTCCTCGCTATATCGTTCTGCTGCAACTTCGTCAGCAACATTCAATAATCTAAGCATAACCCTTTGCTTACTAACTGGAAGAATTACTTCGTATGGTTGCTTAAAATCTTCTGGAAGATACACAGTATCTAACTCTTTTAGATTGACAGGAACATCAATCTGTTTCAAGCAGGAAGAACACACTGTTTGAACAGTAATGGTGTCTGTATAGGAATTGATACATTCACAAATGATAAGGTACAAGCGGTCGCCCAAGGTTAACAACCCAGGATCTATCCCTTGAATTACTGTCTTAAGAACCTCAAAATAGTTTCTCTCAAGGTTAATGGGATTGATTTGGGCTAAAAGTACTTCGTCCTGACCTTGATAAGCACGGACAGAAATGCTGCCTGGCTCCACCCCGTCATACACTCTACATTTAGAAGGTAGATCTATAGGAAGGAAATCACTCATTCTTCTTCTCCTCTTTATTTTTTGATTTAATTACTAACCGAGAAACCCGGTTACCCCATTTATCACTGGAGATAACAAGTTCGTAACTCCTTTTCTAAACGAACCTATAAGGCTGGAGGGCTCAATTGCATCCACACTCAATGTTATCGTAGTACGAAGAACGTCATCTGTTTCATAGGATGGATGATATCTAGGATGCCCAGTTGGAAAAGTACCAATTATCTTAAATCTAGTGGATTCCACCCCGGATCGATCATACAAAATTACGTAAATATCCCTACGATAGTTACTCTTAGGGAAGTAGTATCCCCGACTATCTATCATTTTATCATACCAACCATAGAAGTAATCCAACACAGAGTTATCCGCAGGAACCACAAAAGTAAGATCAATGGATTGGATTACTTGAGAACCTGCATAAAACCGCTGGAAAGCCCCATACCGCGTGGTAGATAATTCAGAAAGACTATAATCGCCTACCTGAACATCTTGACAAAACTGAGAAACAAGATAGCCAACAGCTCCTCCAAAATTTGAAGGCATCATCAACTGCCAATTGAATGCTCGCTGAAGATGCCAGGTTCTGGCTCGCAAAGTATTACCTAATCCCGAAATATTAAAACCCAATTTTTGCATTAGTTATCTTCTTCCCAATAGTCGTAGGAGAAGGTGGCGTTATAGAAAATGGAACTTTCGTCCTCAAATGCTAATGGAACTTCATCCACCGCTTGCGGGTAACAACCAGCTAACCGAAGCTTATTTGTTACATTTCCTTGCTGGTCCTTTAATCTCAAATACACATCCGCTTTAATAAGCGAATCTGGTCCACCCAAACCTGTTCGAACATTCTGAATAGCCTGAGACCAAGCATACAGGGCTTTCCAAACTTCCCTATCATTTCCCTCAATGAAAACCGCTGGCCAAGAATGGGTCATTGTCAACTTACCGGGGAATTTAATTCCTGGAGTGCCCATAAATGGCACCAATATCTCCCCAAAACTTCTACCAGGAATGGCAGTACTCTGGGCCCGAACTTCCAGATGGTCCCTATTACCTCCACCTATAAGATTAGCGAAGGCCACGTCCCACAAATATGTTTTTGCTGGGTTACTTATATCATTTTTCAAATTTTCCGACGACATGCCTGTCATTGCTATACCCCTTTACCTTTTAGGTTCTATTATTATAGTAAACCACCACGAGCGTGTAATTCTTCAAAAGAAGCTCTTGTACTTGTTATAACAGTCTGCAAACGAATAAACTCCACAGCTCTTGATGGCTTAACAAACACATCCACCCTAAGCTCCCCTGAATCAATAATAGCAGGAGTATTATTCGTCTCATCACAAACTACACTATATCCCCTATCTCCGCCCTCTGTTTGAAAAGCACCTTGAGCAGATAATTGATCCAAATATTCCACTAACATCGCCTCAACTCTAAATCTAGTCAAAGCACTATTTGGCTCTTCCACAAAAGGTCGCAGTGAAACAGCCATGGATTTTTCAAGTACAATTAACAATCTACGAACATTTACAAAACTCAATGCTGAAAGTTTTCTCTGCAAAGTTCGCTGACCATAAATCATATGACCCTCCCCACGGAAAGTCTGAAGAACATTTACTTGATTAGGATTCAATAAATCCCTATCGCCCTCACTTAGAATGGCACCTGTGGATAATGTGACTTCAAGAACATCATCCAAAACTCCTCGATTTGGACCTGCAGGAGCATTCCATACCGCCGATACCTGATCATTATACGCATACTGTGCCGCAACATAACCGGAAGGAGGTACTTGAAGAAGGATATCGTTATAAGCATCATGGATCTTAGGCCATGGTGAATACAATGCTGCATAACTAGTATTAAAGTTCTGAGTAGTTGTTCTAAATGTATTCATACTTACAGCTGAAGATGTACTTGCATAAGGCATATCCAAAACAGCTATGCAATCCATTCGTGCTTCCGCTACATCCCGCATAGCTGTTTGAACCGTCACATCTGTCTCACCCCCATTTATAAGTATGCGAACATCCACAGAATCAGGATTAGTAAAATCAGTCCATCCGGAAACAACATCTGAAGCAGAAATGGCACTTCCATCAGACCCGCCTGTCATATCTAATCGAGTAGCCTGCTCTGTAGGTAAAACCGTATCAGCAAGAACACTGTCCGAAACATAAATATATTTACTAACGCCGTTGATCTTGTCCTCCAAATACAACTGCTTTCCATACCCATCAACCTTACTTTTTCTTGAAACTTTCCACAATTCTACCTGAGCCCAGTTGCCATCGCCATCTTGCCAATAAACCACTATCTCAAATGTATATTGATCTGTGGGGATAAGATCAGAACCGGTCTTACTATTCTGAATTATAACACCGACTCTATTATCCCAAACCCCAGGATTCTTTCCTAGAATCTGAAAGACAACTTCCCCAGAAAAACCAGAAGGTTCCGAAAAAGTAGTGGAAGAATGGCCCGTACCAAAACCAGCATTAACTTCCGAAGAAGTGGTGGCCATAATATTGACACCTCCCCAAAGAGCACCATTATCCACTCTAAGAGTATACAAACTATTGCTTTTCTTAAGATAAGCTAAGGCCGCATAATGGAAGTAATGCCCAGAAGAAGGATCTGGTTCCCCATACTCTTCAAGAAACTGTTGATCGGTCGTCATCAATAAAATGCTACTGGTATCACCTTTTGCAGAATACCCCACCAAAGCGGCAGGAGCACTTGCTACTCTTTGTACAATGTCACTTAGGTCCCGCTCTTGCGAGTAGACGCCGGGGCTGAGGTAAATTGACATATTTAATTCCCTTCCTTAACTATTATCTTAACTCTTTTTTTAATTTTACAACTATCGTAAACTCTTCCACAAAATGACGCCCGTTGGGCCCTATATAGTCCCTACGCATAGTGCAACTGGTAAGCTTATTTTTCTTGATACTCCACTTACCCATTTGTTTATACAACGATTCATCACTCACACGAGAAATGAATTGAGCTTTTGACACCTTCTTCTTTCCCCTAGAATTTTCCGGATCCTTATGGTAGTATGTGACCGTTCCCCATAATTGAATCCGTTCCAACCAACCAGGAATAGTTACGTCAAAATCCATTGGACAAATTTCTGGAGTAGCAAGTTCATTTCGCATCTGTTTTATCTCCCCAGCGGATAAAGCCTCTTTCAACGAAATCCCTATTCTAGGGAGAGATGACAATTCATCGCAAAGTTCAAAATACATTCTATTCATCCTTATAAACTACGCCATCCCCCACAGCATCAGAAATGGCTTCATTGAAAACTAATATAGTATCCTCATCAGATAACGTCGCCGAGACTAGCGTATATACACCATTATTACTCGTGGATCCTTGAATAAATACAGTATCTCCAATAGTAAACTCAGAAACCCAATCTCCAGAAAGAGTTACCGACTTTTCTGAAATATCAGATGCTTTTATGTCATAAATATGTCTCCGAAGTAATTTCAACGCTGCTACTAATTCTGTATCCTGAGAATCATCTTCAACATAAATGGTCGTATAATCTTCCACATCATCTGAATCATAAACAGTGACCCTTATTTTTTCAACAAAAGCGTCCCCGGTGGAGGATTTCAATACCCAACCATCTATCTTAATTGGCATCCTAAAAGCGAATATGGTACCTGTTTCATACTTCTCATGATAAGTCGATTCATCAGTAATGTCACCGAAATGGAGATCAGGTTGAATGGGGTACTCACCATCACCATATTCTAAATTTATTTTTGGATAATCATGCTGCCAAAAAGCGTACTCCTCGATGGCCTCGTATAACTTATCCAAATCCTTACTCCAGAATGTGGCAAAGTAACCTATATCTATAGGTTGGGCCTTAACATTCACCCCCTCGGCTAACCAAACGCCTCGAGTAGCAAGTACACTTCGCTGCCTACTCCAGGAAGGTGCGGCCGTTGTTCGATAAAAGGAAATGAAATCAAGAAAGTTTTCTCCCCGCCTTTCTGCGAACTCTCTAAGGGCTATTTCATCCGGACACTGTATCACGCCCTGCTTCATTGGCAAACCATCTATTCCTAGAATAGTTCCGAAACGAGAGTATAATAACGCCTTTAATCCCACATCATATTCTTTGGTTACACTAGCCATAATCAATCATTCAATCTGGTCTTGCCTGTCCTATGTTCTTGAATTTCACCTAGATCAGAAAGTATCTCACAATCTTCTTTTAATCCACATATATTATTTACTCGAACATTCCGGATCTCCTGTCCTGCAGGTAAATGAATATGTACTCCATCATCCAAATTTACCTGAACAGTATGATCAGAAACATTTTTAATCCTCTTTGCTCGCATACTTTCTCCTATTCCATCTGTATTCTTCTCGGTACACATTTGGCCCCCTTTAACACGATTGCATCGTGAGTACCTTTTATCGCAAGATCCACTACTTCAAATTCCTGGGCTTTCTCCTCACTTCCAGGAATAAATTCTGGAGTTATTTTAAAATACGATTTCTGAACTACATCTATATCCACTTCTTGTCCTACTTCATCCCCTTCCAAAGCAGTAGCAAGCAAAGGAATCCAAACTAAAATAGGTAATTCACCCTCTGTAAAAAT
>Ga0307378_10006034_pt1 | contig 16704 bp, 7 predicted proteins | sample UN1MG_FD_202238 | JGI IMG/M metagenome (GOLD analysis project Ga0307378, IMG submission 202238) | Soil microbial communities from Risofladan, Vaasa, Finland - UN-1 | ecosystem: Environmental > Terrestrial > Soil > Coastal area > Acid sulfate soil | place: Finland: Risofladan, Vaasa | collected... | reverse complement strand
TAGATACACATACCCACTGTAGTCGCCTGCAGCACCAATAACAATGCTAGACGAGGTGACCGTTATCTCGCCAGAATCCAGGGCAGCGTTCAAATACTCCGCATACTGAGTGTTCGTTATCTCATATTTGCTCATCTCGAACCCGCTCACTGTTACCTCGTGCACTGGACGCTCAATAGAATCTCCAGTCGTGCTACCCATCTGGAACGTACCCGCGGGTATGGAGACCATTGTTGGTAACTGGATAGAAGAACCTTTGATAATAATAGGATCAATTATAACAACAGGAAATTTAGTAAAAGCCGGATTAGTAACCGGCCACGGTAGCATAAGGTTTTCTTTAGCCACGGCAGTTAAAGTGATCGTGTCTTCCGCCATGTCAGCAGGAATCCCGAAATGGAACGTGATCAGGTCCCCGGAGCCGGAGGGAATTATGTGAAATTGCAAAAACTGATCAATATTCACACCAACTATCTGTATGTTAAGCATACCCTCTTCCAATTTAACCAAGGTGGACGTAGCACTAGTCGATAGAATGGTTCCTAATGATGACCATGTATACCAGGCACCCGCAGCCGTGTCAAATTCTTCTGGCACACCTTCCAGGGTTAAAACCAGACCACCAAGAGCTGGACTGTGCAGACTGATTTCAACAGTTAGATCGAGCGTAACCCCTGGTTTGGCTGTCCCTCCTTTAAACAATAAGATATCTGGAAGGTATCCGGCAGTAGGATAAACTGTGATATCCACTACATTTGACCAGCCACTGTTTCCCACTGTGCTGTTGGACCTCACATGGTAATAATATGTGGTTACTGCACTCACATTGCGGCTGAAACTCTGAGAGGTACTGCTGACAGTCTGGCTTGTCGCCCCGCTGAACGAGTTGTTTGTCGCCTCTTCTATTGTGTACGAAGCGGCGCCTGTTACACTGCTCCAGCTCACAGTGTAACTCGCGCCCGAAGCGACATTGCTCCCAGGATCAGCCACAACAGGAGTACTAGGAGGCGGAGGATTGACTAGCATATCCACCGTATTTGACCAGTTGCTGCTTCCTGCATTATTGATGGCCTTTACGCGGTAATAATAAGTGTTAGTATCACTCACTCTGTGACTGAAAGTCTGCGACGTATCAGTAACAGTCTGGCTTACCACCCCGCTAAATAGACTGTCAGTGGACTCCTCTATCGTATAGGAAGTAGCTACACTCACGCTACTCCAACTCACTTTATAATTAGAATCTGAACTGACAATGCTCCCAGGGTCGTTTAAAAACGGCATAGAAGGTGGCGGAGGATTCACTATAATGTCTACTGTAATCGACCAGTCACTGCTACCAGCCGCACTATTAGCCTTTACACGGTAATAATAAGCCGTAGACTTTGTCACATTATGGCTGAAGCTCCTTGATGTGTCGCTGGTTGTCTGGCTGATAGCCACGGTGAAAGAACTGTCAGTCGCCTCTTCTATAGTGTAAGATAAGGCTCCGACAGCAGTCATCCAACTAACAGTATAGTTAGTATCCGTGTTTACACTGCTACCGGGGTCAGAAACCAATGGAATTTGGGGTATTACCGGGATATATAAAACAATATTTTCTACATTTGACCAATTTGTAGTACCGGAATCCAGTATAGCCAATACCCTGTAATAGAAGGTTGTTCTGCGGTCAACATTTTGAATCTGAATGACTCTGAGTAAACTAGTGTATAGACTGTCCGTATTACCGAATGAATCACTACTTGAAATCTCTATAAGGTATTTTGTCGCGCCCTCTACCTGAGACCAACCCAGTGTAAATATTGAGTTGATAGTTGCACTATCTCCTGGGTCGTTGAGTACTGGTGGCAGTACTGCAAGTGAATTCACTACTAAATCCACAGTGTTCGACCAAGTGCTGCTATCGGTAGCACTGTTGGCCTTCACCCTGTAATAATAAGTTGTAGTCGTGCTCACATTGTGAATGAAACTATGAAGTGTGTCACTAATGATGTATCTGGTAGAAATGGTAAAGTTATTATTATCCGACTCTTCTATAGTGTATGAAGTTGCTCCGCTCACTTTGCTCCAGTTGAGGATATAACTAATACAAGAACAGACAATGCTACCAGGGTCATTTAACAAAGGCGTATCCAAAATTTTCGAAGCGCCTATATCAACAACACTAGCATCTGATTTGTTTATAGAGGCTTGTACATTTGAAGGATTGAAAGTGTACCCGCTCTTGAATGGGATTATCATATAGATTCCATCCTTAAGATCATCCAATCTATAATTTCCGTTTGTGCCAGTAGTGAGAGTTGTATCAACTCCATTTCCTATTACACTTACATTTACTCCTTCTAAGCCGCTACCGCTTTGAAATATTAAGCCCTGAAGGCTGTAAGTTTTCTTTCGAGACTTGACTATCGTAAAATGTTCCATTCTTACATAAAGAATTCTGTTTACCATATCACGTTGCACTGTAGGCAACGAAGCCCAGTTTCCCTCCTCTGTATTAAAGTAAACCCCCTCTAAACTATCTTGCGCACTAACATTTTTAGGCCAGGGGAGGCCCACAGTGACAGGTAGACTAAAGACACTTCCAGTTGGACCAAGCTCTACCAACACTTCGCATGTATCCTCAAGAATTCCTAAGGATTTTATTGTCTCTCTTGTTATTTCATTTATACTTATTGAAATATCCTCTTGCAAAGCACCTATAGGAATACTGACACTCGCTCCAATTGGATGTTTAACATTCCCTCCAACAGAAGCCTGAACATGCTGTCGAACTTTATAATTACAAATCACAGAATTTGTTGTGTCCGAGCCTATCATCAGCCATAGATTGCCCCCGGTAAACCCTTCAGGAATAACTATCCTGACATTCTCAAGGCTGAAATCTAAGATGCCAATCTCACACCCACCTATGTATGCTTTAACATCATCTACACTTACCGTTTCCTCGATATTCGCAACTGCAATGTCGATTGTGTCTCCCAGGGCTGCGCTTGGACTGTTAAGTCCAATGATAGCCGGTCCCCAGTAGATCACGTCCGGTTGTTCGCTTCCGGCCAGCACCTTGAGAAGCCCCAGCAGGTCAAAAATGTTTACCCCTCCATTGGCGTCCACATCGGCTATCTGGAGCGTCCTATCGGTTTTCCCAGAAGTATTGCCCAATACCTTCAGCAGTTCCAGAAAGTCGAAGATGTTCACCTGGCCATCCTCGTTTATATCCCCGCGAAAAGTTGATTCAACTTCAGGCTGTACTTGGGAGAAGGAAATCGTTGATATAGAGAAGATCACTAAAGCGGAGGTGATGATAAGCATAATACCTTTATGCACATCAACCTCCAGGTCAAAGATGCAGACAGTGCGGCAAATCTATGCTGTGCTTATTTCAAAGCCTGGGTTCTGAACTCGATCTTCTTATGGCGGTCCAAACCGGTGAGCTGAATTGCAGTTCTATGAAACGATTTTATAACTCTTTCCTTTAAATGTCAAAATAAAAGTGTAGGGTATTTGGTATCTAGTTCTATTCCGCTTTTGAGCGCCTGCATTTATGTCGTAAGGAATTGTATTCATCTTGGCTATTGTGTGAGTTATGCTGGTTTTCTATATGGGTCATCAGGATAGAATACCAAAGATTGATATGCTTATCTTGACCTCAAGCCTGTTGGAAATGACCTAAACATTACGCCGCGAATCCGGAATAAAAAAAGACCCCGGCTGATAAAACGCCAGGGCCTTTCACACCGCGGTATTCCAGCAGAAATCGAAATCTCAGGCCATTCACACGGCCTGAACAATCCAAAAACTATGTGCCTCTTGATTTATGGTGGAGCAGATCGGGATCGAACCGACGGCCTCATCCGTGCGAGGGATGCGCTCTCCCAACTGAGCTACTGCCCCAATGTTTTCATGGATGATTCTTCCCGAATATTAATTTCTTCGGGCGGAATTGTAAAGGACAAAATCGCCTTTTATGCCTGCCCGGGCCACTGATGCCTGGTTGAAGCCCTTTCAGCAAGATACAGGATTTTTACCGCAAAGTCTTGAATAACTGCACCCCGACTTTTATTTTAATATTTTACGAAAAGTCTCATTCACGAGCAAAAACGCCGCCGGTGAATAACCAGGCGGCCAGAAGGAGTCTTTGGCAAGCTATGGAAACCCACCCGGATGATAAACACTATATGTTAGCTGCGCTAACCCAGGCGGAACAGGCCTCCAGACACGATGAGGTGCCGGTAGGCGCTGTGGTGGTTTACCGGGACAGGGTTATCGGCAGTGGGCACAATCTCACCCGCAGGCTCCAGGATGCAACCGCCCACGCCGAGATTCTCGCCCTGCGGGAGGCTGCTGTCTGGCTCGGGCACTGGCATTTCGAACACTGCACGCTGTATGTCACTGTGGAGCCGTGTGTAATGTGCGCCGGGGCAATGATCCTCCACAGAGTAGGCCGTCTGGTATACGGGGCACCGGAGCCGAAATTCGGAGCCTGCGGGAGCCTGTACAACCTGGTGGATGATCCGCGGCTGAACCATCGCCTGGCTGTTACCAGGGGCGTCCTGGAGACCGAGTGCGCAGAGCTGATGCAGAAATTTTTCCGGGGGTTGAGGGAGGGAGGGTGATTTTAATTAGCCCTGGTTATTGATAGATCTCATGTCCGGTTAGCGGTTACAACGAAAGAGGCACAGAGGCACAAAGGCACAGAGGGGCAAAGGCAAAACCATGAATTTAATGAATGATTGTGAATAGAGATAAAGCCTGATTCTAACTTAAACCACTATCTTAAGAAAAAGCGGCAACTCTTTTTAATGCATAGAATTGCCGCTTTTTAAATGGCGCCCCTGGCGGGAATCGAACCTGCGCGCCCGGCTCCGGAGGCCGGCGCTCTATCCTCTGAGCTACAGGGGCATGTCTTGATGTTTATCTCCTATATTATTAATCAAATTTTCTGTTTCTGGCAAGAGCATTAAGGAGTACAGGCTTTCTGTTCAACCGGTTTGGATAATTATTCCGGTGTCCTCTGAGATCAGCTCCAGGAGTTTCCGGACCAGCTCCCCCTCCGGGACTTTGCACACTTCCTCGCCCCTTTTGAAAACCACACCGCTCCCTTTTCCTGCGGCGATACCGTAGTCAGCCTCGCGCGCCTCCCCGGGACCGTTGACCACACAGCCCATGACAGCCACGGTAAGCGGGAGATCCACAGCACGCAGGCATCTTTCGACCTTCTCGACCAGAGAGATCAGGTCGACCTCGGTCCTGCCGCAGGTGGGACAGGAGATAATCTCGACACCACGCCTCCTGATTCCAAGAGCACTGAGAATCCGGTAGGCTACATCCACTTCCACCACCGGATCAGCGGTGAGGCTCACTCTCACAGTGTCACCGATACCCTCGGCCAGCAGTATCCCCAGACCTGCAGCGCTCCTTACCGCTCCGCGCAGGGTCGTGCCGGCCTCGGTGATCCCGAGATGAATCGGGTAATTCTTCCTGGCGGCAAAGATCCGGTTTGCCATCACTGTGCTAGTCACATCCGAGGCTTTGATCGAGACCACGATGTCCTCGAACCCTGCCTCCTCGAGCAGCCAGCAGTGGTTCAGGGCGCTTTGGGCCAAAGCCTGGGCTGTGGGGCTGCCGTACGACAGGAGAAGCTCTTTTTCCAGGGACCCGGAATTGACTCCGATACGGATAGGCACGTTTCTCGTTCTTGCCGCCTGGGCTATGGTGCGCACCCTGTCAGGGCCGCCGATATTGCCCGGGTTTATCCGCAGCTTGGCTACCCCGGCCTCCAGAGAACCGAGCGCCAGACGGTAGTTGAAATGGATATCCGCAGCCACAGGCAGAGGCGATTTTTTTACTATTTCTTTCAGGGCGACCAGCGCTTTTTTATCAGGCACGGCGACGCGCACGAGCTCGCAGCCGGCCTCTTTGAGAGCCGCAATCTGGGAGAGAGTGGCCGCAGCATCGCGGGTATCGGTGTTGGTCATTGACTGTACGAGCACCGGGTATTCCGAGCCGATACAGAGGCTCCCCACCTTGACCGTAGTAGTGGGCCTGCGCGGCGCAAGCGGTTTTGTTTCTTTCATTGCTGCTCCAAATCCGGACTAATCAGTTTTCCCACCCTGCAGTGATTCGATTTCACGGGCGATAAGGGCTCTTGTCTTGTAAATCAGCCCGGGATCATCCGAGTATTCTGTCGGGGATGACACCACATCAGAGGGTATTCTGGCCTCGCCTTTTAGATCTTTCAGCAGCCGGAGATATTCGTAATCCTCGAAACCGTCTCTCAGGTTGGCCAGGCGGACAGAGCCGAGCGGGCTGCCATCGGCTCCGGGGTAGACCAGGTACCCGTCGCCATTGTAATTCCTGAAAGTATTGGCGATCCAGCCTCCCCTGAGACCAGGCGAGGATTTGTTTTCCCTGTTCTTCCCCCAGTGGTTCGGACTCCAGTATTCGAACCCGGAAACGCCGGTAAACCAGCAGATCCAGCCAAGTATGCGGGCGTCCAGGGCCGGATACTCGAGGAACAGGTTCGGACGGACCGCAGGGTAACAGCACACAGCCAGCCAGACCTCATCTCCCTGGGCTGCCCGCTTCCCCACCCCTGTCTTTTCATACTGGGCTACATAGACATCCCAGGTGTCCGCATAGCCGGCCAGGGCCTCCACTCCCTCGGGGATGTTCAGACATTGAATTACTCTCAGCTGGGGGCTGACCTTTTTCACAAGCCGGTACATCTCCTTTGCCAGGGGCCAGTGGTCCCTGTCCACCTCATCATAATTATACACATAAGCCATCCCGTCAAGCCAGCCCCGCGGGCCGAAACGCTCGACACACCCGGCCAGTTTTTCAGTCAGCGCGGCCTTGTATTGCTCTGAATAGCTGTCCGAGTTCCGGCGCTTAAGGTTAGGGATCACAGCCAGGAGAAAGCTGTTCAAGCCTCTGTCCATGCAGTACTGAATCATTTCGTCCGAAAGCTCCAGGTTGCCGCCTGGCCCGAGACGGTGTCTCAATAACAGGTCATAGTAGCGCTTATGGGTCTCGATCTCCCTGGGACTCCCCTTTTCGTAACCATAGAAATCATCCATCGGGCTGACCCAGGTCAGGGTCTTGAGGCTCGGTTTCTGCGGTATGTCGAATCCCCAGACCCGCAAGTCGAGCTGGATCTCCCTCCAGCCCGAGCCTTTTGCCGAGACTCTCACCCTGCCGCGGTATGAACCGGAAGGCGTGCCTCTGGGGACATACACTGTCACCCAGACCGGCTGAACCTCTCCTGCAGCCACCTGGAACTGATCCATCCGGAGAAGGGGATCGGGCCACCATCCCGCAGAGCTTGGATAAGCCTCGGAGACCGCAGTGGTCTGGATATATCCCACAGGATTTACCACTATATTCTCCCGGCTGATCTGTCCTTTTTCCCCGTGCAACTCGGTAACATGCACCCGGATACCTGAGAGGGCCTGCGTAACTCCGCAGATTACCACCTGGAATGACTCGTACTCTCCCCCGGCAGCCGAGATTTTTGCAGTGTCAGGAGTGTCCGGGACAAACGGGCGGTCATAGGGAACCTTGACCATGCTCGAGGCTATTCCCAGGCTGAAAGGCGGGTGGCTGCCTTTACAGCCTGCGCACGGCGCTATTGCGCAAAGCAGGACTGCAAACAAAAAAGCTCTGTTTTTCCTGATCATTATTCCGGCGTGAAATAAATCGTTCGTTTAAAAGCAGGAAGGATTTGAATATCTCAGCGAGTCTCTATAGAGCCAGGGCCTGATCGTCTAAAGCGCCGTAGCGCTTAAATTATCTGTTATTTCAAAAGCTTTGTCAAAGCACCAGCAGGGTTTTTAATGCGCCTGATAATTAAGTATCGCTCAGTCCATGGTCCAGCCTGGTCATTTTTCTTTCAAAGATCGAGTAGACCACCGGGACAAATACCAGGGTAATCAATGTCGAGCTGAGAAGTCCTCCTATCACGGCCCTGGCCAGGGGTTCCTGCGCCTCTGCGCCCTCGCCGATGCCCAGTGCCAAAGGAAACAGTCCCAGGATGGTGGTCAGGGCTGTCATCAGTATCGGCCGCAGCCGCCGGCGCCCAGCCTCTTCGATTGCCTCGCGCAGAGGCATCCTGTCCCGGCGGCGGAGCAGGTTGGTATGGTCTACGAGCAGGATCGCGTTGTTGACCACGATACCGCCGAGCATGATACAGCCGATAAACGACTGGACATTGAAAGTGGTTTTAGTCAGAAAGAGCAACAAGATTACGCCGATTACGGCAAGGGGCACGGAAAACATGACCACGAACGGATCGCGAAGCGATTCGTACTGGCACGCCATCACCCCATAGATCAGCAGGATAGCCAAGACGAAGCTCAGCAGGAGTTCCCTGAAGGCTTTCTGCTGTTCCTCATACTCGCCCCCGAAAACGATACTGAATTCCCGCGGCACAGGCACGAAGCGCAGCTTTTTTCGTATGTCCGACAGGATAGAGCCCGTATCGCGGCCGTAGATATTTGCGTTTACGAGGACAACGCGTTCCTGGTCTTTGCGCTCGACGAGTACCGGTCCTGACCGGGGCCGGACCTGAACCACGTTTCGCAGGACAACCGGCTGGCCGTCCGCATTATTCAGTGTCAGGTCCAGGACTTCGCTCAGATCCAGCTTCTCTGCGTCCTTGAGCTTGACTAGGATTTTGAATTCATCCCCGGCATCATGATAAAAACCAGCCTGTGTTCCGGATAGGATGGTCTGAAGGGTATTGGCGATCTGAGATACCGTGAGCTTCATGTTCGCCGCTTTCTGACGGTCGACAATGATCAGCTCTTCCGGGATGCCCAGTTCGCGGCTTACCTTTGCATCAGTAACCCCGTCAACCTCCTCGACCAGGGTTTTGACCCGCTGCGCCAGACGATCGGCAGTCTCCAGCTCGTGGCCGCGTATCTCCACCTCGATTCGCTCGGTGCCGCCCGATACCATGCGAAAAAGGAAGAGCCCCTGACCCTCACGCGTCCGAATAATAACCCCTGGAATATTCTGGAGCTTCTGACGGAGTACTGCTGCTATCTCCGCGCTCGAGCGCGATCTTTTGGCCTGTTCCACGAGAGCGATGCTCATGTCCCCTGTATGAGAGCCCTGGGAGTGCCAGCCCGCTCCTCCCATGGTGCAGACCGTACTTTTTATTTCGGGGACAGCTTTCCTGACAATCGCCTGTATGGTTTGGAACTTCTCTTCCAGGACTTCCACCCGCGTGCCCACATCCATTTCCGCATTCACCCGGACTTCTCCCTCATCAGCAGTGGGCATGAACTCAACGCCGATCAAAGGGATAAGAGCCAGGCTGCCCAAGAAAAGCAGGACCGTAGAACTGACAATCAGCCGGCGGTGATCGAGGGCATAATGAAGCAGCTCCTTGTACTTGTTTTCGATCCTGGAGAAAAACTGCTCGCTCAACAGGAATAACCTGTCGATCCAGTTTTTGTCATTTTTCGGGACATAATGTGTAGAGTGAAGGGTATTAGCGGCAAGCATGGGCACCAGGGTAAGGGCCACGCCCAGCGAGCAGAAAAGCGAAAAACTCACCACTAACGAAAGCTGCTTGAACATTACCCCGGACATTCCCCTGACAAATACCAGAGGCAAAAATACCGCCAGGGTTGTCAGAGTACTGGCGACTATGGCGTTCGTGACTTCTCCGGATCCCTCGACCGCCGCCTGTTCACGGTCGAATCCCCTCTCCCGCAGGCGAAAAATGTTCTCCAGCACAACTATGGAGTTATCCACAAGCATTCCAATGCCTAAGGCAAGGCCGCCAAGAGTCATGATATTCAGCGTGAAGCCGCCGAAATAAATCAAGGCGAAAGTGGCGATAATGGAAACAGGTATGGCGGTGGCAATGATGAAAGTGCTGCGGAGGTTGCGCAGGAAAAACAGCAGTACTAAAATGGCCAGAATACCTCCATAGAGCGCCATTGAGCCGACATTACTGATCGAGCGCTCGATATATTGCGAGGTATCGATAATCGGTGTCAGATGAATTTGCGGGAGGTCCTGGTTGATGCGCTCGACTTCTTTGAGAGTTGCTTTGGCAACTTCTACCGTATTGGTACCCGATTGTTTCATGACTGCCAGACGTACCCCGGGCTGCCCGTTGATCCGGATAATCCGGGTAACTTTCTGCCAGGAATCCTCGACACTGGCTATTTCCTTGAGCTGGATCGGAACCCCTTCGCGGATCGCGATTACCGAATTCTTAATTTCATCCAGGTTATTGTAATGTCCCGGTGTACGGATCATCACCTCATAAACTCCGCGGTCTATCGTTCCCGCCGGGACATTGACATTCTCTGCCCGGATCTGGCTCAGGATCAGATTAAGCGACAGCCCGAGGGCCTTGATCTTGTCCGGGTAAAGATTCACGTGAATTTCACGATCGAGCCCGCCATAGACATCGAGTGAAGCTACTCCGGGCTGGCGCTCGATCCGGTATTTAATCTGATCGTCGATTATCCTGCGCATCTGGACCGGGTCCAGGTCGCTGGAGGCCCCGAGAATAAGGATCGGAAAGCTCGCCGGGTCGAATTTCCGCAGGGAGGGCCTATCTGCATCCTCTGGAAGCCGTGGGATCACACGGTCCAGGCGGTCCCTGATATCATTGGCTGCGGCATCCAGATCGGTTCCCCAGGTGAAAGTCACCCGGACCCTGCTGCTGCCCTCGGATGACATCGAGGTGACCTCTTCCACGCCGGGAACCGCGCTCATCGCCTCCTCGATCGGACGGGTGATCAGCTCTTCCATTTCTTCTGCACTGGCATTCTCGTAATTTGAAAAGATACTCAGGGTAGGATAAGTGATCTCGGGCATGAGATCTATCGGCAGGCGGATGAAAGAGATGCTTCCGATAAGGATTACTATCAGCATCACTATGGTGGTAAAAATAGGACGATGCACGGAAAAACGGGAAAGTTTCATGGCGTTCCTCCTTTTTTCGCCCTTCCGCTTCTTTCCGACCAGCAGCTACTGTTTTGATTTTTGCACATGCAGGCCTGCCTGAAAAAATTATTTCTCATCTTGCGCTATATTTATCGGAGCGCCGTCTTCTAGAAGATGCTGTCCCATACTGACCACCAGACCGAAAACCGGCGGCTCGAGCACCTCGGCCAGCTCACCATTGACAATGCCCAGTTCCACCGGGACAAAGTGAGCTGTCATGGTCAGACTGTCTGCCAGGAAAATGCCCTGTTTTTCATCCCGTCTGGCCAGCGAGGCTACAGGAACCACTGTCACGTTCTCGCGCCTGCCGAATACGATCTCTGCGCGGATAAACATACCAGGCTTCAGCAGCCAGTCAGAATTGGGAATTTCTATTTCTACCCTTGCCTGCCGGGATGTCTCTCTCAACAGTGGAGCGACGCGAACTATTTTACCTTTGAAAGTTTTGCCGGGAAACGCATCCGTGGTTAAAGCCGCCTCCATCCCGATCTCCACTTTCGAATAATCTCTTTCGATTATATAAATCACCCCGATCAGAGTATTGATATCGAGTATTGAGACTATGGGAGTATTGGGAGTCAGCATGGTCCCGTCATCCACAAACCGCTCGCCTACAACCCTGCTCTTGCTGCTTTTGTCCCTCTCTTCCCAGGAGGCCCGGATTTCAGTATAGGCCAGCCGCACCTGAGCCTCTTTCAGGGCCGCTTCATTCTGGTTTAATTGGGCAAGGGCGACCTTGTATTTTGCCTCCTGGACCTTATATCGCGCCTGGGCGGCATCGAGCTCGGAATCGGAGGCTATTGCTTTCTCATGCAGGGGTTTGATTCTCTCGAACTCCCGGCGCGCCACTTCCAAAGAACTGCGCGCTTCTTCGATGTTGGCCTTGATTACATCCAGCTCGGCCCGCGCCCTTTCAACCTGTTGGGCATATTCAGCGTCATCAATTACGGCAATCAACTGATTGAATCCCACCGGATCGCCGATATTGACCAGAATCTTTTCCAGACGCCCGGAGATTTTCGGAGCCACAATATACTGGTACCTGGGTAACAATGACCCGGTGAAAAACCCGACATCATTGATAGATGCTTGTCGCACCGGGGTTACCTCGACAGCCACGACTGCCTGCGCACGGCGGCCATTAGCGGCATTTTCCGATTTGAAAACTGCCTGGTACAGCCGCCAGCCTAAAAGGCAGAGAACCACCGAAATTATAATTATTTTATAATGTTTCTTTATTCTTTCCATCCTTCTCATTCCTTTGACCACAGGCTGTTGTGTGTTTGTGTCCGGACCAGAAGCAAGAAGCTGATCTTAGACTTATGGGTCATCCGCTGGTCATAAATTTTTTTCCTTGATTTCAACCATTGGATTAAGCAGTTAAGTCGACCTTCCAATAATTTAAAAGTTAGATTTCATTTGTCAACTTGTCTTTAGACCTTCCCAGAACCACATCCACTGTGACCCGATCGCGCCCTTTAATAAGTTCGAGGGGGATAAAAGCTTTTTCTCCCTCCAGAGGCAAGTCTACTCCATCAAGCTTTGCCTGGGCTACGCCGCGGCTGAGCGCCCGGGGATTGCTGAAATGCACTTCTACCCGGCAGCCGCGGAAGACTTTCACTGACTCGTACTCCCGCCAGGCGGTGGGCACTGACGGGTCGATCACCAGGCGGTCAAAGTCAGGCAGCAGCCCGAACATGCGCGCCAGGGCCTTTCTCAGCCAGGAGAGCGCGCCGCAGAAATTACTGTAGAGGTTGCGGCCGAAATGCTCGTGCTCGATTCCTACGGTATAATTTGATATCTGGTGCAGAGGTCCGGTCGAGATATCGGGCAGGGTGGCTTCCGGCAAAATCTTTTTCATCTCACGGAGAGCCTCATCCCCTTTGCCCAGTGCGGTCAGGGCATAGATCAAGAAACTCTGGCCGTGGGTGTAAATTGAGCCGTTTTCGAACTGGCCGGGTACAATATCGGCAATCCGTCCTACAGACCTACTTTTTTCCGTGTAAGCGGGATAAAGCAAAAGGCAGCCCAACGGGGTTTTTAGTTTAGCGATTGATTCGAGCACCTGCTGGGTGTGTCCGCCTTTTTGAGCTACCCCGTTGAACAGGGACCACGTATTGACATTGAGGTGGATCTTGCCTTCCGGGCTTTTGTTCGACCCTACCGGGGTGCCGTCAGCCATGAACGCGTAAACATAATGAGCGCCGTCCCAGGCCGAGCTGTTTACAGCCTCTGTCATTTCATGGATTATCTTATCCATCAACCGCGCGTTCTCTTTATCACCGAGATACGCAGCAAGCTCGCGGAACCTGCGGGCGGCATATATTAGGGCCATGGAGAGCCACACACTCACTCCCTCCCCTCCCTGTCCTACGCCATCCAGCGAATCATTCCAGTCCCCGTGCCCGATACGGCACAAGCCGTGAAGGCCCCTGTTTTCGTAAAGGGCTCTTAAACCGAGTAAAGCGTGTTCGTAAAGTGTAGCCTTGTTATTTGTATACACCTGACCGGTCTGGGGGTTCAAGAACCCTTCCTCCCGGTCCAGGATCTCAAAATCGCCGGTTTCCTGCACATAGTCGACCAGGGTGTCAGTGATCCAGCTCGATGAATCCATGTACATCCGCATATCGTGGGGAGCTCCGCGGAATTTGGCGAACTGGCGGATCGCCCGCCCGTCCCGGAACTGGTGGCGCAGCACTGTAGGCAGCATGGCAGCGGTATATTCCGGGTTGAAAGTGTTGATACCCATCAGATCCTGCAGCACATCCCGGTAGCCCACCTTATCCAGGGCCCTGGTCCAGCGAGCGGTGTTCTTGGCCTGGTACTTGGACCACACATTGAAAAAACGGTCGATCTCTTTGTCCGGACTTCTCACCTTGTGGCGATCGATCATCATTCGCCAGGACCCCTCCAGTGCGGAGAGCGCTTTCCAGATCCCGTTTTTCTCGAAATAAGCCTTGCGCAAACTGCTCAAATGCAATTTCCCTTTTGCCGGGTCCGGTTCGGTGACACCGAGCAGGAAATGGAGATTCTTCTCTTTCCCGGCTTTTAGATCCAGCCTGAAATGCATTGCGGAAATCAGGCCCAGACAGGGCTGGACCCCGAGAGAACCGCAGCAGGCACCCTGTTCCACTGCCTTTGGAAACTGACGAAAATGTCCTGGCCCGTAAAATTCCTCCCCTGCCATGTCGAAACTTTCAAATCTCTCTTCGCTCATCAGGAAACCAGTGCGGGGGTGTTTGTTGTTCTGGTCCCGGTTCAAGGCTACCAGCGCGTTTAACTCCTCATAACAACGGCCCAGGCTCACCACCCGGGGGTCGAAATAATATCCCGGGTAGGATTCAAGGCCCCAGTTCACTGAGAGAAAAAGATCCAGAGTGCGGGGGCTGGCTCCGTTATTGATAATTTTAAGCCTCCAGACTTCTATTGGATCATCCATTGGAACAAAGGCGAGCAGCTCGGCCGAGATCCCGTTGCGCCCGGCTGCGATTGTATGCGTGCCCAGGCCCTGAGCGCAGTGGAAGCCAGCGTAAGCCTCTTCCTCCAGTCCGAACTGTGGAAACAAGTGCCAGATCAAGGGCGGCTTGCCTGAAAGGCTGCACTCGCGGAGGTAAAAATGACGGTGATCGGTAGCCCGGGGCACGGTAGGCACATAGGAGTTGTCCTTGTGCGAGGTCACTGCTCCGGCCAGCACCGAATCAAGACTGGAAAACCCGCCTCCTGTCTGGTCCCAGAAAGAGCCTAATACCCCATACTCCCTCGAATGGTTGCTGCTGATAAGATGCAGATAGGGCCTGGGAGTGGTAATCCTGGTGATCAGGTGGCTTCCGCCAACCAGAAATCCACTGTCATCGCGCTGATCTTCAAAGTGGCTGTAACGGGACCTCAAAGTTTCGAGTTCCTCTTCCGAGAGCGCGTCATTTAAAGGCTTTCGCTCATTAAGCGCTTTTTGCCCGCGCCTGACAAGATTATCGAGCCTCCCGGTCTCCGCAGGGGTCTCGGCAGGCTTAAACTCCGGCTGGGAATTTTTAATTACCATTGCTTGAACTTCCGGTCTGGAGAAAGGCATTCTCTGCCATTATCCTGAAGGATGCAGGCCTGAGATTAAGTAGCCTGTAAGCTTGAGTTGAACAATATATTCCGGACAACCGCAAGTTGTCAATCATGCCGATAATACAATAGGCCCTTGAGGGCCTGAAATCGACAAAGTCTTGTGGATGTCGCCCAGTTCCATAATAACTGATTCGTATCCGTGCAGATAACCACAAAGGAACAAAGGAACACAGGCACAAAGGGTCAAATACACATAGTTTTGCCACTTTGTGTTTTTGTGCCCGTACATTTGAGATAATCGCTATTACTGGCCCGATGAGGGCCACTTCTTCCGGGCACTAGTCCCGGATAAGGCGTAGACTCTTACACACTGAGAAAAAAGAATCTGAATGCTCCGGCGGAGATTTATAAACATAGAAAAGTTGATTATAATTAAGCGGGAGTTGTTTTAGAAAAAAATTAATGCACTTATGAATCTTGCGGCAGTTGGAAATCAGGGCTAAGTTTAAATATCCTCCGTAATTTAACTAAATATTCACTTTCTTAAGGAGTGCAGGATGCAGCTTAAAGAATTTTTCATAAAAGCGGCTGTTGTTACCGTAGCGGCGATTATAGTAATCTGGTACGGAACTTATTCTCTTGAAAAAGCAACCGCTAATTTTGTTAACCAGGAAATTGCCGGAGTTCTGAACATCAACAAGAATATCGACAATTTAAGGGCCAGAGATTCACGTCGAATCAGGCTCCTGGGAATGACTACATTTAATCCAGAGGTCTATTACAAGGTGTCCTTGGTAAAAGAGAGAGAGAATAATATTGATGGTGCGATAGAGGAGATGGAACTGGGTTTAGGCCTTGTGAGAATGTGGTCTGCGGATGAAAAATTAAAAGAGACATTTCAAGCGCGTCTGGACAGCTTAAAAGCAAAACGATAATCTATTTTGACAAATAGACTTAAGGGTTAATCAATCGTCATCCGGATATACCACTGCCTTAATAACTGATTTTTATCTGTGCAGGCACAAAGGGACAAAGACACATAGCTTTACCACTTTGTGTCTTTGTGACTGTACACTTGAGATAATCGCTGTTACCGGCCCGATGGGGCCACCTTTTCCGGGCTTAGTCCCGGACATAGCGTAGCATACTCACAGGAAAAATCAGGAGGTCCAAAAATGGCGAGATATGGTGCATGGATTCTGTTGGCGGTCGCAGCATTATTTACAGCGGCTGAAATAATCCTGGCCGCGCCCGGTGAGGTCAAAACCCTGGAGATCGGCGAAACCGCGCCTGATTTCGATCTGCCCGGGGTGGACGGTCGAAATTACAGCCTGAAAGACTTTGCGTCGGCTGAGATTCTCGTTCTCGTGTTCACCTGCAATCACTGCCCGACCGCCCAGGCGTACGAAGACCGGATAAAGGAGCTTGCAACGGATTACAGGGATAAAGGCGTCGCTCTGGCCGCTATCTCGCCTAACGATCCCAAAGCAGTGCGCCTGGATGAGCTGGGATATACCGATTTGAGCGATTCGTTCGAGGAGATGAAAATCCGAGCCAAGGACAGGGGTTTTAATTTCCCGTATCTATATGACGGCGACTTGCAGAAGGTTTCGCACGCCTATGGCCCGACCTCGACCCCGAACGTGTTCATTTTCAACAAACAACGCAAGCTCTGTTATG